>WNGK01007216.1_pt1 | contig 18458 bp, 9 predicted proteins | sample 5400601 | NCBI WGS metagenome assembly WNGK01 (sample SAMN13153376, study PRJNA577476) | soil metagenome | isolation source: 60 cm soil or saprolite under Garry oak tree replicate 1 | place: USA:California | collected 2016-06-15
TAGGGGTGCGTCGTGATCCATGCGAGATACTGCCGGAACCAGCGCTTCGTCCCCGCGAGCGTTTCGCCTTTCAGGTATCCCATACGCTCGAGCACCCAGGCAGCCCGTGCGACCTCGACCAGGTGAATCGTGTCGATGATGCCGGTGCCGCGTCCCGTCGCCCGCCCCTTGATCGCCTGGCCGTACAAGAGATGCGGGCTCATGAGGGTCGCCTCGTTCACGAACCAGGCGTCGAGATGCGCCGCCGCCGCCCGGGCGTACCGCTCGTCACGCGTGATCTGGTAGGCCGCGACGAGCGCGGGGACGACCTGACTCAGCCGCCGCATCGCATCGCGGTGCGCTACGAAGTTGTCCGGGTTCGTCTCGCCGTCGCGGCGCACGTACGGGCTGTCGGGGCTCCGCGGATCGGGCCACCAGTAGTCGCCTTCGGAATAGAAGTCGTGCGGACCCCCCGCGCTGCGCGCCGCGGGGAAAGCGGTCACGGTGACTGGAGGCTCCCGCAGGTTCCCCTCGGCGGCGCCGAGCACGCGCCCGCGCTCCACACGGACGAGCTCGTCGCGCCCGAGCTGGGCCGGGGCCGGCGCCGCCCACGCGCCGAGCGCCGCGAAGACCAGAAGCCTGAGTCTCAGGGCTGGACGCCGAACTTGTAGATGGTCCTCGAGTGGTACGACTCCCCCGGACGCAAGGTAGTCGACGGGAAGGTCGGCTTGTTGGGGGAGTCGGGGTAGTGCTGCGTCTCCATCGCGAAGCCGTAGCGGCGCCGGTAGACGACCCCTCCCTTCCCGTGCAACGTGCCGTCCAGGAAGTTGCCGGAGTAGAGCAACCCTGGCTCCGTCGTATAGATCTCCATCACCCGGCCGCTCGCAGGTTCGTACACCCGCGCCGCGAAGGTCGGGTCGTGCGCGTCGCCAGCTTTATTGAGCACGAAGTTGTGGTCGTACCCGGGCCCGTAGCGGAGCTGCACGTCGTCCTGGTCGATGCGCTCGCCGATCGGCGTGGGCGTGCGGAAGTCGAACGGCGTCCCCGCGACCCTCTTGAGCTCGCCCGTCGGGATCAGGGTGGAATCGACCGGCGTGAAGCGGTCGGCGTTCAACGTAACGACGTGCCCCAGGATGTCGCCCTTGCCGTCCCCCGCCAGGTTGAAATAGCTGTGTTGCGTGAGGTTGACGGGCGTGGCCCGGTCCGTGGTGGCGGAATAGTCGAAAATCAGCTCGTTAGCGCTCGTCAGCGTGTACGTGACGGTGGTGCGCAGCGTGCCCGGGTACCCCTCCTCGCCGTCCCGGCTGGTATATCGCAGCACCAACCCGACCGAGTCCGGGTGCTCGAACGGTGCGACGTCCCAGACCACCTTGTCGAAGCCCTTCAGGCCGCCGTGCAGGTGATTGGGGCCGTTGTTCTTCGCCAGCGTGTAGGTCTTGCCGTCCAAGGTGAATCGGCCGTGGGCGATGCGGTTGCCGTACCGGCCGATGATGGCACCGAAGTAGGGGGACGCCCGCAGGTAGGCCGGCAGGGAGTCGTAGCCCAAGACGACGTCATCGAAGCGGCCGTGGCGATCAGGGACCCGTAATGAGACGATGATGCCGCCGTAGTCGAGAACTCTGGCCTCCATCCCGTTGGCGTTCTTCAGCGTGTAGGCGCTCACGGATTCCCCACGGTCGGTGGTACCGAACGGTGCCCGTGTCACGGAGGCGACGGGCCGCGGCGCCCCGCGTGCACACGCGGTACTCCATGCCAGCATAAGGGAGCAGCCAGAAACGGTGAAGGCGAAAGGGCGTCTCACGCCGTGAGCCGCCGGGTGGACGCGCGGACCACCAGTTCGGCCTTCAGGGCGACCTTTTCCGGTTCCGCGGGAGAAGACGTCCTGGACTCGATCTGTCGAATCAGGATCTCCGCCGCTCGCTTCCCCATCTCGTACTTGGGCACGCGCACCGTCGTCAGAGGGAGGGGGAAATAGTCCAGGAGATCCAGGCCATCGAAGCCGATCACGGAGACCTCCTCCGGAACGCGGATCCCGAGCTCCGTCAGCGCCCTCAGCAGGCCCAGCGCCACTAGGTCGTTATAGCAAGTGACCGCCGTCGGGTGGTCCTCCCTGCGCGCGCCGAAGTACTCCAGCCCCACTCGGTAGCCGTCTTCCGGTGATGCGCCGGCGTGGACGATCATGGCCTCGTCGAAGCGCAGGTGAGACTCGCTGAAGGCGCGGCGGACGCCGTCGGCCCGCTCCTGGGTGTGCTCGGAGTACTTCGGGCCGGCGAAGTGCACGATGAGAGAATGGCCCTGGTCGATCAGGAATTTCACCGCCTCGCCGGAGGCCTTCACATTGTCTACATCCACCAGATGCGCCCGGATGCCCCGCACTTCCTCCAGGAGCACGAACGGCGCGCCATGGCGCTTGAGCTCGAAGAGGTGCGAGAGGTCTACGTCGTCGCTCAGGATCGGTGTGATGATCAACCCGTCCACCTCGCGCTCCGTGCACTGCTCCACGATCCGACGCTCTACCTCGTAGCTGCCCTCGGAGCTGCTCACCGAGATCAGATACCCGTGGTCGCCCGCCACCTGCTGGATGCCGAGCAGGATCTCGGCGTAGTACGGGTTCGGGGCCTCTTTGACGATGAACGTAATGCTCTTGCCCGTCGCTGGCCGGAACCCACGGCGCGCCGAAGGGCTTGGCCGATAGTTTAGCTCCTCGATCACCCGGAGCACCGCCCGCCGCGTGGTCTCGCGGATCTTCTTGTTGTTCAGCACGGCCGAGACTGTGGATTTGGAAACGCCCGCGAGCGCCGCCACATCGGAGATCGTCGGGTGCTTCACCGCCGGTTCGCGCATGGGCCCAAAGGAAAAGTGGATTGCTACGGTGCCTCCCTGAACCGCTCCAAAGTACTTTTGCGGTTTCGCCACAGCAAGGACGCTCGCCCCTCTTCGGCCTCGTAGGGCAGCGTACGCCACCTCCGCGCCGACGGTTTGGGGGGGTCTTGCGGGCGGCTCCTGAGCGGCGTATATGGTGGAAATTATCGAACCAGTCGAAGCGTCAAGAACCGGTTCAAGAAGGTCTATGACGCTCCAGCATATCCATCGGAGGGGCTCACAATGCTCCAGCCGCTGCGGCAGTTCCAACCCGTTGCTTCCCCTCGACTCAGGTTGCAAATGGTCCGAGCAGGCTTTCCGCTTCTGGCGCTGGTTGCGGTGGCGTACGGTTCCGCTCTCGCGCAGGAGCGCGTGCGCGGGCGCGTCGTCAGCGCGAGCGACGCATCCCCGGTGCCAACGGCCCGGGTGATCGTGGGCGGCAGCACTCAGGGCACGCTGACCGACGACAAAGGCGAGTACCAGCTCAGCCTGCCCCCAGGTGCCCGCACGCTGGTGTTCCGCGCCATCGGGTATCGCACGCTGGAAGTCGCCATCGAGGGCCGCACGACCATCGACGTGTCGCTCGAGCCGGCGCCCCTGACGCTCGAGGCGCAGGTGGTGTTGGGCTACACCACGCAGCAGCGCCGGGACGTGTCGGACGCAACCGCCGGCGTCACAGGCGACCAGATTCGCGGGCAACAGACCGCCACGCTCGAGGAGGCGCTGCGCGGGCGTGTGGCGGGCGTGCAGATCTCCGCCTCCGGCGAGCCGGGGCGGCCCGCGGAGATCTTCATTCGCGGCCAGAATTTTCTCGGCAATCCCGCGCCGCTCTACGTGGTGGACGGGATGTATCTGCAGCAGAATCCCAACCTGGCCCCGGACGACATCGAATCGATCGAGGTGCTGAAGGACGCGTCGGCGGCCGCGCAGTACGGCGCTCAGGCGGCCAACGGCGTCGTCGTGATCCGGACGCGACGGGGGCGCGGGGACACACGCGTCGAGCTGCACTCCTATTACGGGGTCCAGCAAATCCCCAAGCGCGTCCCGATGATGAACACGACTGAGTGGGCGGCCCTGGCCCATCAAGCATACGCCAACGCGGGCTGGGCGGACGACTCCGTGCCCTCCGCCGTGTTGAACCCGCCGCCAATCGCGACCGACTGGCAGGACGCGGTCTTCACGACCGGCGCCATCCAGGACCACGGCGTGTCCGTGTCGGGGGGCGCGTCCAACGCCAGTTACCTGATCTCGGGCGGCTACGTCCAGCAAGACGGCGCGATCATCCAGACCGGCTTCCACCGGTACAACTTCCGGATCAATTCCCAGGTGCAGCGCGGCCGGGTGACGCTCGGGGAGAGCGCGGCGCTCTCGAGCACGCGGCGGCAGGGCCTGAACGGCTTCCCGCTGATCGACGTGGTCCGCTTCCCTCCAGCGATCCCCGTGTACGACAGCACCACGAGCAGCGGCTTCGGGTTCGGCAGCAACGCGGTCCCCACATTCGGCACGAACCCCGTGGGCGAGCTGCGGATGCAGGACAGCTGGGTCCGCTCCAATCAGGTGATCGGGACCACGTTCGCCGAGCTCCAGCTCTTCTCCACCTTGCGTTACCGCTTCAACCTCGGCGTCAACTACGCAGCCGGAATGCAACAGAGCTTCATCCGTCAGGGCCAGCTGCGCTTTCGGGATCCGCTGCTCCCCGCCCGGCTGACGAGCACGCAGGACGAGCGGACCTCGCTCTTGTTCGAGCACCTGCTCACGCTCGACCAGACCTTCGGGGCGGGGGCGCACCGACTCAACGCGGTCGCCGGCTACACGGAGCAGCGGCAGATCCTGGACCAGCTGGCCGCTTACCGCGAGGGCTTCAGCAACGAGGACCTACAGGTCATCGATGCGGGCCAGCGCAGCAACCTGAATAACGCGGGGTCTCGGTTCGAGAGCGCGCTGCGCGCGCTGCTGGTGCGCGCCAATTACGCCTACAGAGATCGCTACCTCGTCACGGGAAGCCTGCGGCGCGACGGCTCGTCGCGCTTCGGCCCTGGGAACCGCTACGGCACGTTCGGGGCGGCATCCGTGGGCTGGGTCGTGAGCCAGGAGCCCTTCTACCGGTCGATCCCCGTGCTCGGCCGCGACGTGGACTACTTCAAGCTCCGCGTGAGCCACGGGGTGTTGGGGAATCAGGACATTGGGAACTACGGGTTTTCTGCGCCGATCGAGCAGGGCCTGAACTATCTGTTTGGGTCGAATGTGGTGGCGAGCGGGGCCACGCAGCTCACGCTGGCGAACCCGAACATCCGCTGGCAGAGCAACCGCGAGACGAACCTGGGCGTCGATCTGGGTCTCTTCCAAAGCCGACTCACCGTCACCATGGATTACTACATCTCGACATCCGGCGGGCTGCTGGTCCAGGCGCCGATTCCGTGGAGCCTGGGCGTCACCGGGATTCCCTTCGTGAACGCCGGCACGATCCGCAATACCGGGTTCGAGCTGGGCGCCACGCACCGGCTCGAGCGGGGCGATTTCCAGCTCAACACGAGCCTCACCCTGACGACCACCAAGAACCGTGTGATCGCGCTCGGCAACGGCGGCCAGCCGATTTTCGCGGGGCCTTTCGGCGTGGCCCGCACGGACACCGGGTCCGCCGTCGGGACGTTCTGGGTGCTCCAGACCGCTGGCATTTTCCAGAGCGCAGCCGAGGTCCAAGCAAGTGCGCAGCCCGGCGCGAAGCCCGGGGACGTACGCTACGTAGACCGGAACGGCGACGGCCGCATCAGCGATGATGACCGCTATGCCGCCGGGAGCGCCGTCCCCGACGTGACCGGCGGTCTCTTTCTGGACGGCCACTACCGCCGGTTCGAGTTCGGGCTCAATCTGAGCGGCTCTGCCGGCGGCAAGATCTTCAACGTCGCCCGCTACTGGACCGACCGCATGGACGACATCTCCAATTTCCGCAAAGGGCTCGCGCCGTGGACGCCGAGCAACCCGAGCACGACCACGCCGCGGGCCGTGATCGGCCCGCCGGGCGCGAGCAATGCCAACGCGCTGTCCGATCGCTGGATCGAAAGCGGCTCGTTCCTGCGCATCCAAAACGTCTCGCTGGGCTATCGCGTGCCGGCCGAGGCCGTGCGGTGGTTGGGGGTGTCTGCGCTGGAGCCGCGGATCTACGTCAACGTGCAGAACCTCTACACGTTCACCGGCTTCTCCAATTGGGATCCCGAGACGCTCGGGTTCGGCAATCCGCTCGCGCGCGGCATCGACGACGGCTACATCTATCCCAATCCGCGAACGATCACTTTCGGGCTCGATCTGCGGCTGTGACCCTCACGGGAGTTGAGCCATGAACCTCCGGAGATTTCTCCCGACCGTGCTCGTCGGTGCAGCGTGGGCGGGATGCGTGAATCTGGACTTGACCGACCCGAACGAGCCGAGCAGCGACACGTTCTGGCAAACGCCGGCGCAAGCCGTGGCGGGGGTGAACGCCGCCTACAATGCTTTGGAGAACAACGGCACCTACGGCCGCTGGCTCGTGTTCGCCACCGACCTGCGCTCGGACATCGGCATGATCAAAAGTCCCTGGACCGATCTCTCCAACTTCACCAAGTTCACGTTCACGACCTACGATTTCGAGGTGAACCGCGAGATCTGGCAGCACCACTACGAGGCCATTTTCCGGGCCAACCAGGTTATCGCGCGCGTGCCCGGGATCCGGATGGATGCTGTCCTGCGGGATCGGATCGTGGGGGAGGCGAAGTTCATCCGGGCGCTGATGTACTTCAACCTGGTCACGCTGTACGGCAACGTCCCGCTCACCACTACGCCCCCTACGCCCACCGATCGTCCGGCCACGGCCAGCCCCGCCGAGGTATGGGCGCAGATCGAGCGGGATTTGACCGACGCGCGCGCGGCACTGCCGCAATCGTACAGCGGCGCCGACGTGGGTCGCGCCACCTGGGGCGCGGCGACGGCGTTGCTCGGTAAGACGCAGATGCAGCAGGGCAAGTGGAGCGCGGCAGCGGCGACGCTGCAGGAGGTGATCGCCTCGGGACTGTACGACCTCATGCCGAACTACGCCGATAACTTCACCGACCGATTCGAGAACAACCAGGAGTCGCTGTTCGAAGTCCAGTTCGGCGACCGCTCGTTCCTGAGCTCCGGGGTGCGCGGGCTCAACATCTCGCGCATGGTGGGACCGTGCGGTCCGAGCTTCTGCGACGGCCGGCCGACGCGCTGGTACGTCGAGCAGTTCCTGCGGGACTCGACCGTCGGCGGCCAGGTGGACCCCCGTCTCGACCTGACCATCTACTACAACAAGCCTGGCGGCATGGACGTCTACGGCACACCGTTCGCCACCCGCTACAGCGCGGATACCACGGTGCTGTTCTTCAAGAAGTACGGTGAGTACTACCTCGGCCTCCCGGACCAGGACTGGGACGCCGCCATCAACTTCCGCGTCATCCGCTACGCCGACGTGCTGCTGCTCGAGGCCGAGGCCCTGAACGAGTTGGGGCGCTCGGCCGAGGCGTATCCCCTGGTCGACCAGGTTCGCGCCCGTGTCACGCTCGCTCCGCTCCCGGCCGGCCTGAGCCAGGACGCGATGCGAGACCGCATCCTGCGCGAGCGTATGTTCGAGTTGGGGCTCGAGGGACAGCGGTGGGCCGATCTCGCGCGCCACAACCTGGTCACGCCCGCGCTCCAGACGGACGACGCCGAGTTCCAATTCTTTGTCGCCGGCAAGTCGGAGCTGCTGCCGATCCCACAGACGGAGCGGGATCTCAACCCCAACGTCAAACAAAACCCGGGGTGGTGAGGCATGGGGGAGGGGTGAGACCTATGGGCCTGCTGCAGGCCGCCCCGCTGCTGCTCGCCGCGTGCGCCAACTACTCGACGGGTACGCCGCGGGCGGGGACCCTGCCCCAAGACTGCCGCTTCGCCAATCCGGTGGCGGCCGGCGCCGATCCCTGGGTTGTCCGTCACGACAGCTCGTACTATCTCGTCCAGTCTAAGGACCGCTCGATCTGGGTCTACAAGTCCGACCAGCTGACGGAGCCCACCCAGAACGGCGTGCCGGTGTGGACGGCGCCGCATAACGGATGGAACCGCAGCAACGTGTGGGCGCCCGAGCTCCATTACATCGATGGCCGCTGGTACATCTATTACGCCGCGGGGAAGTCGGGCCCGCCGTTCCTGTATCAGCGGAGCGGCGTGCTCCAGTCTGTGGGCGACGATCCCCAGGGACGCTACGTCGACAAGGGGATGCTCTACACGGGCAACGACGTCCGCGAGGGCTCGGAGAGCATTTGGGCGATCGATCTCACGGTGACGCGTCTGGGAAGCCAACTGTATGCGGTATGGTCGGGCTGGGAGACCAACGCCACGACCGACCGAACGCCCCAGCACCTGTACATTGCCCGCATGTCCGATCCCTGGACCATCAGTAGTAACCGGGTACAGATCTCTTCCCCCACCGAGAGCTGGGAGCGGGGGACGGAGCTGGACCTGAACGAGGGACCGGAATTCCTGCAACGCAGAGCCGACGTATTCATCATCTACTCCACGCGGGAGTCCTGGCTCAAGGATTACCGGCTGGGACAACTCCGGCTCAACGGCCCCGATGCCGACCCGATGAATTCGAGCAGCTGGACCAAGAGCGGGCCCGTGTTCACAGGCGCGGGGACGGTGTACGGTGTGGGGCACGCCAGTTTCACCACCTCGCCCGACGGCACGGAGGACTGGATCGTCTATCACTCCAAGGTCGACACGCTGCCGGGCTGGAACCGCGTGATAAGGATGCAAAACTTCGGCTGGCGTCCTGACGGCTCTCCCGACTTCGGCACGCCCGCTCCGACGGGCTCGCCCATTCGGGTCCCGTCGGGTCAGTGCCGGTGACTGGAGTTCGCAAAGCGTTCGCCACGCTGGCTGTCGTTGGCGCGGGGCTGGTTTCATCTGTCCCGGTCAGGTCCTCACCCCCTGACCGGATCCCCCTCCCCGAGCATCCCCGGCCCGATTTCGAGCGCGCGGAGTGGCAGAACCTGAACGGGCCGTGGCAGTTCCGGTTCGACGCTCCGGACGTGGGCGAATCTCGAGGGTGGCCTGGCACCGGCCTGCCCGCGCCCCGCCCGATCGTCGTCCCGTTCCCCTGGGGGAGCCCGCTCTCGGGGGTGCCCGACAGCGCCCCGATCGCCTGGTACGCCCGGGCGATCACCGTGCCGGCGGCGTGGACCGGAAGGCGCGTCTTTCTCGTGATCGGCGCGGCCGACTGGCGCACCACCGCGTGGCTCGACGGCCAGCCGCTCGGCACGCACGACGGCGGCTACACCCCGTTCGAGTTCGAGCTCACGCCGCATCTGAAGCCCGGAGTCGAGCAGCTACTCGTGCTCCGGATCGATGACGCGCCGCGCGCCTTCAAGCTCGAAGGCAAACAAGGGTACGGGAACGCGCGCGGCATCTGGCAGACGCCTTACCTCGAGGCGCGCGGGGCCGTGCCCCTGCGATATCTCCACTTCTCGCCCGACATCGACCGGAAACGGGTCGTCGTCACGGCCGCGCTCCTCGAGAAAGCCCCGCGGGACCTCACCCTGACCCTGCGCTTCACGAACGCGGCCCTGACGAGCGTGAGCCGACGTGTGCCCCGCGGGTCCGACCACGTGACGTTCGAGGTTCCGATCCCGAACGCCCACTTGTGGTCGCTCGCGGACCCGTTCCTCTACGAGGTCGACGCCACCATGGGCGACGATCGTGTGCAGAGCTACTTCGGGATGCGAAAGATCTCCGTCGTGGACCTGCCCGGAACGGAAAACCGCTACGTCGCCCTGAACGACGAGCCGCTCTACCTGCAGCTCACGCTCGACCAGGCGTTCCACCCAGAGGGGTTCTACACCTTCCCCAGCGACTCCTTCGTGCGCGACGAGATTCTCCGCGCCAAGCAGATCGGCCTGACCGGGCTGCGCGAGCACGTGAAAGTAGAGTCGCCGCGCAAGCTCTATTGGGCCGACCGTCTGGGACTCTTGATCATGGCGGACGTGCCCAACTCGTGGGGGGAGCCCGACTCGGCGATGCGCCACGAGGCGGAGTCCACACTCCAGGGGATGGTGGCCCGCGATTACAACCATCCGGCCATCTTCGCCTGGGTACTGTTCAACGAGACGTGGGGCCTGTTCACGAAGGAAGGGCAGAAGCAGGTGTACCGCGCCGAGACGCAAGACTGGGTCGCGTCGGTCTATCGCGAGGCGAAAGCACTCGATCCGACGCGGCTGGTCGAGGACAACTCACCGTGCTGCGGCCGCGGCCACACCGAGACCGACATCAACTCGTGGCATTCGTACCTCCCGGGGTGGGCGTGGGAAGAGCACGACCGGCTGGTGAGCGACAGCACCCACCCGGGCTCCGCGTGGAACTTCGAGGCCGGTTACCGGCAGGCGCGTCAGCCGAACATCAACAGCGAGTTCGGCAACGTGTGGGGATATGAGGGGAGCACGGGCGACGTCGACTGGAGCTGGGACTACCACCGTGCAGTGGACGCGTTCCGCCGCCATCCGAAGATCGCGGGCTGGCTCTACACCGAGCTGCACGATGTCATCAACGAGTGGAACGGCTACTGGCGCTATGACCGCTCCGAGAAGGAGACCGGGCTGGGTGAGCTGGTCACCGGGATGTCGCTCCGGGACCTGCACGCGCCGTTGTACGTCGCGGTGGGGGACGAGCTCAGCCAGAGCGTGCCGGCGGGAGCCAAGGTACGCGTCCCGTTGTACGCCTCCTTCCTGACATCGAGCACGGCGCTGGGCGACAGCCTCACGCTGCGTGCCGAGCTGTACGGCTGGAACGCACTCGGCCAACGGCGGCGCTACACCGAGATCGTGCGCCGGATTCCGTACCATCCCTGGATGACCGCGGCGCTCGAGCCGCTCCTCGTCCCGATGCCGGACGAGCCCGCCGTCCTCGTGCTCGCCGTGCGGCTCGAAGACGCGACCGGCGCGGTGTTGCATCGCAACTTTTGCACGTTTGTCGTGGAGGGCGAGCCTCCGCGGGAAGCGCGGCTCGACGGCGGCCGGCGCGCCCGGCTGCTGACGATCGACCCCGCCGGTTTCCATGCGGCGTCCTGGTCGCTCAAGCAGTGGAATGTGCTGGACGGGCTGAAGGTGAACGGCGCGGGCTCGGGGTTCTTCGAGTATCACGTCACCTGGCCCCAGGGAGTGCGCCCCGCCGAGCTGGAGAGCGTCGTGTTCCTGGCCGAAGTCTCCGCCAAGGAGCTGTTCGGTAAGGACCGGGAAGACGCGGGCCGCATGGCGGGCGACTACATGCGCGGCGGGGGCACCTACGACCCGAGCCGGAATCCCAACGCCTACCCCATGACCGACGGGCGGCGTTTCCCGAGCGCCGTGACGGTGCGCATCAACGATGTCGTCGCCGAACGCGAGATGCTCGAGGACGACCCGGCCGACCATCGCGGCATTCTGTCCTGGCACTTCCAGAAGCGCGACCGGCGGCTACGCGAGGCCGGCTCCTACGGCACGCTGTTGCGGGTGACGGTGCCGCGCGACGCGCTCGAGCGGGCAGCCGCACTCGGGCAGCTGGTCATCCGATTGGAGGTCGACTCCGCCCTGCCCGGTGGGCTCGCCATTTACGGCCGTCGCTTCGGCCGGTATCCGCTCGATCCGACGCTCGTGTTCGTGTCGAAGCCCTAGCAGATCCTTCGCGCCTTCGGCGCTCAGGATGACACGCTCGCTCGCTCCGCGATGGCCTCCCTCTTTTTTTCTCAGGCGCCCCGCGGCTTGTCATCCTGAGCGAGCGCGCGGGACGCGCGCGACGCGAAGGATCCCCTGCTAGAACCTGGCGACGAACCCTCCGCCCGCTCTGAGATCGATCGTTAGCGAATCGTCCCAGCGCACCGTCACGTGCTCGACGCGCACCGCAGCCGGCTCGTCTGCCTCATCCCGGACCAGTAACGCCGCGTGAGACCCCTTTCCCAGGAAGGAGAGCGGTACCTCGACCGACCGCGCGCTCGGGCCGTTCGCGATCACCAGGAACCATTGCTTCCCATGCCGACGAGCGAACGCCGCGATCTCGCCGATCTCGCTCTGCGGCAGCACGCGCGTCTCGTCCCACACCGTGGGAATGCTCTTGATCAGGTCGACCGCCGGGTTGTCGAGCATCGCCTGTGGGTGCGCGCCGTATACGAGCAGGGGAGCCGTGAACAGAGCAGCGGTGGCGATCTGGTGCGCCCAGGACGTTTCGCGGCGGCGCTCGCCGAACAGCATGGGCGTGAAGTCCAGATGTCCGGCGAGCATCCGGGTGAACGGGATCGTCGTGTCGTGCTGGGCCCACGCCGGCATGCTCCGCCGCTCCATGCCGGACACCGCCTCGCGATTCAGCTCGTTCGGCCAGGTGCGCGATTCGCCGGTCGGCTTGTTGGCGCCGTGGAAGTCGACCATGAGCCGGTGCGCCGCCGCGCCCTCCAGCGCGGCCCGGTACAGGTCCATGACCTCCTTGGCCTCGTGATCGAAGAAGTCGAGCTTCACCCCGACGGCGCCGACCTCCTGCGCGTGCTGGAAGAACGCCGCCCGGGCCGCGGGATCCCGGATGTCCCGGCTGTGCTTCCAGAGCCAGACCCCGACGTGGCGCGCTCGCGAGTAATCGATCAGCTCCCGCAGATACTTCCAGACCGCGCGCCCCGGCTTGACCCAGTCGGTGTGGAGCCCCTGCGGGAAGTACCGCGGGTCGGGGGGCGGCGAGAGGTCGGACACGATGTCGCAATTCACGAGCGTATCGAGGTTCGACCCGATCATCACCACGCGCCACGGAGTCGTGATCGTGCCCGAGACCGCCGCCGGCTGCGCCAGCCGGGCGGCCTCGGCGGCGCCGTACCGCAGCGTGAAGGGGTAGCTGGCCGGAGCAGCGTGGCCGAGGCGGGCGCTGAAGCCACCCTGGCCATCCGCCTGCAGGACCATCCCTGCGTATTGGATCACGGCCGCCTCCGTGATCGCGGCGTATCCCGCCGCGTCGGGGAGCTTGATGGTGAGCGGCGGGGCGGCCCAATCCCCCGCGGGGACGTCGGCGATGGCCTTCTTGGTGTGGACGCCCTCGTAGTGTCCGCGTAGATCGTGATACCAGACCGTGGCGCCGGCGGAGAGCACGAATGCCGTCGCCTCATCCGGCACCCGACTCACTTCGCCCGGCACGACGCAGCGGAACGCAATCCCGTCGTCGAAGACGCGCACGTCGACCACGTAGTCGGTTCGGGTGGCCGCGTGGCGCAGCGCAACGCGCGCCCCGTTGAACCGATTGGTCGCCTGGGAATGCACGCCGCGCCAGTCATAGTGCTCGTTCGCGCGGTAGGACTCGACCTTGCCCGCCTCCACGCCCTGCCCCAGGTCCACGCCATCGACGAGGACGCCCAAGGGCGAGGCCTCGATCACCGGCCGGCTCCGGAAGGTGACGCCATAGGTGACGCGCGGTCCGAGGGCGGGAAGCAGCTGGAGCTCGACGGCGCCGTTCGGGCTGGTGATTCGAATGCCATCGACTGGCGCGCGCGCCCGCAGCAGCCGGGCGAGATCGCGGGCCAGCGGGGGCGTGCTGAGCGCCGCGGCGACGAACGCGCGGCGTCGCATCAGCGCATCCCCCGCCGCGGCCCTACCACCCCGTGTTCTGCCCCAGCGCCGGGTCGAGATCGATCTCTCGCTGCGGGATCGGCAGGAACACCATGAAGGACTGCACTCCGATCTTCGCGACGGCGTCTTGGCTCAGCACGGAGTAGAAGGTGCCCCAGCGCTTCAGGTCGAACAGCCGCTTCGACTCGAAGGCCAGCTCCCAGCTGCGCTCCTGATGCACCGCGTCCCGGAACTGGTCCTGGCTCAGACCGGCGAGCGCCGGCAGCTTGGCGCGCGCCCGCACCTGATTGATGGCGCTGTACGCGTCGGCCGTGGGCCCGTTGGCCTCGTTCTCCGCCTCGGCGAACAGCAGCAGCACCTCGGCATAGCGGTAGATCGGCCAGTTCAGGTCGGTGCGCCCGTTGTTGTTCGCGATCGAGCCGTTGGCATCGTAGAACTTGCCGTAGTACGGCATCGGCTTGGGGAAGCGCGGCCGCTTGTCTCCGAAGAATCCCGGCAGCGTGTCGTACCGGTACGTCGTGGTGGCAACCGTCACCTGCGTGAGGAACGTGGGTTTCTTGCGCGCGTCGGAGTCGGAGAACGTGGTCATGAAGTCGGGGGTCGAGTACCAGTAGTTGATGCCCGACTCCACGCCGATCCCTGAAGGCCGCGATTGGCTCGTGAAGAGGTTGCGCTTGAGCCCGCCGAACTGGATCGAGTAGATGTGCTCGGGGCCGTTCTTGTTCTTGATCAGCCACAGATCGGCGAAGTTGAGGACGAGGCTGTACGCCTTGCTGTCGATCACGGCCTTCGCCGCGCGCGCGGCGTCCGCCCAGTGGTTCTCCTGCACGAGCGCCCCCGACATGTTCAGGTAGACGTCCGCGAGCATCGCATTGGCGGCGCCGCGCGTGGGCCGGCCGTCATCGGGCGTCGCCGCATCGGGCCAACGGAGCGGCAGCAGGGTGGCCGCATCCTCGAGATCCAACGCGATCGAATCGTAGATCTCCGCGATCGGCGCCCGGGTGATCTGCGTGGCGGTGGCGAATTCCGTGGTCGGCCGCATCATCAGGGGGACGCTGCCCCAGACGCGAACCGCGTTGAAGTGGTTGAAGGCGCGATGGAACTTGAAGGCGCCGAGGTAGCGGTCCTTCACGTCCTGCGACACCTGGGTCATCTGGGGGATGCGCGCGATGAGCACGTTCGCCTGGTTGATGGCGCCGTAGATCTGTCTCCAGACGCGCCACAGCCATTCGTTCGAGGCGTTCAGGGTATAGCTGTCCTGGGCGTAGCGCGAGTCGCTCGCGCTTTGGGCGACGGTCTGGTCCGACGGCACCTCGGTGAGCATCGGCCAGCCACGGTGGAAGTACGCCTGACTCTGGCCGCCCGTGTACCAGTCGTCGATCCCGCCGAGGGCGATCTTCAGGTCGGCCTCGGTGGTGGGGAAATCGTCCGGCGTGAAGAAGCTCTGGGGCTCCTCCACGAGCCAGTTGCGGCAACCGGCGAGCGTCAGGGCGACCACAGCGAACAAGAGTGTCTTCGGGATCATGCGTCCTCCTAGAAGCCGACGCTGGCGCCGATGGTGACGATCTTCGTGCCGGGATAGTTAGAGTCGTCCCACCCCAGCGTGAGATCGCTCGTCCCGCGCGAGCTGACCTCGGGGTCATACCACGAGTAGCGCGTGGCCGTGAGGAGGTTCTGCCCGCTCAGGTAGAGACGGAGCCGCCGCATCCCGAAACGCGCGCCGAGCCGCTCCGGCACGTCCCATTGAACCGTGACGTTCTGAAGGCGGACGAACGAGCCGTCCTCGACCCAGCGCGAGGTCAAGCCGTCGAACGGCGAGACGTTGAGCGCGGTCATCGCGTTGGTGGGGTTGGTCGGCGTCCAGTAGTTCAGCACCGACGTGAGCATGTTGCTCGAGCCACCGGGCGTTTCCATCCCCGCCCGGCTCACGTCGACCACTTGGAAGTCGAGGGCCCCGCGCACCAGGACGCTGAGGGAGAGTCGCCCGTAGGTTACGGAGCCCGTGAGGCCGAACAGATAGCGCGGTTGGGCATTACCGAGGATGGTTTGGTCGTTGCTGTCGATCTTTCGGTCGCCGTTCAAGTCTCTCAACTTGTCGCCTCCGGCTATCGCACCCGCCTGGCCACTGGCGGCGGCCTCGGCCGAGCTTTGAAAGATCCCGTCCCAGACATAGCCGTAGAAATTGCCGAGCGGCTGACCCACTTGCACGATCACGTCGTTCTCCCACCTTGGGAGTGACGTGTTCGACCCCGTGAGGAAGAACTGCTTGTCCCCTCCCAGATCCAGCACCTTGCTGCGATTGAGCGACACATTGCCCCCCAGGCGCGCCTCGAGACCGCCCCGGGCGGCCCGCGTATCGACCGCCAGCTCCAGGCCGCGATTCCGCACCCTCCCGATGTTGGTGACGTAGCTCGCGAACCCCACGAGGTACGGCACCTGCTTCGCGTACAGCAGGTCCTTGGTCGTCTTGTCGTACGCGTCGGCTGTGACGGTCACTCGGTTGCCGAATAGGCCGAGGTCCACGCCCGCGTCGTACTGAACCGTGGTCTCCCAACGCAGGTTGGGGTTTGTGATGCGGCTGAGAGTGGCGCCGTTGAAATAGGGCGTCGTGCCGATCGCGTAGGGTGCACCCACGTTCCACGCGGCGAGGGACTGGTACGTCGAGATGGCGTTGCTCCCGGTGCTACCCGCACTCAGACGCAGCTTCAGCTCGCTCACGGCGGGGATGAGCCGGCGCAGGAACGGTTCGTCGCCGGCGCGCCACGCCACCGCGGCAGAGGGGAAGACCGCCCACTTGTTGTTCGCCGCGAACTTCGACGAGCCGTCGGCCCGGACCGTGCCGGTCATCAGGTACTTTCCCGCCAGGCTATAGTTCACGCGGCCAAGGTACGAGAGCACCCTTTGGCGGGTCGCGTTGGAGCTCCCGGTCACCAGGTCCGCGAGGTTCAGCCGCTGGTATCCCAGCAGGTCACTCGTGAAGCCGACACCTTGCGAGCTGTTGGCCCCGTTGTCCGTCTGCTGTGCCGTGAAGCCGCCGAGCAGCGTGAGGTCGTGCTGCTTTCCCAGCGCGCGATGCAACGTCGCCGTGTTCTCGACCAACCACGTGGTCGCGGTGTTATTGTCGATGTTCGCCTGTCCCAAGTTCAGGGAGGCCTGCAGCTTGCGGGAGACGTACTGCTGCTCGAGGACATCGTTCGAGGTGTACGACAGGCTGGTGCGCAAGGTGAGACCGGGGAGCGGGTCGTATTCCCCGAACAGGGTCCCGATGCCGTACCCGGTGGTGGTCTTGTCCTGGCGCAGCTCGATGATCGCCATCGGGTTGTCGTTGGCGCTGGGCAGGAGCGGGCCGCTGAAGTTGCCGGTCGAATCACGCACGGGGATCGTGGGCGCGAAGCGGAGTGCCTGCATCGACACGGGTCCGCCACCTGAGCCGTAGCCACTGTTGACCCGGGCCTGGTTCCCCACAGTGCGGTTATAGGTCACACGCGTTCCCAGCCGAAACCGCGGGCCCAGGCCTTGGTCGAGGTTGAAGCGCAGCGACCCGCGCGTGAGGTCGGAGCCGAGCAACACCCCCTGCTGGTCGTACCAGTTGGCCGAGAGCATCAGGCTGGTGGCGCCGCTCGAGCCGCTGACTTGGATCTGGTGGTCTTGAATCGGCGCGGACCGATAGACCACGTTCTGCCAGTCCGTGGTCGGCAGGTCGCTCAGCGTGTCGAGCTTGACGCTCTTGTCGTGATTCGGGTTGCGCATGTACAGCCGCGCGAACTGGTCGGCGCTGAGGACGGCGATGTGCTTGCTCACGTCCTGCGCGCCGATGTAGGTGGAGTAGTCGAAGTGGAACGGTCCCTGACCCCGTTTGGTCGTCACTAGGATGACGCCGTTGGCCCCTCGCGCCCCGTAGATCGCCGTGGCCGAGGCGTCCTTCAGGACATCGAAGGTCTCGATGTCACCCGGATTGATCAGGCTCAAGTCCGCGCCGATGACACCGTCGATCACGACGAGCGGCGAGTTGTCTCCCGACAGCGAATTACCCCCGCGCAGCCGGATGCGCAGCTCTGATCCGGGCTGTGCGTTCGTGGTCTGCACCTGCATCCCGGGCACCCGCCCAGCGAGGGCCTGGTCGGCCCGGTCTACCGGATTCGTCGCGATTTCCGGACCGGTAACCGAGGAAACCGAGCCCGTCAGGTCCGCCTTGCGCTGCGTGCCGTAACCGATCGCCACCACGGGGTTCAGCTCGATGGCGCTCGGCTGCAGCCGGAAGTCGGCGACGGCGCGTTGGGCGGCCTGCACCATCACGGTCGTGTCGCCAGGGGCATAGCCCAGCAGCCGCGCCCGCAGGTGGTACGTCCCGGGGGGCACGCCGGAAATGGCATAGCGGCCCTCCGCATCGCTTTCGGCTGCGAGGCGCGTCCCGACCACGCTGACGCCGACCCGCGCCACCGGGGCCCCCGTATCGCGTGCCCGCACCACGCCGGTGATCGCGCCCGTGGAGTCCTGGGCCGTGACGTCCCCGGCCGCCGCGAGCAGCGCGGCGCAGCCCACGAGACAGACACTCATCGTTCGCATGCGCAAACGCTCCGAAGGAGTTGGGGCAGCACCGCCGGGGCGTGGAAGCAACAGATGCGGCTTGCGCGCGATAGTGAGCGGAGGACACCGCGCTCAGCGGCGGCGAAAGTTCGCTACGGGCAAACCGTTCCCGTCCAACGCGCGCGCTCACCTATCTTGTTCGTCGATCGAACTAAGTCCCGGCGGCACCCCCGATGCGTGCGCAAGGTGCGCGCCAAGGTGGGGCAAGAACGCCACACTCAGAGCTCGAGCGGACGACACCATCGTGAGAACGATCAACCCCCGCGACTTCAACCGCGCCACCCGCTCCACGTCGCGCCAGATCAACCGGCTGATTCTGTTGAACCTCGTGCGCGAGTTTCAGCCGATCTCCCGCGCCGATCTCGCCCGCCGCATGGCGGTGGGACGTGGCATGGTGACGACCCTGGTCAACGAGCTCCTGGCAGAAGG
>WNGK01016581.1_pt1 | contig 18455 bp, 13 predicted proteins | sample 5400601 | NCBI WGS metagenome assembly WNGK01 (sample SAMN13153376, study PRJNA577476) | soil metagenome | isolation source: 60 cm soil or saprolite under Garry oak tree replicate 1 | place: USA:California | collected 2016-06-15
AAGCCGATCTGGTTGTTGACGATGAAATGGATCGTGCCGCCGGTGCGGAAGCCCTTGACGCCCGACATGGCGAAGCATTCCGCCACCACGCCCTGGCCGGCGAAAGCGGCATCGCCGTGCAACAGCAGCGGCATCACCGAGGTGCGGGTGACCTTGTCGCCATATTGAAATTGCTTGGCCCGCGATTTCCCCAAGACCACCGGGTCAACGGCTTCGAGATGCGAAGGGTTCGCGGTGAGCGAAAGGTGCACATTGTTGCCATCGAAGGCGCGATCCGACGAAGCGCCAAGATGATATTTGACATCGCCCGACCCTTGCACATCCGAGGGCTTGGCCGAGCCGCCTTGGAATTCGTGGAAGAGCTGGCGATATGGTTTGGCCATCACATTCGCCAGCACATTGAGGCGGCCGCGATGGGGCATGCCGAGCACGATGTCTTTGACGCCGAGCTGACCGCCGCGTTTGATGATCTGCTCCATACCCGGAATCATCGACTCGCCGCCGTCCAGGCCGAAGCGTTTGGTGCCGACGAATTTCACGGCGCAGAATTTCTCGAATGCCTCCGCCTCGATGAGCTTGTTCAGAATCGCGCGCTTGCCTTGCGGCGTGAAGCTGATGGCTTTGTCTGTTCCTTCGATGCGTCGCTGGAGCCAGTCGCGCTGCTCGGGATCGTTGATGTGCATGAACTCATAGCCGATCGAGCCGCAATAGATGCGCCGCAAGACCTCAACGAGCTGGCGCGGCGTGGCGGTTTCCATTCCCATCGTGACGCCGTCGATGAAGATGGGACGGTCGAGGTCGGACTCGTGAAAGCCGTAAAACGAAGGCTGCAATTGCGGCAGGGCTTTTCTCTTCTCCAGCCCCAAAGGATCCAGATTGGCCTCGAGATGGCCGATGACGCGAAACGCGCGCACCAGCTGGATGGCGCGGATGGAGGCTTGCGCCTCGGCTTCGGCCGCTTCGGGATGCGCCGCAGGGGGGATCGGGGTGGCGACGGGTTTCTTGGGCGCCGGGCCGGGGTCGCTGGTCAGGGCGGAAAGGAAATCGCTGGTCTCCGTCCGGAGCTTGGTGTCGCGGCGCCATGAGGGCCCGCGGCCCAATTGCGTCGGGTTCAGCCCGCGATCGCCGAGCGCCTCAAAAAACGCCCGCCAGGTGCCGTCGACCGAATTGGGGTCGCTCAAATATTGGGCGTAGAGGCCCTCGATGAAGGCAGCATTGGTGCCGAACAGAAAGGATGTGGCATCCAGAACCTCGTTGGGAGAGGTTCCTTTGGGGGTCCGGTTTTCTTTTGATTCCGCGGTCATTTCAAATGCTTGCTAGGAATCTCAGATCTGAACGGCGACGCGAAAAACTGCCCCGCTACCGATTCCTCTTCAGGAAACGCGCCAATATGATCTAGGCCTAACGTACTTATCTTAAGATACCATGGCGAATTTAGGAGCCCTTAAGCAGTTCTGCCAGGGTGGTGGCGAGGGCCGCCGGGTTGGGCGAGACGCGGATCCCTGCCGATTTCATCGCCTCGATCTTGGAGCCGGCATCGCCCTTGCCCCCTGAGATGATGGCGCCGGCATGGCCCATGCGGCGACCGGGTGGCGCGGTCACCCCGGCAATGAAGCCGACCGTGGGCTTTTTCACTTTGGAACGCTTGAGGAAATCAGCCGCGTCTTCCTCGGCAGCCCCACCGATTTCACCGATCATAATCAGGGATTTGGTTTCGGGATCGGCGAGGAACAGCTCCAAGACGTCGATGAACTCGGTGCCTTTGACCGGATCGCCACCGATGCCGACACAGGTGGTCTGGCCAAGACCTGCCGCGGTGGTCTGCGCCACGGCTTCATAGGTGAGCGTGCCGGAGCGCGACAGGATTCCGACCGAACCCCGGCGATGGATATGCCCGGGCATGATGCCGATCTTGCATTCGTTGGGCGTGATGACTCCCGGACAATTCGGACCGACGAGGCGCGAGGCCGAACCGCACAAAGCCCGTTTCACGCGCACCATGTCGAGCACCGGAATCCCCTCGGTGATGCAGACGATCAATGCGATCTCCGCATCGATTGCTTCCAGGATGGCATCGGCGGCAAAGGGCGGCGGCACATAGATCGCGCTCGCCGTGGCGCCGGTCTTGTCCTTCGCCTCGCGCACCGTTTCGAACACCGGCAGGTTCAGATGGGTGCGTCCCCCTTTGCCGGGCGATACGCCGCCCACCATCTTGGTGCCATAGGCAATCGCCTGTTCGGAATGGAACGTGCCCTGGGCGCCGGTGAAGCCCTGGCAGATGACCTTGGTGTTCTTGTCAACAAGAATGGACATGGTTCAGCTCTGAATCATTGTTCCCAAATGGCAATCGACCAAACGCGGCCATCCTTTAGTTCGAATGAGAACGTCCAAGGCTCGTATCCCCAAATCGTGAAACCCGGGTGGGTGTTATTGTCAATTTGGAGTGGCTGCCCGAAACGGCTGGTAAGTGCTTCCTGGGAATCACCGGTGGTAATTCCGGAGAAACTCCAAACTTGAGGTACCACATCTCCCGTAAGTTGCAGCGTGTCAACGTGTCCATCGTTTTTGAAGGTTAGAGCGACATAAGCCGATCCCGAACGATCTCCAGGGACATCGTAAATGAAGTTTTCGCGTCCGTTGCCCATGATGGTTGATGCCGGGTTCCCCAGTATCATTTCCGCATCGGAGCGGGGCATCTCCATTTCCAGCGGACCGATCCGCATGCATGGGTAGTCTCCGGGGAAGTCCACGACAAGCGAAGACCGGGCCGGCGCGCTCGTAACGAGACCCGCTTGGATCTGCTGCGCTCTGTGCTGCATTCGCCGCGCCCAGATTCATGAGCAGAAACGTGACAATGGACGTTCGCAAACATACCATGTCACGCGGCCTTCACGGCAGCGACGATCTTCTTGGCCGCGTCGGAAAGATCGTTGGCGGAGATGATGGAGAGGCCCGATTTGGCCAGGATCTCCTTGCCCTGCTCGACATTGGTGCCTTCCAGACGCACCACCACCGGCACGGAAAGCGACACTTCCTTCGCGGCCGCAACGATGCCGTTGGCGATGATGTCGCAACGCATGATGCCGCCGAAGATGTTGACCAGGATTCCTTTCACGTTCGGATCGGAGAGGATGATCTTCAACGCCGCGGTGACTTTCTCTTTCGACGCGCCGCCGCCGACATCGAGGAAATTCGCGGGCTCCGAACCATAGAGCTTGATGATGTCCATCGTCGCCATGGCAAGGCCGGCGCCGTTCACCATGCAACCGATCGAGCCGTCGAGCTTGATGTAATTGAGATCGAATTTGGCGGCTTCCCGTTCGGTGGGGTCTTCCTCATCCGGATCGCGCAGCGCCTGGATATCGGCGTGACGGTAGAGCGCATTGTCGTCGAAATTGACCTTGGCATCGAGGCAGATTACTTGCCCGGCTTTGGTGATGACCAGCGGGTTGATCTCGAGCAGGCTCATATCCTTGTCGACGAAGGCGTTGTTGAGGCTGCCGATGATGGCGCCGATCTGCTTGGCAGAATCGCCCGAAAGATTCAGCGCCGCGGCAATGGCGCGCCCGGTATGGGCGCTGTAGCCGGCGGCGGGGTCGATGCGGAAGGTCTGGATTTTCTCCGGCGTCTTTTTCGCCACCTCCTCGATGTCCATGCCCCCTTCGGTCGAAGCGATGAAGGCGACGCGCGAGGTCTCGCGATCGACAAGGGCGGAGAGATAAAGCTCGCGCGCGATGTCCGAGCCTTCTTCGATGTAGAGCCGGCGCACGACACGCCCGTGGGGCCCGGTCTGATGCGTAACCAGGGTCATGCCCAGCATGCGTTCGGCTTCACGCTTCACATCGTCGATCGAGCGGACGACTTTGACGCCGCCGCCCTTGCCGCGTCCGCCGGCGTGGATCTGCGCTTTCACCACCCAGACGGGACCTGGAAGCTTATTCGCCGCGGCAATGGCTTCCTCGACCGAAAATGCCGGAAAGCCGCGCGGGGTCGGCGCCCCATAGGCGCGCAGCACCTCTTTTGCCTGATACTCGTGAATGTTCATGAAGGGTCCGAATCTTTGGCGAGAGAAACGAGTCTAGAGCACGTTATTCTCATGTGGAACCGTTACCGCGTCGCTTTCCTTCAGGGAATTTGTCGGGCCGCGTCCGGCTGGGCGATGAGGTCGAGAATGGCGTCCTGATTGGGTGTGCCGGCAACCGCCATCCTCGCGAAGCTCAAAGGGTTCAGCGCTTCGGCGGTGGCGGCGCTGATGCAGAACGCGATCAGTTTTGCACATTGCGGCGCCAAGCCTGCACCCTCGACAAGCGCCGCAAAGATTCTGGCGCTGCGCGGCGAGAACAGGAATACGCCGTCCGCAGTCTCGTTGCGCAACGCGTCTTCCGCCTCGGCGGGCAATTTCGCAACGGGGACGGCCTCGTAGAGCACGGCCGTTTCGATCCTGAAACCACGCGCCTGCAAGCTTTGACGCAAGCGTCCTGTCGTTTCCGCGCCCGCTGCATGAAACAAACGACCCTTGGCCGGGTCCGCCTCGCGCGCCACCGTTTCGACCAAAGCCGCCGAATCGCCTTCGGCGCTGATGACGATGGGAAAACCCGCATCGCGCGCGGCTTCGGCGGTTTGAGGACCCACGGCATAGAAGGTCACATCGCGCCGCTTTGTCCGGGCCGCCAGCGCGCGCACACCATTGGCGCTGGTCGCAAGCACCGCTTGCACGCCCTCGAGCGCAATCGGCTCACCGGCAATGACATGCACCTCCATGACGGGCGCGACAATGGCGACATGGCCGCGCTCATGTAAGGTTTTCGCGAATGCTTCCGCATCATCGCGAGGCCGGGTCACCAGATAGCGCATAATCCAATGCCCCTAAAAGCGTGGCAGCTTGCTGCCCGCACGACTCCGGATTTCTCTGGCGGCGTCTTCTCCGGCGGCGAAGGCGCGCGCGCGCGAATGTTCGCTTCCCGAGTCCTCGCAATGGACCTGGCGCGATGCCGTCCAGGATTCTCGTCCGTCTACCGTCAGCACTTCGCCGCGAAAGAAAAGATGAGACCCTTCCACTTCGGCGAGACCCGCGATGGGGGTGCGGCAAGACCCGTCCAGCGCGGTAAGAAAGCCGCGTTCGCAGGCAATGGCGAGATGGGTTTGCGCATCGTCGACGGTTTCGACAAGCCGATGGGCGGCGTTATCCTCGCTACGGATTTCAATGCCGATGGCGCCCTGACAGAGGGCAGGCAGCCATTGGGATGAATCCAGAATCTCGCTGTCTGGGAGGGAGAGCTCCAGCCGTGCCACGCCGGCGCGCGCGAGCATGATGGCATCGGCTTCACCGCGGGCGAGTTTTAAGAGGCGCGTCTCGACATTGCCGCGCAAGGATACGATTCTGAGGTCGGGCCGCAACCTCAAAGCCTGGGCCTGACGGCGGACCGAGCTGGTGCCGAGTCGGGAATTTTCGCCGAGCTTGTCGAACGGCGCGCCATCCTTGGCGATGAAGAGATCGTGCGGATCTTCGCGCGGCAGCACAGCGGCGACGGAAAGTCCGGCCGGTTGCCTCGCCGGCATGTCCTTCATGGAATGGACCGCAATGTCGGCCTCGCCGCCAAGCAACGCCTCCTCGATTTCCTTGACGAAGAGTCCCTTGCCCCCGGCCTCCACGAGAGGCCGATCCTGAATGCGATCGCCGGTGGTGCGGAAAATCACGATTGGGCAAATATCGTCGAGCTCGCTCTCATCCCAGCCATGGGCATCGGCGAGCGAGGCTCGTACGAGATGCGCCTGGGCAAGCGCCAAGGGAGAGCCGCGAGTGGCCAGGCGCAGGATGGGTGTGCTCATAGACTGCATATGGGGTTGGACTTTGGCACGCCCTCTATCATAGATCGGAGCCATGCCGCCAAAACCTTTGATCGTTCTGGGTCTGGAAACAAGCTGCGACGAGACTGCGGCCGCAATCGTGCGCGGGTTCCCGCCGGGGCCGGGCGAGATCCTTTCCAATGTGATGTTCAGCCAGGTGGCGGAGCATCGCCCCTATGGCGGGGTGGTACCGGAAATCGCCGCTCGCGCCCATGTCGAGCTCTTGGACGGCATCGTTGCAAGGGCATTTGATGAAGCAGGCGTTGCGCTTGCCGATGTCGACGCGGTGGCTGCGACCGCGGGCCCGGGTCTTATCGGCGGCGTGATGGTGGGTTTGGTGTCGGCAAAGGCCCTGGCGCTTGGTTGCGGGAAGCCCCTGATTGCGGTCAATCATCTGGAAGCCCACGCCCTGTCCGCGCGGCTTTCCGAAGGGGTGGAGTTCCCCTTCCTGCTGCTCCTGATATCGGGGGGACACTGCCAGCTGATGTCGGCCGAGGGCGTCGGTTCCTTCCAGCTTTATGGCGCGACCATCGACGATGCGGTCGGGGAGGCCTTCGACAAGACCGCGAAGCTTCTGGGTCTTCCCTATCCGGGTGGTCCTGAGATCGAGCGCCTGGCGCGTGCCGGCGACCCTGGGCGCTTCTCTTTGCCGCGGCCGATGATGGGAAGGGAAGGTTCGGACTTCTCCTTCTCCGGCTTGAAGACCGCAGTCCGGCAGATCGTCCGGGGAAAGACGCCCCTGACCGATCAGGACAAAGCGGACCTCGCTGCGTGTTTTCAGTCCGCCGTGGTCGACGTTCTCAAGGACCGCGTTCGTGCTGCGATGCAGCGATTCCGAGCGTCGTCCAACAACCTCAATGGCCAGTTGAATTTCGTGGCCGCCGGGGGCGTGGCGGCAAACGGACCTATCCGTCACGGGCTGGCCGCCCTCGCCGCGGAGCAAGGATTTGTGCTTTCCCTCGCACCGCCGCCTCTCTGCACCGACAATGGGGCGATGGTGGCTTGGGCCGGGTTGGAACGGCTGGCGCTGGGCCTATGTGATGCGTTGGACGCCGCGCCCCGGGCCCGTTGGCCATTGGAATCTCACGACAATCGATTTCGCGGCTTCCGAACGGGATCTTAGCGGGCGAAATAGACCAGGAACGGAAGGAAACAGAGTATCGCGGCAAAGCCAATGACGATCTCGGTTAGGAAACGCGCGCTAACGGAGGCAATCTCTTTGGGAGGAACCGGCCGGACGCTATGCAAACTCAACTCAGTCATTTGACGCTCCATACTGCACTGCACCATTTGCTGTGCACCTGCAATATGGGGAGAGATGCTTAAGGAAACAATAAGGGCCCCATGGCTTCCGTCAAACTCGCCACCTGGAACATCAATTCGGTTCGCCTGCGCGCCGAGCTGGCCGGCCAATTTCTCAAAAACCACGCCCCCGACGTGCTTTGTCTTCAAGAGACCAAAGTCCGGGATGAGCTCTTTCCGGCGGATGTGTTCCACACGCTCGGATATGTCCATCAGGCGATCAACGGTCAGAAGGGCTATCACGGGGTCGCCATCCTTTCGCGGCTACCCTTTCGCAAGACCGGTGCGCTGTCCTTTTGCGGCAAGGACGATACCCGCCACGTCTCGGCGTATTTCGAGACCGGACTGGAGCTGCACAATTTCTATGTTCCGGCCGGGGGCGATATCCCAGACCCGACGAAGAACCCCAAATTCGCCCATAAGCTCGACTTCCTGCGCGAGATGGAAACCTGCTTCGCCAGGCATGGCAGCCAGAAAGGCGATCCCATCGCCCTCGTCGGCGATCTGAACGTCGCGCCGCTGGAGAATGACGTCTGGAGCCACAAGCAGCTTCTCGATGTCGTGAGTCACACCCCGATCGAGACCGAGCTTCTCGGGGCCGCGAAAGACGCGTTCGAATGGCACGACGTAACGCGGGGTTTCGTGCCGCATGACGAGAAGATCTATTCCTGGTGGAGCTATCGCGCGCGCGATTGGGAGACTTCAGACCGCGGCCGCAGGCTCGACCATATCTGGGTGAGCAGAGCTTTGCGCGACAGCGTCTCGGGGCATGCGATACTGAAAGATGCGCGCGGTTGGTTGCGTCCTTCGGACCATGTGCCGGTGATCGCGACGATCAATTTTTGAGCGATAGGGAGTCAGCTAGTTCCGCCAGAACGGTTCGGTCTTGCTGAAGCGCTTCCAGCGCTTCTTGGCCGTTTCCCAAGTGGGCTCGACGCGGCTCTGATGCCAGCCATCGACGAAGGCCGAAGCTTCCAGCAGCTCCATTGCGCTTCGCTCGCCCGCGTGCTCGTTGATGTGGCGCAATATCGTCTCGGCCATCGCCGCATCGTTCAGCGTGCCGAACAGATCCTGCAATTTGCTCAAGCTTTCGAGAAATGCCGAGACCACTTTGGCGGGAAAAATCGGCGCGAAGAACTCCGCAGAGTAACGCAGCTTCTTGAGGGCGAGGCGCAAGCGGTGGCGCTGCTGCACATTGAGCGAAGAAAGGTGCTTGGCACGCTTGCAAGCCTGTTTGAGTCTTTTGTCGAGGGTCTCCGCCGCGAGCTCGTGGGCGGGCTTCAGGAAGGCGCTCAATTGTTCGGGCGAGGCCGATTCACGCCACACCCGCGTCTCGATTGCCGCGGCCAGGTCCAGCAGGAAACCGGTGAAATCGTCGGATCGCACAAGCGCGACCGTGTGGTCCCAGGATTCCCGGCGGAGCTCTTCAACGATCAGTCTCAACGGCGCCAAACCCGGTTTTTTCGCCGCTTCCTCCACAGGTGCAAGCAATTCCGTGGCAAACACGTCGAGCTCTCGGGTCTCGCCAAAAATATCGGCCAGCGTACTGGCGCGCTCTCGCAAGGATTCGAGCGTGCGGACGCGGAACTCGCCGCCCGACGCGGAGAGCGCCGCGCGCAGCCGCCTCAAACCCACACGGAGCTGATGCACGCCTTCCGGCAAACGCGCCTCGGCGACGGCCGGGATGTTCCGCGCGACATGGCGCAGGCAATGCAGCAATGTGGCGCGAAAGGCCTCCTCGGCCGTGCAATCGGGTGATAGCTCGGCGCGTCCAGCCTTGTGGGTGTCGATTCCCTGACCTTCGAGAACGCGCAATCCCCGGGCGGATTTGCTTTCCGGGCTGACGGCGAGCGGCGCTTTGCGCGAGAGGCGGCGCGCGATGTCGTAGAGCAGGATGGGCGAGCCGCCTTTCAATTCCAGTTCAAGCTCGCTCACCGCGAGAGCCGCATGACCATTTGTCAGCGTACGTATCTCACCGCGGTCCACCGCCAGTTCGACTTCATCTCCGGCATGAGTCTTCACCGACCGCGTGGTGCGCAGGATATCGGTTTCGATCACCGGTTCGATGGGTGCGCCATTGGCGAGAGATTGAACGCGATTGCGTACCCTTTCATCGGGGATTCGATCCAAATCGGGCAGCGGCGAGGAAAGTTCGGACTCATATTCATGACGCGCACTCGCGAGTGCGCCGGTGTTCTCCTCTTTGACCGTCTGGACATATTTGCGGCCGTTCTTGCGCACACGCAGTGAGAGACCCGCCTTGGCGATCGAAAGCTTTGCCGTGTCAAAATAGATGCTGTTGAGACGCCGCGTCGCGGCGCGTCCAACGGTGAAGCCGTGCAGCGCCGAGCCCTTGGCGATGCGCGCCAGCTCACGCTCAGGAGCGGCAAAACGGAGTTCGAGTTCTTCAGACATGGGAGTGGGAACACGCGAGGGCGGCGGATGATTGCCGAATCCGCCGCGGCTCGCAATCGCGGCTATCGTTCCCGTTCCGTACCAGATGTATCCTTAAGACGAAGCAGCCGTTGCAAGTTTCTGAATTTGGCTGTTGGCCAGAGCCAGTTTCGCGATCGAGGCATCGCCGCCCTCGGCAAGCTCGGAAAGGAAGCTCGCCGTGCGTTCGATCTCCTGACTGCGGAGCTTGGCCCAGGCTCCCGTTGCGTCCGTGCCTGGGGGAAGGCGCGCCGCGCGCAGAAGCGCATCTCCGGCAAGCAGACGCTGCGCCGAGTAGAGATCATCGATGATACGGCGCAGAGCCAGCCGGTCCCAATGATCGGCCGTAACAATCCGGCCCGCGAGCGCACGCAAACGGTCCAAACCAACCAGCGCACCCATGGCGAAGATCATCGATGATACGGCGCAGAGCCAGCCGGTCCCAATGATCGGCCGTAACAATCCGGCCCGCGAGCGCACGCAAACGGTCCAAACCAACCAGCGCACCCATGGCGAAATAGACCCGTGCGGCTTCTGTGGGAGAAACGCCCCGCGTCTGGGCCAGAAGCACGATCTCCGGAACGGCGGCGAGAAGCGGAAGAACGGCGACATCCTCGGCGACATCGAGTGGGACGCCGGCTTTCTGGAGCGCCGCGATCCGCGTTTCCGCAGCGCCCGCTTCCAGGTGCGAAACCAGGGTCGAGAATCGTCCTTTGAGCGCGGCAAATCCGGCGCCATAGGTCCTGACCGTTTCGTTCATATCGTCCGTGGGCAATTGCACGATGAACCAGAGACCGATCCGACGCAGCAGTTCGGCAATATCGGCCATCATGGAATTTTGGATTTGCGCCGATATTTTGAGATCGAGCGCGCAAATCCGCGCCTTAAGGTCCGAAAGGTGGAACACGCCGTCGGCCAGGGCGAAAGCGCGGGCAGAGGACCAGAGCGGCGCGTTGGAAAGCTCGCGCATGCGATGAGCAAAGAGCGGTCCCGCGAGATTGACCGTCCTGTTGGCAAGCTCGGTCGCCACGATTTCGCGCGCCAGACGATGTTGTTTCAGCTCGCCTCCGAAGCGCTTCGCTGCGAGCGGTGGAAAATAATCCTTCAGCAACGCATCGAAATGGGCATCGCCGGGAAGCTCGCTCTGTTCAATAGCGTGCGATAGATCGAGCTTCGCATAGGCAAGCAGCACGGCGAGCTCCGGCCGTGTCAGGCCCCGCCCATCGCGGAGAAGCGCCCGGATCGCTTCGTCCGACGGAAGGTATTCCACCTCGCGATCAAGCGTCCCTCTTCGCTCCAGGTCGCGCATGAAGCGGGCGGCGGCATCGAGATCGCGCGACGCGGTCAATTCGGCCACCGACAGCACCAATGTCTGATCGTAATTGTTCTTGAGCACCAGCCGCGCCACGTCTTCGGTCATGGCGGTCAGCATGGATAGGCGCTCGGCAGCGGAGAGCTCGCCGCGCCGCAACGAGCCGCTCATCAGGATCTTGATGTTGACCTCGTGGTCCGACGTGTCGACGCCGGCGGAATTGTCGATGGCATCGGTGTCGATGCGTCCGCCCTTCGCTTCGGGCCCTCCCTCGCGCGCATATTCGATGCGGCCGAGCTGTGTGGCGCCCAAATTGGCGCCTTCGCCGACAACGCGCGCTTTTACATCGCGCCCGTTCACCCGCAGTGAATCGCTGGCGCGGTCGCCGGCATCCGCATGACTCTGGACGGAGGATTTGATGAAAGTGCCGATGCCGCCGAAGAAGAGCAGATCGACGTCCGCGCTCAACAGCGCCCGGATGAATTCGGCGGGCGTCACCCGGTCCTTGGCGATGCCGCTCAAGCGCTTCATTTCATCGGACAGGACAATCTCCTTGGCGCTGCGCGGAAAGACGCCGCCGCCTTGGGAGATCAGCTTGGCATTGTAATCGGCCCAGGAAGAGCGCGGCAGGTCGAAGAGACGCTGGCGCTCGGCCCATGCCGCGTGCGGCTCAGGGGAGGGATCGACGAAAATGTGGCGATGGTCGAAGGCGGCGAGGAGCTTGGTCTCCTGCGAGCACAGCATCGCATTGCCGAAGACGTCGCCCGACATGTCGCCCACCCCGACGCAGGTGAAAGCCTCGGTCTGAATATCGCGCTTCAGCTCGCGAAAATGACGGTTCACCGCCTCCCAGGCGCCGCGCGCGGTGATGCCCATCTTCTTGTGGTCGTAGCCCTGACTGCCACCCGAGGCGAAGGCATCGCCCAGCCAGAAGCCGCGGCCGAGCGCGATCTCATTGGCGATATCCGAAAATGTCGCAGTGCCCTTGTCGGCGGCGACCACAAGATAGGGATCATCGTCATCATAGCGGATCACTTGGGGCGGCGCGGTTACCGTTCCATCCCGCCCGATATTGTCCGTCAGATCGAGCAGCGCACCGACAAAGGTCTTGTAGGCGGCGACGCCCGTCGCCTGCACGACTTCGCGCGCCGCTCCTGGCGGGATGCGCTTGGGATAAAAGCCGCCCTTGGCGCCGACCGGCACGATGACGGCGTTCTTCACCTGTTGCGCCTTGACCAGGCTTAAGACTTCGGTCCGGAAATCTTCGGCCCGGTCCGACCAGCGTAGGCCGCCGCGCGCGACTTTCCCGAAACGCAAATGCACGCCTTCGACTTCGGGCGAATAGAGGAACATCTCGCAAAGCGGTTTCGGCGCCGGCAGCATGTCGAGGCGGCGGCTGTCCAGCTTGAAGACGAGATAGGGTTTCGGATTGCCGTCCGCATCGGTCTGAAAGAAGCTCACCCGCAGCATGGCGTCGATCACCGACTGCATGGCGCGGATGATGCGGTCGTCGTCGGCATTTGGCACGTCATCCAGAGCCGTAGCGATCTGTTCGCGAATTTGGTCCACGGCTTGGGCGCGCGCTTCCCGATCGCCAAAGCGTAGCGGATCGTGAGCGGTCCAAAACAGATGCACCAGAGCCACGGCAATCGCTGGATTGCGGGTCAGCGCGCTTTCCATATAGGCCTGGCTGAGCGTCAGCCCGGCCTGCCGCAGAAATTTCGCGACGCTGCGCAGGACCGTAATGTTCCGCCAAGGAAGTTCGGCCGCGACCACGAGTTTGTTGAAGCCGTCGGATTCGGCTTGTCCGGCCCACACCGCGTGGAACGCATCTTCCAGAAGCGGTTTCAAGCGTTCGATCTCGACCGCCTTGCCGTCGGCCCGAACCATCAGGATGTTTTGCAGGGCGGTTTTTTGAGGTTCGCCGTCTTCGGCAAACGGGCTCAGCGCAAAGGCGTCCTCGGCGATGACCTTAAGGCCGAGATTTTCGAATACCGGTAGACATTCGGAGAGCGGAATAAAGTCGCCGTGCACAACGAGCTTGAGGCGCAGCGCATCGGCCGCGTCATCGGGATGTGCATAGGCGTGCGCCGTGAGCCTACCGCCGGCGCCGTGGCCCCTGAGCACCGCGTCCATGAGGCCAATGTCCTCGACGGCCTCCTCGGGCGTGAAGTGGTCGCGATAGCCGGCCGGAAAGGCGTTGGCATAGCGCAGCGCAAGTCTGCTCGCTGCCTCGCCATGTTCAAGCCGCATGGCATCGGCCAGACCATCGTCCCAATTTCGGATCGCAGCGCGGATTTCGCTTTCCAGCTCTTTGACATCCGCCTCGGGGCGGACACGGGGGTTGCGCCCGACGATGTAGTGGATGCGCGCCAGCGCTTCGTCGTCCAGCATCGGAGTGGCCGCGGATTTGCGTCCATCGAATGCGCGCGCGAGGATGCCGTGGATCTTTTCGCGCACCGCACCGCTGTAACGCTCGCGCGGCACATAGACGAGGGCGGAGACGTAGCGGTCGAAGCGGTCGAATCGCAGGAACACCCGCACCTTCGGCCGTTCGCCGAGATTGAGGATTCCAAGGGTGGTGGCGAGAAGCTCATTCTCCGAAATCTGGAACAACTCGTCGCGCGGGAAGGTGTCGAGGATATGCTGCAGCGACTTGCCGTCATGGCTCGCGGCGGGAAGCCCCGATGCCGACAGCACTTGGGCTGTCTTGCGGCGCAGCAACGGAATCGACGCCGGCAATTGGCTGTAGGCCGTTGAGGTGAAAAGGCCGACGAAGCGGCGCTCGCCGATGAGCTTGCCCTTCGCATCGAAGATCTTCGCGCCGACATAATCCATGTGCACGTGGCGGTGAACGCTCGAGCGCATCGCCGATTTGGTGATGATGAGGGGCACGGGTTGAGTCAGGAAGTCCCGCACGTCGGGTGTGAGTCTCGAACGGTCTGCGCCCCGGCGGACAACACGCATCTCGGGATCGGCAAGGAGTCCGAGCCCGCTCGATGGAACCGGATCCAGCCGTCCGTCTCCGTCGGATGAGAACACATAATCGCGGCAGCCTAGAAAGGTGAAATAATCCGCTGCGAGCCATTCAAGGAAAGCGAGATTTTCCGCGAGTTCCTCGGCGTCGACGGGAGGCGGATTCCGTTTGAGGCCGGCAGCCGTCTCGGCGAGGCGCGCCAGCATCGGCTTCCAATCGCGAACCGCCGCGCGTACGTCCGCAAAGATTTTAAGGAGTCCTGCGTGTAGTCCTTCAGCCAGCTTTTTGTCGACCTCGCCATCTAGGGCGAGCACCATGACGCTTTCCTTGAGCGTTGTTCCCTTTGCGTTTCGCGCACCCGTCGCGTCGCGGGCGGTCGCGATCACCGGGTGGAAGGCCGCGGCAATGCGAAAGCCCCGGGCTCGAATTTCGGCGGTGCAGGAATCGTAGAGGAAGGGAATGTCGTCATTCACCGCAACAATGATGGTTTCGTCACGTGTGAATACCGAGTCCTCGGAACCGGGCTCGAAAATTTCGACCGAGGACGTGCCGGGGGTCCGTTGCGCCGTTCGTGCGAAGACGAGCTTCACCAAAGCCGCCAATTCCGCACCCGTGTAATGGATCAGATCCTCGGGAGAGGCGTAGCGGGTGAAGGCGGTAAAGAATGCGGCGAGTTCGGGATCGACGGTGCCGATCAGATTCGTGCTGACGGCGAGATGGGCGGCCGCTTCGGCCGCGTCCAGCCTCGCCTCGTCGGGCGCGGTGCCGTGTACTGTCTCGATCATGCGGGATGTCCGAGCCAAGTCAGCCTCTCTCTCACGCGGTCTTGTGAAGGAGAGGCAATTAAACCTTTAAGAACTTAGGAAAGGGTGTGCAAACTCGAGGGAAACACGGGTGCGCGGGGAAAGACGAATGAATTCTAGCATGTTACCGGTGAACCAACAGCCGCCGCGGGCAGCGAGATTCGGCAAGCCTGCCCAAATCGTCATCTTCGACCTCGAATTCACCGCCTGGGAAGGCTCCATGGATTCGCGCTGGACGCGTCCGGGCGAGCTGACCGAGGTCGTCCAGATCGGCGCCGTCAAGCTCGACGCGGATTGACAATCAGCAGCTTGCCGCGCGGGGCGTCGATTTCATCACGGCCTATCGCGCTTTCCTCGATTTCACCGCTGCGAGCCATGCCTGGGCGCATGGGCGCGATGATTTGATCCTCTCCGGCAATTTGAAGCTCTATGGCTGGGATCGGACGCTTCGACTTATCTCCTACGCCAATGCGGTTCCCTGGTTCACTGCTCAGGGCGTCGATCTTAAGGGCAAGCGCGCCTGCGATGTGGCCGAGGCTGCCGGCGCCGTCTTCGAAGGGCGCAAGCACAATGCGCTGGCCGATGCGCGCGGGGTGGCGGCCGGATTCACCGCGATGATCGGCAAAGGTGCACCCAATCCGTTCCTCGAAAGCGGAAGGGCGTCATGACTGCGGAGGAGAACGCCGCCCCACTAGAACCTGCTCAGAGCACCGCCTGCATGGCCCGCGCTATGGCCAGAGACGAGGGCCGCGCCGACAAACCCATTTGCGGCGCAATGGTGATCAACAGAATGCCCTTCTGCACCGTCACCCCGGCTTTGGCGCCCTGGACGACCCTGACGATGTGGATGCGATCGAACAGAAGGACACGTTTGGCGGTTTTGGCCACACTCTCGAGCGCATAGGTTGCATTGCGCATGGCATCGCATGCCAGCGCACGCAAGACCTCCGATTTTCCGACGGCGTCCCAATCGGCGGCGAAGCCCAAGGCGAAATCCTCACGCGAGGAAAGCTCTTGCGCCAATTTGGCGGCGAAGGGCTTCACGTCCTTCTCGCCGATCGGCGGCAGATCGACGTTCTGAGCCATGTCGCTGTATTCGGCGGGGAGCCCGCTCTTGGCCGCTGCGGTGTAGAGGGTAACGCCGCCCCATCCTGCCACTTTGAGGGCAACCGCGCCGGTATCGTATTTCAGCACCCGGCCGCCCATCGGAGCGGCCTCGCTGGAAAGATAAAACACCTCATCGCCCCCGTCGAAACGCAGCCTGACCGAGTCCCCATGACGATCGACCACGAAGGTCAGCCGGTCGTCCGCCACATAGGTTCCGTCACGGGGAAGAGGTTGCAACGCGCCGATCAGGCGTGAGGGGGGACCGTCTTGCGCGGCGACAGCAAAACCCATGCCGCCGAGCAGCGCCAAAGCAGATGCGAATGAAACGAACAGCCTCACGGCTTTAATTCTCGCGCAATCGGGTTTCTGAGCCGGCCCATTGGCCACTCCCACCCCCGTCAGATACGTACCCCGATGCAGAGTGAACACCTTGAAGGTGGCAAGAATGTGGACGCCAACCGGGTCCGTGATACGAACGGTTAATCGTCAGCGACGTCGCTTGTAGCCTTGGCTCACAAATGGACCTAATGTCCGCGCCCGATTCACCATATCGGCTCAGCGGGGGATAGCGTGTCCAGCCTCGACAGTTTCAAAGCGCGGCGCAAGCTCAGCGTCGGCACCAAGACCTACACCTATTTCAGCCTCAAAGCGGCCGAGAAGAACGGCCTAGCCGGGATTTCGCGGCTACCCAATTCGCTCAAGATATTGCTCGAGAATCTGCTGCGGCACGAAGATGGCCGCACGGTCACGGCCGCCGATATCAAAGCGGTCGCGGGCTGGCTCAAGCAACGCACCTCGGACCGCGAAATCGCCTACCGGCCGGCACGGGTGCTGATGCAGGATTTCACCGGCGTGCCCGCTGTGGTCGATCTTGCTGCGATGCGCGACGCGATGAAAGCGCTGAACGGCGATCCGGAGAAGATCAATCCGCTGGCGCCCGTCGATCTCATCATCGACCATTCGGTGCAGGTCGATTTCTTCGCCGGCAAGGGCGCGTTCAAGAAAAACGTGACCATGGAATATGAGCGCAATGGCGAGCGCTATTCCTTCCTGCGCTGGGGCCAGCAGGGCTTCAACCGGTTCCGCGTCGTGCCGCCGGGCACCGGCATCTGCCATCAGGTCAATCTCGAATATCTGGCGCAGACGGTGTGGACCGATAAGGTTAAGGAGGGCAAATCCACCGTCGAATACGCCTATCCCGACACGCTGGTCGGCACCGATTCCCACACCACCATGATCAATGGTCTTTCCGTGCTTGGCTGGGGCGTCGGCGGCATCGAGGCGGAGGCGGCCATGCTGGGCCAGCCCATCTCCATGCTCATTCCCGAAGTCATCGGCATGCGCTTTACGGGCAAGCTTCGTCCCGGCTGCACCGCGACCGATCTGGTGCTCACCGTTACGCAGATGCTGCGCAAGAAAGGCGTGGTCGGCAAATTCGTCGAATTCTACGGCGAGGGGCTCGCCGACATGCCGCTCGAAGATCGCGCCACAATCGGAAACATGGCGCCGGAATATGGTGCGACCTGCGGCTTCTTCCCTATCGACGAGGAGACGCTGCGTTTCCTCAAAGCGACGGGACGCAAGACCCCGCGCATCGCGCTGGTGGAAAAATACGCCAAGGCGCAAGGCATGTTCCATACCGCAAAGAGCGAAGAGCCCGCCTTCACCGATACGCTGCATCTCGATCTCTCCACCGTGGAGTCGTCCCTCGCAGGACCGCGGCGGCCGCAGGACCGTGTGTCGCTTTCCAAAGTGGGAGAGGAATTTGCTTCAGCCCTGATCGACGTCTTCAAGAAGGAAGACGACGCCATGAAACGGGTGAAGATCGAAGGCACCGAGCTCTCCATCGGCCATGGCGATGTGGTGATCGCCGCCATCACCTCCTGCACCAACACCTCCAATCCCTATGTGATGCTGGGTGCTGGGCTGCTCGCCAGGAATGCGATCAAGCGCGGCCTGCAGGTGCGGCCCTGGGTGAAGACCTCGCTCGCGCCCGGAAGCCAGGTGGTCACCGATTATCTTGCCCGTTCGGGCCTCGACAAGCCGCTCGACAAACTGGGCTTCAACCTGGTCGGCTATGGCTGTACCACCTGCATCGGCAATTCGGGGCCGCTTCCCGATCCGATCGCCAAGGCCGTGACCGAGGGCGACCTCGTGGTCGGCGCGGTGCTCTCGGGCAACCGCAATTTCGAGGGGCGTGTTCATGCCCAGGTGCGGGCGAACTATCTCGCCTCGCCGATGCTGGTGGTGGCTTACGCGCTTGCCGGCAATTTGAACGGCGATCTGACCAAGGAGCCGATCGGCTATGACGACGATAATGAGCCGGTCTATCTCAACGAGATCTGGCCGAGCCCGAAAGAGATCGCCGAGACGGTAAGAAAATCTGTGACGCCCGCAATGTTCCGGGCGCGCTATGCCGATGTTTTCACCGGCGATCGCTCATGGAAGAAGATCAAGGTGGATTCCGGCAAGACCTATCACTGGCCGACGGATTCAACCTATGTGAAAAACCCGCCTTATTTCGAAGGCATGGGGCACAAGCCTTCCCCGATCACGGATATTTCCAAGGGGCGCATCCTCGGCATCTTCGCCGACTCCATCACCACCGATCACATCAGCCCGGCGGGCTCCATCAAGAAGGATTCGCCGGCCGGCAAATATCTGATGGAGCACG
>WNGK01008995.1_pt1 | contig 18454 bp, 17 predicted proteins | sample 5400601 | NCBI WGS metagenome assembly WNGK01 (sample SAMN13153376, study PRJNA577476) | soil metagenome | isolation source: 60 cm soil or saprolite under Garry oak tree replicate 1 | place: USA:California | collected 2016-06-15
CCGATTACAAGTTACCACAGGTTTTGCGTCATTTTGGTATACTCGAATACTCGCCGTCATTAGCTCAGCGTATCGACGCTCAAGCACTATTAGAGGCTGGTTCTGAGGAAGAAGTCGAGTTACGCGCCGCAACTATCTGGGCATGTGAGCTACTGCGACGCAGCCTGGCTCGCCAGGGGGTGCGCATGACCGCGGCTGAAATCGACCTGCGCCTCTGGCTCCTTGGTCAAAATTCAGCCGCTATGCGACCGTATCACCGTACGCGAACAATGTATTACTAAGAACGCACGAAGCGATTGCGGTAAAGAGCGACATCATTAAATGAGGAAAATTCTTTTGCCAAGAGCAGTGTTAACTTCACTGCGCTTCTGCCCGCTTGCTCAATTGCGTGGGTGAATTGACCATCAAATTGCTCTAACAGGACAGTGCCAACTTCTCGTAGATTCTGTAGTCTTTCCGCAAAGAGCGGGATCGTTTGTTCGCCGCGGAAAATATAGGCTAAATCTTTCTCGTTGATGGTGCTGAGGTAAGTTGCGTCCCAAAGGGGAATATCTTCTTCTTTCTCTTCTACAGCGCGCTTGAGCGCCGCAGCCTCAGCAAGATAGCCATTCAGCTTCTCTCCCTCGTAATCAATTTGCCAGCGTGGCTGATCCCTTTCACCCCAAAAGCAGAAGTTCAACGCATCAAGGGCAAGAATCCAATTGGCGGTACGCTCAGTGCCGTCGTAGAAGTGATAGCGATCATACCAGACAGGAACTGTGGTGTTTTCTTGAGCTGTTTCCTGCTGGCGCAGCCACTGTTGAACCAGGAGTTCTACCCGTTCCATATCAATCCAAACGTACTCTCCTTGCTCCACCACATTGCGTGTGCTGCTTAATACGCCGAGGGGATCAAGATCTTGTACGAGACCCTGGTCTTCGTCATTATGCTCATTTTTTTGCAATAGCTCCGCCATAAAGTTGCGCCTCTCATGTGTTGTTCTCTGATTCTACAGGTATCTTTGAAGATAGTCAATGGTTGGGAGTAATGCATCTGTCACAAAAAGGCTTCTTGACGAGCTAATTAAAGCATGTTATCCTCTGATATAACAAAAGAGGAATCTTGTATAAAGGTGATTTATCAATTTGAAGGGAGGTGTGGATCACAACTTGCTGGCGAAACAGCATCCCATGGGATGTTTGTTGAATTTGAGTGGTTGGTTAACTGACATCATGCGTTTATCATGATGTCCAGCGCGTTTTTTTACCTCTGTCTATTTTCTAATTTTAGGAGGTGTCTCTTGAGTGACTCGAAACCTTCGACCAAAGATGAACTCATAGCGCATGATATGAAGCGTCTGCATGGTATGGGCTATGCGCAGGAACTCTTTCGCGCTATGGGAGGTTTCTCCAACTTCGCGATTTCCTTTACGATCATCTCGATCTTGAGTGGGTGCGTTACCCTCTTTTACCTGATCCCGTACACAGTTGGCTATCCTGCCGCCTCAATTGGCTGGCCGCTCGTCACTATCTTCGTGGTCATCGTCGCGCTGGGCATGGCTGAACTGGCCTCAGCGTACCCGACGGCTGGCGGTCTCTATTACTGGTCTTCCAAGCTCGGTTTCCGAGGGCGTGGTGGACCTGCCTGGGGTTGGTATACCGGCTGGTTTAACCTGATCGGTCAGGTCGCGATCACCGCGGGTATCGCTTATGGCGCTGCCATCACCCTTGACGTGTTGCTGCATGCCTGGTTCCCTGGCGTTCCCGCTGTAGCAGGTTTTGCCGATCCTGCAACACAATGGGTGACCCTCTTGTTTTACGCCATCATCCTGGCTGTGGTTGCTATGCTCAATATATTTGGCGTGCGCCTTGTGGCTCTCTTGAATGATATCAGTGTCTGGTGGCACATTGTGGGCGTGGTTCTGATTGTCGTTGGTGTCGTAGGCGCGACTATCATCGGGCTGCAGTTCAATCCTAGTGCTGCCGGAGTGGCGCCCGCCTTACAGGTGACGGGATCTGCAGTACACGGGCTCAATTCCGCTGGCACGCTTTTCACGATTAATCCAGCTTTCAACCTGACCGGCTTCCCTATCTGGTATGCTTTCTTAATAGGCCTTTTGCTGGCGCAGTACACCTACACAGGCTACGATGCTTCCGCTCATATGACTGAAGAAACCGTAGGCGCTGAGACGCGAGCACCCTGGGGTGTGGTCATGTCGGTCGTTGTCTCGTTCATTGCTGGCTACGCTCTGTTGATGGGCTTGTCGGCTGCTACCCCTGATCTGGCCGCATCTTTTAGCTTTGTCAATCCAGTGCTGTACATCCTGGAAAGTCGTCTCAGTTTTGTCGTGGGAACCCTATTATTCTTCGTGATATTTGTTGCGCAGTTTTTCTGCAGTATGTCCTCTGTCACGTCGAACTCACGTATGTTCTATGCCTTTTCACGTGACGGCGCTGTGCCATTTCACAATCTATGGCACAGTCTGAATAGCGGTCGCACGCCGCGTAATGCCATCATCCTGGCAGCGGTAGCAGCCTTTGTTCTGGCAATTCCCACGGTGTTCAATTATACCGCCTATCTGGCGATAACCTCCATTGCCGTCATCGGCCTCTATATCGCGTACGCGATACCAATTTTCCTGCGCCAGTTTGCGCCTGACTTCAAGACTGGACCATGGCATCTGGGAGCCTGGAGTGGGCCGATTGGCTGGATCGCTGTGATATGGGTTGCCCTCATCTCGGTGCTGTTTATGTTGCCTGCAGCTTATCCCATTACACCCGCTAACTTCAACTATGCGCCTGTAGCAGTGCTGGGCGTGATCATTATTGTCACGATCTGGTGGCTAGTCAGCGCGCGTACATGGTTCAAGGGGCCGGTCATTCAGGGTACGGAAGTTGAACTTGAAGCCATTGAGCATGCTGTTGGTGAAACGCACCTTCCGGAGGGTGTCGAAGGCGCTGCCGGTGGTCAGTAAGCCTTACAGCCAGTAGTAACTTTTAATGCTTTGTCAAGCATGGGCATGTACATCTTTTTTGTACATGCCCATGTTTTATTGTCTACTGCTACAGCGGAAGATAAGCTCGTAGTTTCCAATGCGGATGTGGTTACCATCTGCCAATACGCGCCCTTCGCCATCGGTGAGTTTCTCATCGTTCACAAATACGCCGCTTGAGCTGCGTTGATCATAAATGAGATAGCGACCAGCTTCAACCTTCAACAGTGCATGGTGCCGCGAGATAGACGAGTCCTGGTCAAGTAACACATCATCCGAGCCAGCATGCCCGAGCATAATCTCTTCGCGCTCCAATAGGAACTCGCGAGCCTCTGCTTCGCTTAGGTGACTGATGAGGAGACTGGGAGTAGTGGTGGGTTGCGCAGCCTGCATCTCTGTTTCCGCTACCTCTTCCCCTTGTTCCATGGATATTTCCTCTTGAGCAGGTCTCTCCTCTGCGGGAGAAGTGGTTGATTCTGGAAGAGGCCGGGTTTTAGCTTGGAAAACATATGGAATAGGTTGAGCTAAGGCATTGAGAATTTGTTCGAGAGGAGATAATGCCGGTTCAACCGCGGGGATATCTCCGGTTTCAAGCTGTGGCATTGGTGTAAGTTCGTTTACAGGTGAGGGGTCGGCTTGAGTAATCTGTGTGGATGTGGATGCAGAGAAGGGTTCGGGCTGCCATATGGGATCAGGGAGAGATGTCTCGACGGGAGAAAGAGTGAGCAACGCCATGAGCGCGTTAGCGAATGCTGCTATGGAGGGATAGCGTTCTTCGGGGTAGACGCTCAAGGCGCGACGTAGAGCCTCGTCCAGTTTGTATGATGTGTCAGGATTCAGTGTAAAAAGGGGAGGGAAGGCGCCGGTGAGCTTTGCGTGTTCGATTTCTTCCGGCGCGCCGAGAAAGGGTGGACGACCGGCCAGCCAGAAATAGAGGAGTACTGCTAGCGCGTATTGGTCGCTGGCGGGTGTTACTCTTTTCCCTACTTGTTCAGGCGCTGCTGTAATCGGCAGTAGATTGTTGGGGGGCTGCCCAAAGCGCCGCACGTAGTTTGTCAGTCCCACGTCGGCGAGTATAAATGGCGCGTAGTCAGGCTCGTGTTCAACATTGGGGCCTCGTAGCAGCAGGACATTTGAAAACGTGATTGCGCCGTGTAAGTATCCGCGGTTATGGATGGAGTCGAGTGCCTGCGCCAGTTGGCGCCCATAGCGTAGAGCGTCTTCTAAGCTGAGCGGCGGCTTAAACCATAACCTGCCCGCATTGCCTAAAAGCGATCCGTTGCTGAGATAGCGGCGCACAACATAGAGCCTGCCGTCAATTTCACCATAATCGAGAATGGCAGCCAGGTAGGGATGGTTGAGCAAACTGATGCCCTGCATTTCACGAAAGAATTGGCGGCGAGCGGAGTCTGGTAGCGTGGACCAGGGATGGATCAGCTTCAGTGTAACCTTGCGTTGGAGCGCGGTATCTACTGCTTCATAGCTTTCACCTGAAACGCCATTACCTAACCATTGCGTGATGCGATAGCGTTCAAATTGCTGGTTTCTTTCAAGTGTCGACATACATTAACCTCGCTTCTACAAAATTAGATATGCGGATGCTCATCGATTACGGTGAAGGTTCCAAAAATGCAGCGTTGGTTTTTGCTTGAAGGCGACGAAAGCGCTAAACGCGAGCAGTGGAGGCGCGATCATAACCAGCCAGCTGAGTACGCTCCAATGAGCGATAGCTGAATATGTGACAAACGCGGTGGCAGAGAACGCCAGCGAAAAGGCCACCAACCCTCTCTCAATGTGATCATACAGAGCTGAAAGAGATATCGCAGCGAGACCTACAAGCCATGTCACATACCATGAAAAAAACCAGGGTGTTATCACCAGCAGTGCTCCGAAAAGTGCCAGCGCAACAAGAACGATTGTGCGGGTGGTAGGAATTCGCCACATGCAAAGCGCCCCGATTATCAGGATAGAGAGCAAGACAACAAAGTTTAGCGTATCCCATGCATGACGATGGCTAAGCTCAAAGACTATCGTGTATGTCCAGGAAGTCGGAGCGGGTAAAGCATGCACATTCATCCATTCCACGATAGCGCGGAGAAGGGAGTTTTCCGAGTAGTACGATGATGGCGGCGAGGAAAAACTGTGCGCGATGTCGGAGATGCTGTGCCTGATAAAGAAGGGCGCGTAGAAGAGTAAACCCAGCAGGCTGCCAGTCACAGCGGCTAATAGGACCTTGAAGAGCATGGCGCCCCAGCGGAGAGAAGCCTTTTGCTGATTCGCCAGGGAGGCCAACGGCACAGGATAGAGTGTAGAGCGCGCCAGGAAAATCAGGTAGAGGAGGACGAGTGGCAGGGCAGTGAACTTGACGAGCGCTGCAAGGGTAAAAGCAATTATTGGCGGGAGATAGTGCAGTGGTCGAGCAAAATTGTGTTGCTCAGCACGTAAGCAGAGCAGTATTCCCAGGAGCATGAATGTAATCATGAGCGTGTCATTGTGTCCGCCAAGGCAGCTTTCCAATAGCACGAGAGGGTTCCATGCAAAAAGTAGTGTTCCAATTACCACTGTACGTGATGAACGTCCCATCTTCCTCAAAATCGCATAGACCAGCCAGGTATTGAGGAGGAAGGTTCCCAGGCCAAATAATCTGAAGGCAAGAACGTATGCTACAGGAGCATTCCCCAAAAAGAAAGCCCCAATTGAGCAGACGGCTAACCACGCGGGGCCATAGGCGGCTATCGAGGATTTCCAGTCATCAAAAGAGAACAGCGGGTCTTGAGGAAAAGCTGAAAATGGAACGAAATAGGGGTTCGCGTGGTGAACGACAATAGCGCGGCCATAGCCTGCATAGACGAAGATATCGAGCGAAGGCATGGCGGGTGTGAGCACATAAATCAGCCCTGCCGCTATTGCGCCCAGCAAGATCACGCGCAAAACCCCTTTATAATGCTCCAGGGTCGGTAGTCTATGTAGCGTAATTACGCCGAGTGTGTAGATACCAAACTGGAGTACGAGCAGCACAAGCATGACGATATCATTAGTAGCAAGCATTGAAGCGCGGGGGAGTTGCGCCAGGCGCAAATCAGATGGGAGCCATGCACCCCACAGGAGAAGAAATGAATTAGTTGGTAACTGCAAGAGGAATGATTTCCCTGCAAGGCGCATAAGAGGAGCAACGCTCACTAAAATACAAAGGATCAGCGTAAGAGCGCAGAACTTGAAGGTTCGTAAAGGTGATTCTTTGTGTTTAGCTTGTAGCGGCTCGCCGGGATATTCGGGTAAAGGAGTCGCTTCAATCATGCTATTGCTCATGGACATTTTCTCCTACACTATCCAACGATTCATGATGAAGAGAATGCTAAGCGTAGCCAGTAAGGTAGGAAATACGAGCATAATTCCCTGGTGCAGGCGTGGGTGCTTGATGCCAAGCATAGCCAGCGTAATGAACGCGGGAAACATTTCTAAGACGAAACGCTGATTTGACTCCAGGGGGTCCATTGTTGTGATGGCCGGGCTGAGTATAATATAGATGAGCAAGACTGCCATCCAGATACTATAGCTTGCGCGTAATGTATTTCTGCCCAGGAATGCTAACATAATAAAGCCAATTGTTGCGCATAAATCCAGCGCGATGTGAACCTCATTAAAGGAGCCAAAAGGCTCGTACCAGAACAAGTCGGCCAACGACTGCGCTATTCCTTGCCATGGCCAGGTTGTATGACGGCCCCAATGGCTTTGAACTGCCACAAAATCGAAGGGATTACCTGAAATATGCCAGCAGTAGAGGGCGTAGATCAATGTGCCCAGGGGGATCAGCAAGACCGGTAGTATCCTGAGCAGAAATTTTTGGCGGGAGGCAGTGATACTTGCGCGCGAAATCCAAAGCTCGACGAGGAATGGAATAACAAGAAGAATGCCGGGCGAACGTGTTAAGGCGGCCAAAAACCCAAAGAGACCTGCTAACAACCAGCGTTGGCGGCGCAGCGCGAGAAAAGTACTAGTGGAAAGCAGGAGAAACAACGGCTCGTTATATGGCGCGAAGAAGAAAAAGGCCGTTGGAAATATGCAGAGATAGAGCAGTGTGCGCCGTCCAACCAGGTCCCCACCAGCGTCCACAGCAAGTTGGTACAGCACAAATAATGCGCCAAGGAGTGCGCCATTGCTGATAAGGGTGCCAACCAGTAGGTAGCTCCAATCGCCTAAGAGATGAGCTATCCCCGCTATAAGCAAGGGAAACAGGGGAAAGAAGGCGACATCATAGGGTGTTTGATAGCCAAATTGAGCTATTCTCACATAATTAGCTGCATCCCAGTGATTCCAGGATGCTAACAATGCCATGATATCTACTGGTGAACTTGAATATTTGGGCGCCGTAAGCAAAATATAGGCAACGTAGGTCACCATTACCAAAATCAGGCGGGTGACCACGAAAAGCCAGATAATGTCTCGAACGGGAGCGCGTTTCATAATCTTATATCACCTGCCAGACTGAATCGCTGCCGAATACGGCGACGCGGCGTAGCCCTGGACTTGCCTCTGTCTGCGCCAGGAGCCTATTCGCGACAGTCGGGATATAGTATTGAAGATGAAGCACAACATATTGAATATGATACTGTTTCAAAATAGACAAACTACGTTCCGCTGGAAAGCTCATGAGCAAGGAGGAGATATGAGAAGTTAACCCTGGCCGATAGCCACTCCAGCCGTTCGCTATGGGGTGAGAGTGGTAGATTGCAAAGTAGTCATACCATGCTTCACTCTTGGTTTCAAAGTTTCTATCCACAGAGGCCATGGGTAGCTCAACAATGGGCTGCTGATTTCCGTGCGTGGCAAGCCACTGATAGACCATGGGAATGGCGTTACCAGTTGGTACTTGCGTCACAGGCATATATGCAGGCATTGCTTCCAGCAAAATAGCGAAGGGGATCAAGACGAGTAAGAGCTGGATCGCGCTTCTTCTGAAGGTAGGGGACGCGATAAATCGGGTCCCTACGCTGTTTCGTGCTACGGCGTTGGACGCGATAAATCGGGTTCCTACTCTTTCCTGTAACCAGGCTATGGGGTATGCTGACAAGAGCGCGAGTATCATCAATAAGACGCCGATCAGCCGGGCGGAAACACGCAGACCTGCGAAACCTGGAAGTATAAAGTACGCGACACTCCAGGGCATGGGAATGTTAGGAGGTACGGTAGGGTATAGTACACCACCCAGGAACCTCGATGGGGCAAAAGCAAAGGGAGACCCGGTAGGCGTAGAATAATGCAGGTGGGGTCCAAACGCAAAAAGGAATAGTAGCACTCCGGTCCAAATATATGGACGGAGTGAAAATTGTTTTTGCCTGAAGATAAGGATTACTCCTGCTGCCGCCAGAATCATTGTTGCAAACCCCAGGAACAGATAGTGTTCGCTATCCAATGGAAGCGCCATTCCATTGAAAGTGTTGGCGCCGTGTAGCCAGTTGAAGGGTACGGCAAAAGTAAAATCACGAATAGTAGCAGAATAGATTTCCGTTTGATCTAATGAGCGTGAGAAGCCACTGCGCAGTGATAAAAGATATGGCGCCATTAGAATACCAAGGAATAAACACATTACTCCCAAAACTATGATAGGTCTCACTCCACGAGTAATGAGCTCTTTGAGATATGCACTTTTTCTAGAACGAACGTGTGCCACAAATGGTCTCGCATAACGAATAAGCACAAATGCAAGTAATGCATAGCTCAGGAAAATGCCATAATAAATGCTGCTCAATATTTGCAGGAAATAGAAAAGGGCAAATAGAATCCAGTGACGCCAGCGTCCTTGTTCCAGTGAGAGATCAAGATATAAGAATGCTAAAGGCATCCACTCTCCGGCTATAACATGGATATGATCGATTTGTCCTAACCGATAAGGCGCGAAAGCGTATATCAACGCAGCCACAAAAGCTGCGAAAGACTTTCCGGTATAGTGGCGCGCCATAATATACATGTTGATGCCACAGAGGAGAAACGTTGCGTAGAATGTTACGTTATAGGCCAGCACCGGGTTATGGGTAACAAGAAAGAACGGGGCGAAAAGGATCGTCTCGCCGAGAAGATTTTCAGAGAATGACAAGGAGTTGTTGTTGGGATAGAGGATTTGTGCTTGCCATAAATGTGTGGGCGCGTGAAGTAATGTCGTTGTATCCCAGGATAGCGTCCACATGTTGAGCAGCGGATCCCACCACATTCCTGCTATTTGGCCTGTGAAGTTTGGAGTATAGCGCAAAGCCATAGCAATAACCAATGCTACTAAGGCAAGCAGATACAGCGCGTCTTTCCAGTCCCATGGCCGGTTCGTTTTGGGGGTTGCGCGCTCTTCGTGATGCGCTTTCTGGTCGTTCTTTTTGTCTATTATTGCCGTCGAAGCATCGACGAGAGAGTCGGTGGATTCAGTACTCATGGTCTAAAAAAGATACCTCCATCAGATGATTGTAGCAGGGTTTTGTGCCAGAATGTAACAATATATAGTATTTCCGCCCGTGATCATATGCACGACATGCTTACTCCATGACGGGGGAATAACATAGCCGCGTTGTATTAAGTGCATAGGCCAAAAAAGATAATCAAACGGAAAACTGGCGCTTGTGGGTGGCGCCTCGCTATATGTCAATCTTCCTTGAATATCAAGATTGAAACTATACCACGATAGACTGTAGTCGCCATGGTTAAGTGTATTCGGCAGAGCTACGATTCCTACCTTGAGCGCGCGATGAGTATGGGCTACTAACCAGAGGCCGGCTTCACGATAGCCCGGATATGCCACCTGCACTATCGAGTTTTCACTGTTGAATATTTCACTGGTATAACCCTCCGCAGCATAGACCGTTATCAGGCCAAAAAGATGTGGTCCTATAAAAAAGGCGCTGAGAGCCATCGTGAGAAGAGTGGCGCTTACTGATGGGCCATTGATGCGCTGCTTGATTGACGGGGCGGTGTATGTTGATTCAATTGCTTGTACTTGCTCGCCTTCAATCTTGGCGGCGTTACGTTGAAATCGCATTCCAGAGCTAAAGCGCAGAAGCGTGGCGATACCAAACGCCCCAGCCAGCGCCACTGGCGGAGCCATGGGTAAGAGGTAATGAGTGCCAACAACAATATTGAGCAGACTAAACATGCTAACAATAGAGATGAGCCAGATACAGAGAAACGCGATGGTGGTTACTGCTATGATCGATAGTTCCGCTCTGATCATGTGGAAGCGAACCAGTTGTATCATGGCGACGACGAGGAAAAATAGCGCGGGCATTGTGACAAAGATACTCAGCTTCGCGAAGATAATGTAGAGCACGGCCCAATGGGGAACATGTTGTCCGTATTGTTCCATGGCAGCGGCAGTCGCTGCTCGATTTCCAGGCTGGGACGGACCGCGATGAAATAGTACCCTATAAAAAAGACCATGCCGGGCAGGGCCAGTATCGCTGTATACTTACTGGCCACTCCTAATCCCAGCAGCATCGCTGAAAGCAAGTACAGGCGTGGTTGCCGCGTTGCAGGCCAGAGCACGAGATAGGCTATAGTTATCAGCAGCGTCATTGTCATATCTAGATAGGCCAGCGCACTGAAATATACTAGCCAGGGGCTGAGGGCGAGGCAGAGTGCTGCCAGCAGGGCGACCAGGCGGCCAAACGGGGCACGCCCCAGCCAGTAGATAGTCACGATCAACGCCGTACCGCTGAGAATGCTGGGAACGCGGGCGGCAAACAACGCGCTTGCGGGGCTTCCCAGGCGCGTGTTGAGATAGAGAGCAAAACCAATCAGGAGTTTAACCACTGGAGGATGTTCATAATTAAATACCCACGAACTTGCTGTATAGCGGAGATGGAGTAAAAGTGGAACATAGGCTTTTCCCGCCATAATATAGATGATTTCATCCGTTACCAGGTCAAGTTGACGCGCGAGAATGACGCGTGGAATCAGGGCAACAAGTGCCAACCCGCAAAAGATCATCCCATCGATAGAGGGAGGAGAGACTCTGTTCGAGAAGGTTTCTGCATGGGTTCGTTGAAATATCTCAATCTTTGTATTGTTTGTGCTACGGGAATCTTCGCTTACGGTACCAGTATAGCTATTCATACACGCCTTCTAGCTCATGTATTTATTCATTGTGCGCTTGAAGCCGTTGGCTAGTATAACAGGTAGAAAGCGATCTCCTCCGGCGCATTGTAGGGAGCGGCGGGAGCCTGGGGAGCGGCGATAAAGAGGGGAGTCGCGTCCAGGTCGTAGAAACAGTTCTGAACGATCCACGAATGTATATGGCGTCCAAAACTCGTCAGGTCACTCTCTTCCGTTACTACTATCACGCGGTTGGCCTCGCGTACTGCCGCGGCTACAGTCTCTTCATCGAACGGCGCAAGCGTTCGGAGGTCGACGACCTCAATCGCTCCTCCTGCCCTGTTAATGGTATTGGCAGCGGCGGTACAGGCTTCCAGAACCATTGTACCCCAGCAAATGATGGCGATACCGGTTGGGCCAGTTCCAAAGCGGAGGCGACGAGCTTTGACGAGCGGCAATGTATAATAACCATCGGGAACATGCCAATATTCTGCCATGGCGGCAATAATATTGCCGTTCGCATCTTTTGGAGGTTCGGAGCGATAAAGTCGGCCCCGTTCCAGGAAGGCAACGGGTGACTGCGATCGCGCCGCTTCAAGTAACAATCCCTTCGCGTCGAAAGGTGTGGCAGGGCAGATGGTGATCATACCGGGTATCGATGTGAACCATTGTTCGCCCGCGTTCGAGTGTCCGAAGGCTCCCCCACCAACGGTGCTGCTTGAGATCGGACCGCCTCCTCCGCTGCCGGATTTAGTGCGCAGCAAAAGGGGAGCGCTCCAGTCCGCATAGCTCTGGTATAACATTCGTGAGGCCATGCGTATCGTCTGAGCTGCCGATTGGTGGTAGTCCACAAATTGAATTTCAGCACAGCGCGCTTTCCCATCGATCATGCCTGAACCCGCGACGATACCAACGATAAGCTGTTCGTTCAGCGGACTACTGAGAGCACGTCCTGGAAAGTTGGTGACGAGTGCGGAAGTTGCGCCAAAGACACCCCCCTTTGGGCTATCCACATCCTGACCGTAGACAAAGAAACCTGGATCGCGTTGCGCCAATTCTGCCAGGGCTTCGTTGATGGCTCCCAACATCGTTGTCTGACGTTTTGCCCCACGCGGAGTGTTTTCTTGCCATTGTGGTACGTGAACGACATGATGTAACACCCGCTCTGCTGTAGGCTCAGGCTCCTTTAACACCTGATTTTCAGCGCGCTCCAGTTCTGCGCGAGCCTCTTTACGCATACGCTCGATGTCGGCTTCCTGCAGGTGTCCATGGGTAACGAGCCAACGGCCAAAGTTTTTCACAGGGTCTTTTGTTTGAGTGGTTAGTTCGATTTCTTCTTTTTTACGATAAGATTTGATATCTGTGCTACTTGAATGTGCATCAAGCAATCCCAGGCGCAAGTGCATCAGGACAGGGCCTTGCCCTGAACGAATGTGGCTGACGAAACGGCAAGTGGCTTCATACGTGGCTATGGCATCCGAGCCATCAACCTCTTCGGCATAAATACCGCCGCCTTTGGCCCATGCCACGAGATTTCCACCCCATTGAACGGGCGATGGGGTAGTAATCGCCCAGCCGTTATCTTCAACAATGATCAGTACTGGTAGTTGATATACAGCGGTCTGTCGAAAGAGCACATTGAAGTCGTTTGTTGCCGCTCCCCCGTCACCCGCCGTGAATACGATCAGTTCGTTGCTCTGGTGTCGCTGCAGGGAGAAGCCGATTCCCCCTGCGAAGGGCGCAAGTGCGGCCACTTCGCTGAACGTAGGGAGAATGCGGTAGCGTTTGCTACTATAATGTGATGGCATGTTGCGCCCGGCGCCCATTGGTCCGGTGGTTCGCGAATACGCTTCACGCAGCGGTCCGTAAATATCGCCTGTGCGTTGCAACCACGCGGCGAGGTCGCGGTAATAAAGTGAGAGCCAGTCGTTTTCGTCGAGGGCTGTTACGACAGCCGCCATACTTTCATGTCCAGCACATCCAATATAAAAAGGGAATTTACCTTGTGTTTTGCGGATTTTCAGCAGATCGTTGGTTGCCCGTGCCATTACCATTGTACTGTAGAGAGCGATGTAATCCAGGGGTTGCGCGATAGAACCGGCTTCCGCGGGGCGAGTATTGGTCGTCATGCTGTGTGTGCCTCCTATGTCTTCGTTGACGTTACAGGCCTAAATTTCTATGCTTTTGCGAGTCTATTATAGAATTTCTAAAACAGTTTAGCAAGTCGAAGAGCGTAGCATGTTTGCGCGCTTTGTTGCCGACCTGTCTCTGAGAGACTATAATATGGAGGCAATACATGTCTGACATGTCGGACTTGATGATTGAAGGGCCATGGTGAGAAGTCATTGGAGAGAAACGCTCCATCTCTATCTTCCTCTTTTGTGCGAGATCTCTATACACGCATGCTCCTGACACGGATCGTAGATGATTGTGTGTGTCATTTGCATCATAATGAAGTGAATGATATGGCGCCAACCTGTCGCGGTCGCGAAGCGGCACAGGTGGGCAGCGCAGTATGTATAGAAGTGGGTACGGATTTTACTTTACCGTACTACCGTGACCTCGGTGTTGTCTTGACTATAGGCATGACACCATATGAAGTTTTACGGACGCATGTCCAGTACGCGCAGGCGGCTGCGAGACGAGCGAGGGAGGAACGGCGGGCGAGGATGAACCTCGCCCCTACCGTGACCTTGCAGCCGATACCATATTGGGGTTACGCTAAACATAATATGGTGGCTGGTCCAACGCCTGTCTCGACCCAAATACTCCATGCCGCCGGTATCGCTTTTGCCTGTAAACTGCGTAAAGGCTCAGCGGTAACGGTAGCATATTCTGGCGATGGCGCCAGCGTTGAAGCGGATTTCCTTGAAGGTATAACGTTTGCCGCGCAACATCAACTGCCGGCTGTATTTGTTTATGAACAAGATTCCTCTACAAAATCTTCTTTAGAATCTTTGCCTGCTGGTCTGGAGTATCATGCAATAGATGGGACGGATGTCATCGCAGTGTACGAGGCTATGTCCGCCGCGATGCAGCGCGCCCGTGAAGGGCATGGCCCGGCGCTTTTGGAATTGCAAGTTCACTGCCAATTGCCTGATAGCGTACCTCTGGAGGAGGAATTACGTAGTGATCCACTCTATAACTGCCAGAGATATATGGAGCAGCGGGACATGTGGGATGCTGAGTGGGCAGCAAAGCTCAGTACACGTTTAAGCAACGATGTAGAGCAGGCGATGCAAGATGCTGTGCGTGAACAATCATAATGAGACTGCTCAGAAAGTAACTTCGCCTCATGAACTTCTGCTCCTAGTCTACTGTGTGGAAGGCGAAAGCACACCTGTAGAATCACCTGTTGTGATTACCTGTCTTTGTGTGGTCGGGAGGGATTTGTTGCGAGGGGATACAGGTAGAATTACTGGGGTGCGCGCAGAGGAAGCGGAAGTTGTTATGCGGATGGAACTTTACAATCCTTGATCTTCCTCTGTGCTGCTGCGCTGGGCGCGCAGGATGGCGCTGTGTTGATTGAGCAGGGCATCTTCTACGCGCTGGCGATGCTTTGGCAGTGTATTAGGCGGCAGGTCCGTGGGAGCGAAATAGCGGCACTCTCGCGACTCGCTTGTCTGTGTGAGCCCTCCTCCTGTAGCATGACAGCGGAATGTGAAAACCACTTCCTGCTTTTGCGGCTTTGAGTAGACGCCCACTAACTGTTCAATCTCGACTTCCAGCCCTGTTTCTTCGAGAACTTCTCGATGCAGCGCTTCATCGACGGTCTCTCCGGCCTCCATTCCTCCACCAGGGAGATTCCACCAGTCGATGTCGCGGCGGTGCGCGAGGAGTACGCGCCCATCTTGAAATATTAGCGCGGAGACCGCTACGCGGAATTGCGCTGAACCTTCCGAGTCCGATACATCCAACATGGGCGCGCTCCCTGGCTTTTTTTGACAACGATCAGATATTCTACGATTATAACCGATAGACGGCATACGCTGTGTCATGTAAAATCTGCTGAGCGAGGTGATATGCCTGTTCCTCATCAATTTCATCTGCTGCAATCATTTCGTCAAGCACCTGTGCGATCACCGCCCGCCCGCGCAGCGCTCCGGCCCAATGCATTTCAGGAATGTGAATGCCATCGGTACTGAACATGAGCTTGCTGGCGGGCGCCACGCTCAATGCCTGCCGGGTGAAGGCCAGCATCTCTAATTTGTCGACAAAGGGGATGGTGTATGAGAGGTCTAAATAGACATGCGGGTAGACTGCCGCCAGGTACGCGCCAAGTTGACTGTATGGATAGCTTTCGTGCAGCAGTACTACCGGCATGGATTGGTAGTCTTTCCTCTCTAATACTTCACGGAGTTGTAGAGGGTTGCCCAACCTCATGTCGGTATCGCTGTCGCCGTAGCCGGTATGAAATTGCAGCGCAAGCTGCTGATGCGCGGCGTGTTGGAAAGCGATATGCAGCAGAAAATCGATCAGCGGTTTGTGCGCTATGCGCAACTGCCCTCGCTCAGCGGCCCCGGCGCGCGCCTCGTCGAAGGCAGAAGCCGCCTCATCTTTGCTCCATTCGGCAATGTTCAGACCTGTGCGATAGGCAACGATACTTTTCAGTGCGCAGTAGCCATTTTCGCGCGCGTGGCTGATTTTTGTAGAGAAGCGATCGATGACATCATCGAAATCGCTGTGTTGCAGGATGAGTTCTTGCATCAGTGTTTCCAAACGCAGCATCTTTACAGCGCGGCAGCGTCCCAGTTGCCCCATGCGTTCGGGGGAGTAACAGGCTGCCGTGGGAGGATAGGCGGGATCAAGCACCAGTGTATCGATGTTGGCAGCACGAAAGAGGTGTTCGAGCAATGTGTCGTTGCTCAATGTGTTGCGCGCTGACAGGACGCTTGCTTCATCACGCTCGCACCCGTAAAATGTCGCCATCTGACGAAGAAGCCAGAGGTAGTACACCGTGTTGGAGATATGTTTTTCGGCGAAAGTAGGATCGGTGGCTTCGGTACAGTATCCGCGGAATTGTAGCGCGTCGATCTGTTGATTCAGCAGGACGGGATGACAGTGGTTATCTACAACGGGGATAGTTGTTAAGTCAAGCATATGTAATCCTCCATATCAAAGACGAAACTGTTATTAATTATATGCCATGCGCTTTAGAAAACGGAATATGTCGTCTTCCTTCGCGTTTTGTGTAAAAAGAAACAAGGAGATGGTATAATTGGGACGAATGTTCGTTTGAATTAACCGGGATGGCGAGATTAATGCTTGTTGCCTACGGCCCTGATGGGCGACCGATCGTAGCAGATGAGGCGCCACTAGAGGTCTTACAACACTGGTCGCACGACCGTGCTTTGTACTGTCCCAACTGCCGTGGGATAGTCCACCTGCGTGGCGGGCTGGAGAAGCGGACACAGCTTCATTTTGCGCACCGAAGGGGCGAATGTGCCTGGAGTACCGAAGCTGAATCGGTACGTCATGCTCGTGGAAAGAGCGTTCTGGCCAACTGGCTGAGAGAGCAATTTCCTCGAGCGGCTATTGCCCTGGAGCAGCGCCTGCCAGAGCCGAACCGCATTGCGGATATCTTTGTCAGACATGCCGCCGGGGTCCATTGGGCGGTTGAATTTCAATGCGCTCCACTGGGCATCGATGAGTGGCGGCATCGCCATACTGCCTATCGTAACGCCAATATACGCGACATCTGGATCATCGGGAACAATCGGCGTGAGAAGCAGGAAGCATTCATCGAAGCGATTATAGCTGCCGCGGGCGAAGTACTGTTTCTCGATCCCCTGGCAGCGCCGCCAGGAGTCTGGCTACGCTGGCCTGTCTCTCACGAAACGCTACAATTGTGGCAGTCGGGAACAGGGCGGACGCCTGCTCGTGGGGGATGGGTTGGCCGTCTGGGCTATTGTGTTGCAATCGATACTGAACTGCGCACTATAGGTCTTGGAGAAGATGGCGTGTTTGTGCATCCTGCCCGTTCAATCCTGGCGGAGCAAACGGAACTTCTCCAGACAATGGCGGCAGCCCCTTTCGTGGAAGAAACGCTACTATTATCATACCTGCGGCAGCGTATGGGCAGGGATGCTGTCTGCGCGGTGATACTGCCGCTGGCCCGTGCCTACGCGCGGGACCCTGATTTGTTGCGGCGCTATAATTTTGGCCGAGGCTCTCAAGATGAACCCCTGCGCGCAGAAGATGCGCTGCGTGTGCAGCGAGCCAGGGATTGGCTACGCAGTCTGGAAGAGAAAGGGTACGCGGCTTCGCGTTTGCCAGAGATGGCGCAAGAGATTCCGTTTGTTGGCCCCTATGGAGCCTTTGCCAGGTATTTCGAGATGCTCCTGGAGCTGCTATATTCATCTTCTGTATGATACACTGGCATACATTTTGAAACGAATTGATATGGATGTACGTATACGTATATGAAGAGTAATAGCCAGAAGGAAAATTCAGCAAAAGCGGCACATGCTCATTACTGCTGAAATATGTGATTCCTGGCTGATGTAGAGTAGATAGGAAAGGACGTTGAAGAATGAACAATTTTGTAAAAGGTATACTGGTTGGTGTTGGTATCGGCTTGTTCGTAGCGCCTGTGAGCGGTAAAGAGATGCGCGATCGCTTGAAAGAGCGATTCCAGGAAATGCGCGGTTATCTACCTGAGAATGAACAGGTGAGCCAATATGTCCGACAAGTATCTGACCGTGTCTCACAGACTGGCAGTGAATTGAAAGATTACGCGCAGCAGGCTGTCAGCAAAGTGAAAGAGACTAGCGGTAGTCTTGGCGAACTGGCACAACAGGCTACTTCGACAGTAAAGCAAACGAGTCAGGATGTTGTTGGTACTACAAAGCAGGCAGTGTCATCTGCGAAGCAGAGCGGAGAATCCAGCACGTCAAGCTCTCACAGCGACTACAATGGCCAATAAACCTGGTAATTAGGCCCTGATACAAGACTTGATGGGATACAAAGAGGTCCGATAGATCAGACCTCTTTGTATGTTCATAACCTTTGTCTGCTAATATTTATAAAAATGCTGGCGCGTCTCTTCGTCTTCTGTTTTCTCTTTGAAAAACGCGGACTCGTTGCGCTTGACAGCGATATACGAACTCGCCAGTAGGGGTCCAAGAGCATCCAGCAATACTTGATCGCGCTCCAACTCATCCACCGCCTCATCAAGTGACGTTGGCAGCCGGCGTATGCCGCGCCGCACACGCTCCTCATCGCTGTAGTTCCCAGGATCAATCTCCTGTGGTTCGCCAGGATCAATAGAATTTTTGATGCCATCCAACCCTGCTGCCAGGAATGCGCCCATCGAAAGGTAAGGATTGCCACTGTGGTCTGCGCATTTTAGCTCGAGATTGACTGTTTGCGCCTCGCGGCCCCAGAATGCTGAAGGAATGCGGATAGCGC
>WNGK01002948.1_pt1 | contig 18451 bp, 14 predicted proteins | sample 5400601 | NCBI WGS metagenome assembly WNGK01 (sample SAMN13153376, study PRJNA577476) | soil metagenome | isolation source: 60 cm soil or saprolite under Garry oak tree replicate 1 | place: USA:California | collected 2016-06-15
CGCGGTGGCGAGGCTGGACCGTCTCGCCGGTCTCGCCGCAGGGCTGGCACGCCCGGGCGGGCTGGTGCTCGCGATCAAGGGCGCTGCCGCCGGGCAGGAGCTGGTTCAGGCTCAGTCTGTGCTGCGCCGGCTGGGCGCGACGGGGATTGGGATCGTCACCGCCGGGGCCGGGCTGGTCGACCAGCCCGCCACCGTGGTCAGGTTCAGGACGGGCCGGAATGCAAGCCTTTCGCCTAGTGCGGGGTATGGCGGCAGGCCTAAGCGACGGACATGAGGCCCGGCTTGCTCTCTGATCCGCGGCGGCTCGGCTTAGGCTATTGATGATCAAGCCGCCTGGCTGAGGTTGCCGCGGAGACCCAGGGTGCAGACGAGGTGACATTTCGCATGGCCGCTACCGGACGGGGCCTGGGCTGGCCTGATCCGAACGGTGTCAGCAGAACGCTCCCTGTCATCGGCGCACCGGCCGCTGGAATCGGCTGGCCCGGCCGGGCGGGTGCGGTCGCGGCACCGAGCACCGGTCTGGCTGCCGCCGGAGGCAGCCGACCTGATCGGAGCAGGAGGGTGGCCACGGCGGTGAGGCCGGCGGCGAGGTTCTCGTTCTCCGGTCCGCTACCGGAGGAGTCCGGACGATGGGAGCGGAGTGTCGATCGGGTCCTGAGTGGCCTGAGCCTCCAGCGTGGCCCTGGCGCCCAGCGTGATGTAGGTGTCCAGAGCGGTGCGGGTGTCCAGAGCGGTGCGGGTGTCCAGAGCGGTGCGGGTGTCCAGAGCGGCGCGGGTGTCCAGAGCGGTGCGGGTGCGGGTGCCATTGGTGATCCTGGTGCCCCGCGTGAACCGGGAGGCGAGGGGGAGACTGGCGGTGATCGGTCGGCCGACGGTGTGAGGGGGGCGATCGCGACGGGGGAGAGTGGCGCCGTTGGACCAGGACTGGGCTGGCCGGAGACGGCTCCGAGCGATGTCGCGTCGCTGCTGGCCCGGCGCGGTTCTACCGGGCGGCCGGGCAGTGCGGTGGTCTTGTCTGCTCCAGTAGCTGATTCTGTGGCCAGGCAGCAAAGCGGTCTGGGCTGGCCGTCCGACGGTGCGGTCGGCCGAAAGCCGGGCAGGCCCGATCACGCTGGCCTTAGCGAGTCCGGCCCGAGTCATGTTTCACGTGAAACGGCTGCCTTTGCGCTCCAGGCAGGGGAGGGCCTGGCTCGACCACCGGTGGATCCGACAGCCGTTCCGGGTGCTGGCCGGGCCGCCTCGGTGCCGGGCCGTGAGTCACGGCCGTACGAGCCGCTCGCTGATGAGGGCCGGTACGGCGGCAGGGAGTCAGCCACGGGGTCGCCGGAGGCGACGCTGCGGGCGGTCGAGCCGGTAATTCCCCGCCTGGTGCCGCGCCATGGCGCTCCGCTGGGGTGGTTCGCCATGAGCGCTGGCGGTTCTGCCGGGGGCGCGGGTCAACGAGGCGAGGGCGAATGGCCGGGCGCCGAGCGCGGAGTGCACGGGATGAAAACCGGATCGCCATGGGCGGGTGCCGGGCCGCGAGGACTAGCGGGGCGTCAGCCGCCGCCTCGTGCGGCAATGCCCGGGGAAGGGCATGTTTGGGTCCCGGCTGGTCAGGGATCTATTCCTGCTGGGCGGACGACGCGGGGTTCAGGCGGCCCTATTATCGCGGGTACATACTCCGGCGCGCTGAGCGCTCCTAGCGAGAGTGAGGACGAGGTGGCCATTCCTGCGCCGGACACATCGGCTGATACGCCGATCGCGCGAGCGGCTCAGGCGGCCATGAAGGCCAGGGCGGGTGGCCAGGCCTGGCCGCGTCCGCAGGCCTGCCGAGTCCTGACGATCGCTAATCAGAAGGGCGGCGTCGGTAAGACCACCACTGCCGTCAACCTGGCGGCGAGCCTTGCGATGAACGGGTCGCGGGTCCTGGTCGTGGACCTCGATCCGCAGGGCAATGCGTCTACCGCCCTCGACGTGGAGCACAGATCGGGCACGCCGTCGATTTACAACGTCCTAGTCGACGGAATGCCGCTGTCCGATGTCATCCGGCCGGTGCAGGGATTCCCCCTGTTGCTCTGCGCTCCGGCGACCATTGATCTGGCCGGCTCCGAGATCGAACTGGTACCGCTGGTCGCGCGGGAGGCCAGGCTTTCTCGTGCCGTCGCGCAGTACGACTCCTCCGAGCTCGACTACATCTTCATCGACTGCCCGCCATCCCTAGGCCTGCTCACCGTCAACGCGCTCGTCGCGGCGCCGGAAGTGCTCATTCCGATTCAGTGCGAGTACTACGCGCTCGAAGGACTTGAGCAGCTGCTGCGAACGGTCGACCTGGTGCGGAATCACCTGAACCAGACGCTGACGGTCAGTACCATCTTGCTGACGATGTTCGACAGCAGGACCCGGCTGGCCACGCAGGTCGCGGAGGAAGTCCGCAGTCACTTCGGCGAGCTGGTGCTGAGTTCCGTGATTCCGCGGAGCGTCCGGGTCTCTGAGGCACCGAGCTACGGCCAGTCAGTGATGACGTACGATCCGGGCTCAAGTGGCGCGCTCGCCTATCTCGAAGCGGCCAGGGAGATGGCGTTCAGGAACAGCAAGGCCGCGACGGCCTAGGTGTCGCTGAGCACTGGGCGGCTGACTGGCCGGGCGTGCCGGGCTGAGGCGAATCCCCAAGAACTCGGCTTGCCCGTCCGGCCGGGGCGTGCGAACGGGAGCCGCAGCGACGCAGGCCAGTCCTTGCAGTGCATGACCGGACGCACCCGCTTATCCACAGGCATGGCGAGATCCGATCCGGGTGCAGGGTTTGCCTGGCAGGATAGAAGCAACACCCCGGCGGGTTCGCTGCCAGGCGCGGTCGGCGTTTGGCAGCGACCGCGAGCAGCGCGGGCCGGACTTGGTGCGGGCAACAGGGAGAGCTAAATGGCGCAGCAGAGGCGGGGCCTGGGTAAGGGCCTGGGTGCCCTTATCCCCACTGCTCCGGCAGGACAGGCGAGCGCGCCGGCCGCCGGATACCTGCCGGGCGGCGCCGCACTGGGTCCATTGGGGCAGATCTCCCACCCGGCGGGCGCTTACTTCGACGAGATCCCTGTGGCGTCGATTACCCCGAATCCGCGGCAGCCCAGGCAGATTTTCGACGAGGAGACGATCGCGGAACTCGCCGCATCGATCAGGGTGGTTGGGCTTCTGCAGCCCGTGGTCGTCCGCCGCGCCAGCCAGGATCAGTACGAGCTCGTGATGGGCGAACGGCGGTGGCGCGCCTGTCAGCTGGCGGACCTGGCGTCGATCCCCGCGATCGTACGGGAGACTTCGGACGACGACCTTCTGCGCGATGCGCTGATCGAGAACCTTCACCGCCAGCAGCTCAATCCGCTTGAGGAAGCATCGGCCTACCAGCAGCTGCTCGACGACTTCGAGGCGACGCACGAGGAGCTGGCCCGCAGGGTCGGCCGGTCGCGTCCGCATATCACCAACACGATCCGGCTGCTGAACCTGCCGCCCGCAGTTCAGCGCCGGGTGGCTGCCGGCGTGCTGAGCGCGGGCCACGCCCGGGCACTGCTGGGCATCGACGATCCGCTGACACAGGAGCAACTGGCTCACCGGATTGTCGCCGAGGGCTTGTCGGTCCGAGCCGTCGAGGAGATCGTGGCCATGGGCGCCGAAGCTGGCAAGGCTCGTCGGCAGCAGGTCCGCAAGCAGCCGGTCGCGCCCAGGCTGACCGACCTCGCCGACCGGCTGGCCGACGTGCTAGATACCCGGGTCAAGGTCGAGCTCGGGCAACGTAAGGGAAAGATCGTCGTCGAATTCGCCTCGCTCGATGATCTAGACCGGATCGTGAAGACCATTTCCCCCGAATGGCCGACGAGTCGGACGGCTTAGCCACCTGCAGCAGGGCGACCGGACTCCGCTGCGTCGGAGTAGCTGGCCGCCCTGAGTACAGGACGCGTCCGGCGTCACCGCCCGGGTCGGGGAACCCGCGCGGGACGCGGCGCCCCAGGGACGCTGGGCAGGCCGAGACCCGTGGCAGGCCCGACCGGGCACCTCGGTTCCCGGCACGGCCGGGCCCGCCACCCTCCGCACCGGGCACCTCCGTCCCCGGCACGCCCGGGCCCGCCACCCTCCGCACCCGGCACCTCGGTCCCCGGACGCCCGGGCCCGCCACCCTCCGCGCCCGGCACCTCCGTTCCCGGCACGCCCGGGCCTGCCAACCCGGACCCGGCACCCCCGGACGGACCCAGCACCTCCGAACCCGTCACCGCAGAGACGAGGCTCCGGACCTGGCCTCCCCCGGACTGCACGGCAGGGGGCCGATACGGCAGGCAACCGATGAGCTTGGGCGCCTCACGGGCTCTCGGGATCTGGGCCGGGGAGGCGATTGTTTCACGTGAAACGGACGCCTCGGGCCTCCGACCCGGGCCTCCGGTCCGGACCTCCGACCCGAGCGGACGGCGGCGCTGCCATACCGTCAGGCGTTGCCCTAGCCAACCGCCGTTGCGTGGCGCACCAGGATTCTGTCCGGATCGGCCAACCTGGTGCTGCCTGCCCGACCGTCCGCTGTGTTTCACGTGAAACACCGCTCGACCGAAGCAGAGCCAGCGCGCCCGCGCACGAGACCCCGCGGATGCCCACCCGTGCCGCACGACAGGTTCAGCTAGCTCGGGGATCTGCTGCCGCGCTGGCCCGGATGGCATCCACGAAGGCGTCTACATCTTCCGCCGTCGTGTCGAATGCCGTCATCCAGCGGACGACGCTCTCGCTCTCGTTCCAGGTGTAGAAGGTCCAGTCGCGCTGCAGCACCCCGATCCGCGCGGGTGCCAGGGCCGCGAACACCGCGTTGGACTGCACCGCATACTGCACCGTTACGCCCGGCGCGTCGGCCACGCCAGCGGCGAGCCTGGCGGCCATCGCGTTTGCATGCTGCGCGCCGCGCAGCCAGAGCTTGTCCTCCATCAGGGCGGCGAACTGCGCCGCCGTGAAGCGCATCTTCGAGCCCAGCTGCATCTGCTGCTTCCGTAGGTACGGAACCTCGGTGATCAGGTCCTGGCGCATCACGAGCACGGCCTCCGCGGCGGCCGCGCCGTTCTTGGTGCCACCGAAGCTGAGCACGTCAGCGTGGGCCGCGAGCTCGGCTAGCTCGCAATCCAGGTAGGCGGCGGCATTCGCCAGCCTGGCGCCGTCCATGAACAGGTACATGCCTTCCGCATCGCATAGCTCCCTGAGCGCGCGCAGTTCTTCCAGCGAGTAGCAGGTTCCTAGCTCCGTCACCTGAGCGAGCTCCACCACTCGCGGCTGAACCCGGTGCTCATCGCCTCGTCCGGTCAGCCTGGCCAAGATCAGCTCCGGACTTAGTTTGCCATCGAGAGTCTCAATGGTCAGCAGCTTGTTGCCGAGCACGCGCTCGACGGCACCGCACTCATCGACATTGAGGTGCGACGACTCCGCGCAGATGACCGCATCGAAGGGCCGGACGAGGAGGCTCACTCCGAGTACATTGGCCGCCGTCCCGTTGAACACGAAGAAGGCACCGGCCGCGCCGAAGGCAGCGCACAGGTCGCTCGCGGCCCGGGTTGTCAGTTCGTCGGCACCGTAGGGTGACGCGTCTCCGGCGTTAGCTGCCGCGATCGCCCGGATCACCTCGGGGTGCGCACCCGCATGATTGTCACTGCCGAAGCTCTTGTGTCCTGGTGTCATCATCGGCACAGGCTATCGAGCCGCGCGAGCGATTCGTTGGCCGGGAGTTGTGCACCGTCAGCTGGCCTATCCGATCAGGAACGCCGCCGCCAAGTGAGGCATCCCGAGTACGATGGCCTAGCCGGGCTGAAGGTCTGAGCCAGTCTGCCGCTCTCAGGATCAGGGATAACCGGCGCTGCCCCCGTCAGTCTCCTGTAGGCCTAACAGAGGTGCCCGTTGTCGCGCCGCCTTGCGAGTATCACGCTCGATAATCTTGACGACCTGCCGTCGCGGTGCCGGCGCTGCGTCTTCTGGGAACTTGACCCAGTCGGCCAGGCTCGTGCCCTGGAGGCCGGCGAAGCATCGCTGGAAAAGGAGTCCTGGGTCTCCAGCGTGCTGCTGCAGTGGGGCAGTTGCGGAAAGATCGTCTATGTCGACGGTGTCGCGGCCGGATTCGTGCTCTACGCGCCGCCGCAGTACGTCCCTCGCTCGGTCGCCTTTCCGACCAGCCCGGTTAGCGCAGATGCCGTTCTGCTGATGACCGCGAGCATTCTCGCCGAGTTCACAGGCGGTGGACTCGGCCGGATGCTGGTCCAGGGTGTCGTGAAGGATCTGAGTCGCCGCGGAGTCCGGGCGGTCGAGGCATTCGGCGACCTAAAGCCCGACGATCTCAGCTGCGTCACGCCCGCGGATTACCTGCTCGCCGTGGGCTTCAAGACGGTACGCCCGCACGTTCGTTACCCGCGGCTGCGGCTCGAGGTTAAGACAGCGATGTCCTGGCGCGAGGACGTGGAGGTAGCGCTTGAGCGCCTGCTCGGCTCCATGACGCCGGACCGGCCGCTGCGGCTCGCCTAGCTAACGTGCTCGTCGCCCCGCGGGTAGGAACTACGCCGGCCGCCGCCAGCGACCGGCGTCGTCAGAGAATCTGGCTCGTCAGCCGAGGAAGTCTTCAAGCTCGCGGAGCAGAGCCGACTTCGGCTTGGCTCCGACGATCTCCTTGACCACCTGGCCATCCTTGAACACCGTCAGCGTGGGAATGTTCATGATCCCGTAGGTCCGCACGACCTCAGGGTTCTGATCCACGTTCAGCTTGACGATTTCGATCTTGCTGGCGTACTCGGTTGCGATTTCCTCGAGCACTGGAGCAACTTGCCGGCACGGGCCGCACCACTCGGCCCAGTAATCAACCAGCACCGGCTTGGTGCTCTTCAGCACATCGGACTCGAAGGTCGAGTCGGTTACTGCCTTGGTTGCTGCGCCCACGTTCCGGACTTCCTCTCGTTTTACTTGGCCTGCTGCGGGCTGCCGAGCCCGCAGGAACTAGACGTCTCATGCACTCTCGTCGGCCAGCCACCGCTCGGCGTCGAGCGCGGCCGTGCAGCCCGTCCCCGCGGCGGTCACCGCCTGGCGGTAGTGCCGGTCGACCACGTCGCCCGCGGCGAACACGCCGGGTATCGCCGTCCGTGCCGAGGGCTGCTCCACCAGCAGGTAGCCGTCATCGTCACTGACCAGCTGATCCTTGAACAGCTCGCTACGCGGATCGTGGCCAATGGCCACGAAGACCCCGGTAACAGGCAAAACGCTCTCGGTGCCCGTCGTGCTATCCCTCAGACGCAGACCAGTAACCCGGTCCTCGCCGATCATCTCCTCCACTTCGCTGTTCCAGGCGAAGCTGATCTTCGGGTTGGACAACGCCCTGTCCTGCATGATCTTCGAGGCACGCAGACTGTCCCGGCGGTGGACAATCGTAACGGAACGGGCGAATCGCGTCAGAAAGGTCGCCTCTTCCATGGCGGAGTCACCACCGCCGACCACCGCGATGTCCTGCTCACGGAAGAAGAATCCGTCGCACGTCGCGCACCAGGAGACGCCGTGCCCGGCCAGTCGCTTCTCACCGGGGACGCCAAGCTCACGGTAACTCGAGCCAGTGGCAATAATGATCGCCCGGCCCTGAAAGACCGCGTCAGCCGTCTTCAGGATCTTCGGCGCGGCAGTCAGGTCCACTTCGGTCACATCGTCGGCCACTAGCTCGGCGCCGAACCGCTCGGCCTGCTTCCTGACCGCGTCCATCAGATCGGGCCCCAGGATCCCGTCGGGAAAACCAGGGAAGTTCTCCACGTCGGTGGTGTTCATCAGGGCGCCGCCCGCAGTTACCGAGCCTTCCAACACCAGCGGGTTCAGCCGCGCGCGGGCGGCATACAGAGCTGCCGTATAGCCGGCCGGCCCTGAGCCGATGATGATGACATCCCGAACGTCGGTCACTTCTGATAACTCCTTTGTCGAACTGCATCGAGATCAACGGAACACGGGCTCGGCAGATTCCCGATCCGGCTTCTCAGCTGGTCGGGACCGTCGTCCGCGAGATCACATCCGCGTCCGAGGCCGAGCAGGCGAGGCCGACGATCGTGACATCGAAGACGCCGGCGGCCGTCAGCGGCTTCAAGACAATGATCGTCGCAGGATTGCCCAGGTAGCGCGCGATGTTAGCCAGCAGCACCCGCCGCCCCGCCGCCACCCGGCTGAGGCATCCCTCGAGCTGGGCGAGGCTGATGCCGCCGACGGCGGACTTCGTCGGCGCGGGCTGGGCCGCGTGCACCGGCCCGCCGAGCCCCGCCGCCAGGTTGGACGAACTGGCCACGTCCCTGCGTACCTGGCGCGCTAGGGAAGCCCTCGTGAAGTTGGCATGGCTCACGACAGCGTTGGTAGTAACCAGCTTTCCATGCAGCCGGTAACTGACGGAAGCGGGCTTGCCGGCGGCCGCCTGGTTGAAGGCAGGCCCGCTGCTCGCGGCCGGCCTGCGGGGGCTAGCCGTCGCCCCGCCGCTGCTGGCTGAGCCTTCTGACCCGGGCTGGCCCTTGGCGAGCAGGAAGCCGCCACCAGCGATGATGACGACCGCGCCGGTCGCGGCGAGGGTGCGGAGCAGCAGCGGTGACGACAGGCCGGGCATCCGGAAACGCCGCACGCCGCGTCGGCCCCGCTCGGGCAGGTCGGGGCGACCGGGTATGGTCGCCCGGCCGGGGACACCATCATCGCCGGCCACGCCAGCACCGGCGTCGCCCGCCGCGGCCTCGTCGTCGGCGCTTCCGGCTGCCGCGGCAGCCACGCCCGGCCCCGTTCCGCCAGCCGCACCGACGGCCCGGGAACGCATCGCCAGGCCCGGATCACTGGCGGCGCGCAGGGCCGACTCGGTGGCGATAGCCGTCTGGATCCGGATCACGAGCAGGTCGGGCATCGGCGGCAGCGGGGTCGCCGTGAGCAGGGCTGAGACAGTGTCGAGATCGCTGTTCAAGCCCGTGCATTGCGAACAACCGGACAGGTGTGATGCGATCCCGGCGGCCTTCCTGGCGCTTACCGCACCCTCGCGATACAGGGCCAGAATCTCCGCGCTGACATGGCGCCTCACTCTTCTTCGTCACCCCCCTTCCGCGCAGGTAGGACGGATCCAGGAGCGAATTGGTTCCGTGGACCTTGGGCGGAATCGGCGGATGGGTCCGCTAGGGCGGGATTAGTCGGCTCGCCGGATTGCGCTGGAACACCGGGCTGACCCGGACCGCCGCCCTGACCCGGACCGCCGCCCTGACCCGGACCGCCGGGCTGCGCCGGACCGCCGGGCTGCGCTGGAACACCGGCCCGGCCGGGAGCATTCGGGCGCACCGCGGCATCGCCGGACTGACGCAGGTGAGCAAGCCTGGGCAGCAGCCGGGCACGGCCCCTCGCGCACCGGCTCTTGACCGTGCCCTCGGCCACGCCAATTATCTGGGCCGCATCGGCAACCGGGTAGTCGAGCATGTCGACGAGTACCAGTGCGACCTGCTGGTCGTGCGGCAACTGGCGGAGCGCGGCCATCACCTCCAGCGATGTCTCACTTCCGGCCGCCGGATCAGGTCCCGCATCTGCCGACGCGATCGCGTCGAGCAGCCTCTCGTCACCGCCGGCGATCTCCGGCCGAGCCGTGCGCCGGCGCATCCGGTCCAGGCAGGCGTTGACTACGATCCGATGCAGCCAGGTCGTCACGGCGGACTCCCCGCGGAAGCTCGCCGCCCGCCTGAAGGCGGAGATCATCGCATCCTGCAGCGCATCCGCCGCGTCCTCGGGGTCACTCAGCGTCCGGACCGCGACGGCCCACAGCCGGTCCCGGTGCCGGGTGAACAGCTCCCCGAAGGCGTCGGGGTCACCGTCGACGTGCAGCTTCAGCAGCTCAGCGTCGCCGAGCTCGGTGCGGGGGTAACCAACAGCAGATCCGGGTCCTGTCGGCGGGTTGACTGGAGCCTGGCGCGGCGCAGGCTGGGGCCTATCGGCCCCCGTGCCGCCAGGCTCCTGCGATTTCGTTGCTTCTCCCGGTCTGCCGTGCCATGACTGCCCGTGCGGGCTGTCTCCGGACTGCGGACCTCGTACCGCCTACCTGACACCTCGCCCAGGCGCGGCCGGAACACATGATCCACCTGTCGTAGCCTAGTGGCCCGCCACCAGGGGGCACCTAGCCGCCTGAACTATGCGGCCGGCCTGTCGCACCCCGAACCAGGCCTTCACGGGGCCCAGACCGGATGGCCCTAGGAAGCGGGCGTGCCCTTGACGGTGATATTGAAGACCTGAGCCTCGAACTTGCCGTTCGCGCCCGGCGCCGGGGCCAGCTTCGTGTACCAGATCACCAGGTACCTTCCGGCCGTCTTGCCCGTGATGTGGAACGTGACGGGTCCCGTCGGGTTGCTGACCGACGCTACCGTCGTCATCGAGTCCAGATTCTGCTTGCTCCGCGTTGCGGAGTTGCCGACGAGCAGCTTGACGCTCGCCCCCTGCTGCGAGTTAAAGGTCACGGTGACGGTGCTGAACTTGACGGCCCTGCCCATGTCGATGATAAGCCCGGATCCGGTCTTGAGCTGCCCGAACTCCGGGCTGAAGTACCACTGGGAGTCCCACGAGGTGCTCGGGCTGCTGTCGATCGCGTACTTCGCGGTCTGGCTGTCCTCGTTGCCGGGATCGGCCGACGGGCTGGTGAGCGCGTCGAAGCCGCTGGCTCCGGCAGGCCGCAGGAGGCTCACCGACGTCAGCGGCGTGCTCCGGCCCGGGTTCGGGTGACCCTTGGGCGATCCGCCGCTCGGCCACAGCGTGAAGGCAGCGATCGCGGCCAGTACGATAACGCTCGCGCCGGCAATGACGATGATCTTGGTCAGCCTGGGTTCGATTCTGGCCAGGGCCAGCCGCCGGCCTGGTGCCTGTCCGGCCGGGTAGGCCCGCCTTCGGCTCGGCCGGTCCGGCCGGCTCTCTCCGTTGTACCTGCCGTCGTCCGCGGACCAGTCCGTGTCGGCCATTCCGCCCGACCAGCCAGAATCGCGATCCTGCTGAGCCTCCCTCGGCCAGCGATCTTCCTCTCGCGCTCTGGCCGTCGGGTCGCGCCACGGCGGCGGTGCCGCAGCCGCTGGCATCGGCGCTGGCGGCAGGGTGGCCAGCAGCGCACGGGCGAGGTCCCCTGGGCTGGTCAGGTACTGATCTGCCGCACTCGAGCGCAGCTGCATGGCGCGGCAGGTGAGGTCAGAGAGCACGGGCGGGATGCCGGCCACCACCTGGCGCGGGCTGCACGGCTCCCCGCCCGCGACGGGCGCAGGCGGCAGCGACGGATACTCAGGCCCTGGCCAGCAGCCGGTCAGCGCCGTGTACAGCAGCCGCCCGAGTCCCTGGGTATCGCAGAGGACGGGCTCTTCAGCGGTGGCGCCTGACAGCGCGGCGTCCATGCCGAGGCCAACGACCTTCACCTCGCCGGTCTGACTCCACCGGACCGAGCCGGGTGACAGGCAGATATGCGCCACGCCGGCGGCATGGGCTGACGACAGGGCAGCGGCCGCCTCAGCGATCATTCTCGCGGCCCGGAACGGCTCGAGCGGCCCCTGCGACAACAGGTCGCCGAGCGTTTCTCCGGCTGCCCACTCCATCACGATGTAGGCGTGGTCCCAGTCGTCTTCCACGTCGAAGACCTGCGCCAGCCGGGGATCAGTCAGCCGGCTGGCCGCCCGCGCGGCAGTGACGACATCGCCAACCCGGGGGAATCCCGCGGCGAACGTGAACACCGTGACGGCGCGCGCCAGCGTCTCGTCGATGGCCTTCCATGCATCCCAGCCAGAGCCAGTGGCGATCCGGTCCTCGAGCCGGTAACGACCGCCGAGCCGGGTACCTGGTGCAGACGCATACGTGGTCATCGGTCTATTGCGCCGAGTCAGGGCAGGCTCTCGACGCTTCCTCCTGGTGCCGGAAGCTGGTCGGCGGGTCTGGACAATTCAATAATGCGGCACAACATGCCCGGGTGCTGCGCTGCCACCCTACCGCCCCGCAAACCGTTACCAGCCGGAGACCATAGGGCAGCTAGCAGAACGTGGGTCCGGCAGCACCTGCCGCACACCTTACCGGCGCAGGCGCGACCTCACCATGCCAGTCAGGTCGGTCACCTCGGTCACCCGCAGCACGCGGGAGAACATCAGGTAGAGCAGCAGGGCACCGATGCCGCCAGCCACGACCACTAGCGCCGAGTAGATTTTCCCGGGCGCGAACACCGCGTCGACCGTCACGGCGATCGCGAGCGCGAAGAGGGCGGCCGGAACGGCGGCTGCGTGCATCCGGAGCAGGCTGGCGCAGATCTGGCGCCCCGCCAGGCCGCCCAGGCGGCGGCTGAGTACCCGCCAGGCGATCAGGCTGCCGACCAGATTGGCCAGGCCGAAGCCGACGCCGAGCGCCGCGACGACGTCCTGCCTCGGGACGATGGCGAGCGCGATGAGGTTAGCGCCGACATTGACGATCATGGTCGCCACGCCGACAAGAGCGGGAGTCTTGCTGTCGTGCAGTGAGTAGAACACCCGCAGCAGCAGCTGGAAGAGCATGTACGGCACCAGGCCGAGCGAGAAGAGCGAGAAGACGAAGCCGAAGTACCTGGCACTCACCAGGTTCGTGTTGCCCCACGCGAACATGACCGCGGCGATCGACGGGCCGAGCGCGGCGAGCACGAGCGCTGCGGGCGCCACGATAACCGAGCCGAGCCGGACGCCGGTCGAGAAGTCGGACTTGACCAGGTCGTACCGGCGATCCGATGCGTTGGCGCTCATCCTGGGCAGCAGCGCGGTGATGACCGAGATGGCGACGATGGCATAGGGAAGCTGGAAAAGCATCCAGGCGCTGAGATAGGCGGTGTAGCCCGCGCCGACGCCGTGTGTCTGACCGGGCAGGTTGGCGTGGTCGGCAACTTTGACGGTGACGAAGAAGGCGACCTGAGTGGTCAGGATGTAGCCGAACATCCAGCCGGCCATGTGGCCTATCTCGGACACGTCCGCGCGCCTGAAGTCGAACCGCGGCCGCCACCTGAAGCCGACCCGGCGCAGGGCCGGGATCAGTGCCACGGTCTGAGCGACAATGCCGAGCGTGGTGCCGATGCCGAGCAACTGAACTTCCAGCGGGGTGATGGAGGTCACGTCGGGGTGCGAGCCTGAGAAGACCCCGGTGATCGTCATGAAGGCAACCGTGATCGCGATGACCACGATGTTGTTGATGACCGGCGTCCACATCGGGGCGGCGAAATGACCGCGGGCGTTCAGTACCGCGCCGGCCAGCGAGCTCACTCCGTAGAAGAAAATCTGGGGGATGAAGAAGTACGAGAAGATGATCAGGACGTGCCGGTAGTCAGCCGCCGCCGGCGATCCTGAGCACGCCTTCGAGGCGCAGCCGAAGAGGGTGGCAATCGGCCCAGCGGCCGCGGTCGCGATGAGCGTGATTACCGCCAGGACGACCGTGACCAGAGTGAACATCCGCTGGCTGTAGTTCTCGCCCTGGTCACTGTCCCGCTTGGCCGCACTGACCAGAAGCGGCACGATGACCGAGGTCAGGATGCCGCCGATGGCGAGGTTGTAGACCGTGTTCGGCAGCGTGTTCGAGACGTTGTACGCGTTGGCGAGGGCGTACGCGCCGAGCGCGGGCACGAGGACCACCGTCCTGAGCATGCCCGTTAGCCGGGACGCCAGGGTCCCGGCCGCCATCACCGCGCTGGACCGCACCAGGCTCGAGCTGGCGGTTCCATCGGCGGGGGCCGGGCCGCCGGGCGGGGCGGTGGCGGCTCGCCTGGCCGTACCGTAGCCGTCCCTGGCGAACTCGGCCTCGGCGAGCTCGCCTTCGGTGCTCACGCCGTAGTTTCCCGTAGCCAGCCCGGCGTCTCCGGAGGACGGCACATCGGCCGGATACGGGCCGGGCCCGCGCCGATCGCCGCGGTCCGGCTTGCCGCGCCCCCGCCCGAACCCGGGGATCAGGCCGTCAGCCTTACTCGCGCGGTGCGCGCCGGGTGACCGGCCGGCCGGCGAGCGGCGATGCTGCCCGGCACCGTTCTCGCCGTTGCCTGCGCGGAATCCCTGGCCTTGACCCGCATCGGCCGAGGCGGGCTCGGCCTCGGATCCTGGCGAGCTCATCGGCGCTCCTCCGTCGGTCGGCGGCTAGGCGCCGCCGGCTCCTGACCGTTGACCGAGGGGCCAGCGGAAGTCAGCTCGGATTGGTTATCACCGACGCTATCTGTATGTTCGGGCCTATTACCCGGATCCGCGAAACCTCGCTCCGGGATCCGGCCGTCCTCGGCTAGCGCTCCACCCGGGTCAGGCGGTGCGATCCGGCCGGACGGCGACCTCGGCCAGGCGGCTCTCGTCGGTCCAGCGCCTTCGGCTGCACCGGCCGCATGGGACTGGTAGACGCCGGCCGGCTCATCAAGCACCGGCCCGCCCGGCTGAACGGCGCGCTCACCCGGCTGAACGGCGGGCTCACCTGGCTGTCCGGCGGGCTCACCTGGCTGAACACCGGGCGCACCTGGCTGACCGGCGGGCTCAGCTGGCCGACCGGCAGGCTCACCTGGCCGACCGGCAGGCTCACCCGGCCGACCGGCGGGCTCGCCTGGTTCGGCCGGCCATGCCTGTGGGCTGACCGGATCGGGCGGCTCCGGCAGCCCCCAGGGTTCCGGCGGCTTCGTCGGTGCCAGTGTTGCGCCGACCGGCCCTGGCTCGGCCCGCCCCTGTCGGATGGCCCGGACGGCCGAGCCGATCACGAACAACGCGAGCACCGCAGCGCAGATGATCAGCGCGACCGTCCCGAAGTCAGTCGGGTGGACCAGGATGGTCAGCGGGTAGGCGGGCAGCGGATGGTGGGCCAGCCGTGAGCCCGGTGGCGCGATCAGGCTCAGCCGGATCTTGCCCTGGCTCGACTCGACGCGCACGGTCAGCCTGATCGAGGAGGTTTGGTGTTCCGGAATCGTGACCGACGGCGGCACCCCGCTCACCTTGGCGTTGGTGGCCGTGACCAGCAAGCCGACCGTGACCGGGTAGGGCAAGTCATTATTGATGGCCACGGGCACGCTGCTGGTCTTGCCGCCGAAGGTGACGTGGTACGTGGAATGCCGGGCGCCGCCCTGAATGGACACGTGATGGAGCTGGAAGTCGACGTACCGCGTCGTGAGCGCCAGCAGCGCGCGAGCATGCTTGCCCGCCTTGCCGCGCCAGGCAGCTGACTCGATGCCGAAGATGGCGCGTCCGAGCGCCCGATCGGGTGACTGCCGGATGGACTGGAGCAGCGCGATCCTGTGATCCAGCTTGGCTACCTTGTGCAGGACGCTCGCGGAGAGCTCGCTGCCGGACGCGGACTGGGTCAGCTGCTTGTAGACGTGCTCCGTTGGCATCGTCACCAGCTGGCCCGTGGTCGACGGCTGCAGCCACGGGGCCTGCACGGTCTCGGCCAGCAGGCGGCTCGCGAGCCTGCGGGCCGGATCCCAGCGTCTGGGCGGGGTGACTACGATCGGCCTCGGCATGCCCGGTGCCTCGGCGGCGATCATCGCGGTTTCGGCCAGGTACCGCTGGCTCACACTGAAGATCGCGCCGGCCGTGCGCGAGGTGGCCGCCTTCGACCCGAGCAGGGCCGTGATGGCGCGATCGGCCAGCAGCACGTGCAACTTGACCCCGGTCCCGGTCAGCGTGCTGGCAACCGCGCCCGGCGTGTAAGTGTAAGTAGCCGGCGAGACGGGCGCGGTCAGGATCACTGTGTCGACGTTGGCGGTCGCGAGGCCATCGAGCAGCGCGCCGCTGGCGGTACCGCCCGCTGGCCAGGAGATCGCGGAAAGCTGCCGCGGCCCGGCCGGGAGGCGGGCGGGTACGGCGCTGCGACCGAGCAGGTCGTGCCCGGCCTCGTCGGCGGCGGTGAAAGACGACTGGAGGTCGGTGCCTGACGGCCCGCCTGGATTTCCGGCCCTGGTCAGCGCCGCGATGTCAGCATCGGCATACGGAGTGACGAAGACGGGCTGACCGCTGGTCGCCTTGACCAGGCCGGTTAGCCAGCGGGTGGCGTCGCGGCTGGCCGGATGCTGCGGTTGCGCCCCGCAGGTGGCGGAGATGCCGACCGGGTAGGGCTTACGCATTGTCCGCGCGCTTTCCAGCAGCGCGGGATCGATGGCCCAGGTCAGCCCGGCCCTGGCGGCATAGCTCCGGCCGACGGCCAGCAGGGAGCCCAGCCGGCCATCCGGTGCGACGCTCGCGGCGAGCCTGTTGTCGGTCAGGCCGCTGCAGGCGTCCTGGTGCGGGGTGTCGATCAGCGGCCAGATCCAGGAGACGGGGAACCGCCGCGGCCTGGGCTCGCCCGCGCAGGCGCCGGCTTTCACCGGCCAGTACGGCAGCGGGATCGGATCGCTCGCCACGTTCAGCGCCGCGTCGCTGACCTCTGCGGTCAGCGGATAGACCCCGAAGCAGCTCACGCCCAGGGCGCTGGCCGGGAACGTGACGGTCCAGGCCCAGCTCTTGCCCGCGCCGAGGGCCAGCCGGGTCAGGGGCGCGACGCTGACCGGCGTACCGCCGAGCGGGTAGCCGCCGGCCGCGAACTGCTCCATTTCCTGCCGCGACCCCAGCCGGGTCGTCGATGACAGCAGCTGCACCGACAGCGCGCTGGCGGCCGAGCCGGAGGTGTTCGTGACGCGCCCGCTGATCGTGACCTGGTGACCCTGCTCCGCGTAGGACGGGCTGGCCGACGTGACCGTGAGCGTGAGCGGGCCGCCGGCAGGCTGGCCCTGAGCCGCCGGCTGAGCGGGCGCGGCGTCAGCAGCAGCCGTGGTGGCCAGCACCGGGAGCACCGCGAGCAGCGCGACGACCGCCGCCGCGACCCCTCGCGCGGGGCGGCCCAGCCGCACTGGCCCGGCCATTCGCAGCCGCCTGGCCAGCCGCACGGCCAGTATCCTGGCTGGTACCTGGCCAGGCAGCTGCCTGGTGACGTGCGAGCGGGCCATGGCGCACATGCTATTGCGGTCGGCGACCGCGCCGGGCAGTCCGGTGCTCACCACCGATCAACCAGACCATGGCCGAGCCCTGCCCGCAGGCCAAACCGGTGCACCACCTGTACCTTTCCGTTGAAATGCTGGATACCCTCAATGCCCGTGCACGATCCCACTCCCATGACGCCGGAACAGCAGCGTGCGGCCAAGACCCTGCTGCGGTCGGCGCTGTCCGCCGGCCTGCGGCGCGCGGACGAGCTAGCCCGCATCTTCATCCGGGAGGGGCATGAACTGGCGCTGGTCGGGGGCCCGGTCCGCGACGCGTTCCTGCGGCGGCCGCATGGCGACCTTGACCTGGCGACGGACGCGCGGCCGGAGCGCGTGCTCGAGATCACCAGGGACTGGGCCGATCGCACCTGGCCGGTCGGGATCAGGTTCGGCACCGTGGGGCTGCGCAAGGGTGACACGCTGCTCGAGATCACGACGTACCGGAGCGACGCGTATCAGGGCAGCTCGCGCAAGCCGGAAGTCAGCTACGAGACATCGCTCGTCGCCGACCTGTCCAGGCGTGACTTCACGGTCAACGCGATGGCCGCGCGGCTGCCGGCCAACGAGCTGGTCGATCCGTTCGGCGGCCTGGCTGACCTGCGCGACAAGATACTCCGCACGCCAGGCCGGGCGGAGGACTCGTTCAACGACGACCCGCTGCGGATGCTGCGCGCCGCCCGGTTCGTCGCCGAGCTAGGTCTGCGGCCGACACCGGAAGTCCGCGCGGCGATGGCCGAGCTCGGCGGGCGGCTGGAAATCGTGTCCGCCGAGCGGATGTCGGTCGAGCTGGAGAAGCTGCTGCGCGCGGACCGCCCCGGCGGTCCGTCCGCCGGGATCGACCTGCTGGTCCAGACCGGCGTCGCTGACCATTTCCTGCCCGAGGTGCCGAAGCTGCGGCTGGAGCGGGACGAGCACCACCGGCACAAGGACGTCTACCGGCACTCGCTGACCGTGCTGGACCAGGCCATCGAGCTGGAGGAGCGGTACGGGCTCGAGCGCGACGTGCGGCTGCGCCTGGCCGCGCTGCTGCACGACATCGGCAAGCCGGCGACCAGGTCGCTGCTGCCCGACGGGCGCGTCGCCTTCCACCACCATGACACCGTCGGTGCCAAGCTGGCGCGCAAGCGGCTCAGGGAACTCCGGGTCCCTGGCGACGTGACCGGCGACGTCGCCAAGCTGATCAGCCTGCACCTGCGGTTCCACGGGTACGGCACGGGCGAGTGGACCGACTCCGCGGTCCGCCGATACGTCACCGACGCCGGCCCGCTGCTGCCCCGGCTGCACGCGCTGACCAGGGCCGACAGCACGACCAGGAACAAGGCCAAGGCCGAGCGGCTGGCCCGCAGCTACGACGCGCTCGAGCGCCGGATCGCCCAGTTGGAGAAGCAGGAAGAGCTGGCGGCCATCCGTCCTGACCTGGACGGCACCGAGATCATGGCGCAGCTCGGCATCAGTCCGGGACCGCTCGTCGGCCAGGCCTACACGTTCCTGCTCGAG
>WNGK01002949.1_pt1 | contig 18450 bp, 9 predicted proteins | sample 5400601 | NCBI WGS metagenome assembly WNGK01 (sample SAMN13153376, study PRJNA577476) | soil metagenome | isolation source: 60 cm soil or saprolite under Garry oak tree replicate 1 | place: USA:California | collected 2016-06-15
GTAGCTTCCTTCCAGCGCAGGACGAACTCGTTTGCGCTCGGCCCGCGCACCCCAGTCCGACGCTGCGGTCACACTCCCATGATTAGTGCTGAAACCGATAAGCACTGCTTCGCTCCCAAAACGTTCCCGCACGAGCTGTCCGACATTCAGTTCGCCGTGCTGGCTCATCTCGGTCGCACGCGCGTCGCCCAGGTGTGAGTTATGCGCCCAAACAATTGCTTTTGGCTGCCGGCTGCCATCAAGATGTGCAACAAGAGCGTCGATCGTCTCAGCCATGTGCTGATCGCGCAAATTCCATGATGAAGCGCGGCCGCGAAACATCGAGCGGTAATACTTCTCTGCATTTTTCACGAGCCGCGCATTTTGCTCCGCAAAAAAAAGCTCCTCAGCGGCAACTTCTCTGTCGCGACTCAGGAATTCAGTGCCCTTGCGTTGCAGCTCAACCAGCTGCTCGACGACTTCGTCTTCGCACGATTCAATCGCGCCGACGGTCGCGGCGTAGCCGTATTCCTGTGGTTCGCGGCTGAAATGATCGAAGCACGAGTAGCGGCCCCGCGCGCGCTTCGCCGCATCGGGATCGACTTTTTCGAGGTAAGCGAGGACCGCATCAATCGAAGCGTGCAGGCTGTAAAGATCCATGCCGTAAAAACCGGTCGGCGCTCTTTTTGAATTGACATGTTGGTTAAAATCGCGCAGCCATTCTATGAATTCGACCATAACGGTGTTACGCCACATCCAAGTGGGGAACCGGCGAAATCCCAAAAGCGCTTCGTTTGGATCCGTGTCGTCACTCGCCCCGCGCACGTAGCGGTGGACACGAGACGAATCTGGCCAATCCGCCTCAATCGCGATCACAGTAAAGCCTTTTTCACCGATAAGCCGTTTGGTGATTGCCGCGCGCTCGGCATAAAATTCGTGCGTGCCGTGTGATGCTTCGCCCAACAACACGATCCGCGCGTCGCCGATCAGGTCCAACAACGCCTCGTAATCGTCCGAGCTGCCGGTAAGCGGTTGGGCGATCCCTCGGACAATTTCGACGTTGTTCATTGTCGATCTTCCGCGGCGCGGGCCAGCAAATCGCGCACTTCTTCGTCGCTCGTTTGCGAGAAGTCTTCGTAATATTGACCAACCGCCTGAAAAAATTCAGGTGCGGTCGCGCAGATGGTCTCATCCGCTTCGTCCTCGAATTCGCGGCAAGTGTCCGGAGGGCCAACCGGCACTGCAACGACAATCTTCGCAACACCACGCTGGCGCAATGCTTTGACCGCCGCACGCATGGTCGCACCCGTGGCAAGCCCATCATCCACCAAAATGACCACACGGTCGCGTAACTCGGGCGCAGGCCGGTCAGCGCGATAGCTCTTTTCGCGACGCTCCAATTCGGCTGTCTCCTTTGCCGTGACCGATTCGATAATCTCATCCGCGTTTGGCAACGCGCGGAGAACATCTTCGTTCAAGACGCGCACACCACCGGAGGCGATTGCTCCGGCGGCGAGCTCTTCGAAACCGGGCACGCCCAGTTTGCGAACGATGAAAACATCGAGAGGCGCCCGCAGGCTTTTTGCCACTTCGTAGGCGACCGGCACGCCGCCGCGCGGCAGACCAAGCACGATTACGTCATTACGACCGGCATACTTTTCGAGTCTGTCTGCAAGAAGCCGGCCCGCTTCCGCTCGATTTGGAAAAGCTCTTTCCATGCGGCTGGCCGCGCCGCTTAACACTGCCCGAAGCGAGCGCGGAAAACAACGACCCTCCCATTAGGTTTCGCTTCTCAAGGCGGCCGCGCGTGTTTCCGACTTTAATTAGACCACTTAAACTTCGGTGGCTGCGAAGATGGTGCGGGCATGACGCCGTCAGCTGATCATTAGGCGCCTCGAATAATTTCACTGAGCGGCGGCAGGTCTTTAACGGGCTGGCTGGTTTTGCCCGACCTGCGCCGCAAGATAAAAAAGAGACGCAATCACGCCGATCGCCGCGATCAATTGCGCTAGAGCGTTAACGGCTTCCAAGCTCACAGTCTGGTTTCTATCAGATCGCGTGAAAGGACGAGATCGAAAACGTGGTGCGACGTGGCGGAAGGGGTGGGATTCGAACCCACGGTGGGTTTCCCCACGCTCGATTTCGAGTCGAGTGCCTTAAACCGGACTCAGCCACCCTTCCCCGTTGCCGTATTGTCGATGGTAATTTATGGCGCGCAATTATCCGGTGCAGCGCCAAGTTTGCAAAGGCAAAGCATTACGCCAGCGTTAACCCGCGATTCCAAGACTTCGGCGCGCGATGAACTCCCGTGCGCGCGTGAGTTTGATCTGACAATTCTCGGCGGCTGCTGCGGAACGGATGACCGCATTGAAGCTTTGGCGAAACAAGCGGTGCAGGAAGCGTGACTGAATCAAGCTCGGCCAAAAGCGGAGCTTTCTGAAAAAATGTCACAATTTTAGGCTTGCCTCGGATGATTTCGGTACTGCATATTGTGTGTCCGCTGGGCAGCCACGCTATTACTTGTTGTTAACTGAAGTTCACAGCTTGTTTGCCTCGCTGTTCACGATTATTCCCATCTGATTCACAACCTCAACTGCTTTACCGCCATGATTCAATTAAAACGTGGAATTCCACCTGCCTCGCTTGATCAACCGCGTACATCGGCGAACCGCCAGAAAAGCAAGGCCGTAAAAAGGACAAATACAGGTCTGCATTTTGAGCGTGTCTTCAGCGACGCCTCGATCGCTCCCTTCAATCAAATCGGGTGGGAACAGCGCACAGCGGAGATCACTGATGACAGTGGCAAGGTTATTTTCAAACAGGAGAACATCGAGGTCCCAAAAAGCTGGAGCGCGCTCGCAACCAAGATTGCAGTCTCAAAATATTTTTACGGTGACATTGGAAACGGTACCAATCCCCACAAAGGCGGACGGGAAACGTCGGTACGGCAATTGATTCATCGCGTCACGCGCACCATTGCTGATTGGGGCATGGCGGACGGTTATTTTGCGGATGCGGAAGCCGCGGAAATTTTTTATGACGAACTAACCTGGCTCTGTCTGAATCAGCATGGCGCATTTAACTCCCCGGTCTGGTTCAACGTCGGCTTATATCACCAATACGGCATCGGCAGAGGCGCGGGCGCTGGAAATTACTTTTACAACCGGGAAACCGGCAAAGCTGAACGCGCCGCGTCCCAGTACGAATACCCGCAGGGAAGCGCCTGTTTTATTCAAAGCGTAGACGACACGATGGAAGATATCATGCAGTTGGCGACGAGTGAGGCGATGCTCTTCAAGTACGGCAGCGGCACTGGGACGGACCTTTCCTCGTTAAGATCGACAAGAGAAAAATTGAGCGGCGGCGGCAAACCAAGCGGGCCGCTTTCATTCCTGAAGGTTTACGATCAGGTCGCAAACGTGGTGAAAAGCGGCGGCAAAACGCGGCGCGCCGCGAAGATGAATACGCTCAAAGATTGGCACCCGGACATCGAAGAGTTCATCGACGCTAAGCAAAAAGAAGAAAAGAAAGCCTGGGCACTGATCGAGCAAGGTTACGACGGCAGCTACAACGGCGACGCCTATGGCTCGGTAATGTATCAAAACGAAAACCTGAGCGTCCGGGTGAGCGACGAATTCATGGAAGCGGCGCTCGAAGGCCGCGAATGGTGGACGCGACGCGTGCGCGACGGAAAACCGTGCGAATGCAAAGATGCCCGGACGCTGTTGCGCAAGATCGCTGAAGGAACGCATGTCTGCGGTGATCCGGGGATGCAGTTCGATTCCACGATCCATAAATGGCACACCTGCAAAGGCACGGATCGTCAAAATTCCACCAACCCCTGCTCGGAATATCTCTTTCTTGATAATACGGCGTGCAATCTTGCCTCGCTTAACTTGATGAAGTTCAAAACCGCGGACGGCGACTTCGACGTTGAGCGATTTAAAGCTGCAGCGCGTATTTTCATCACGGCTCAGGAAATTCTGGTCGATAACGCGAGTTACCCGATCAAGGAAATTGCCGAAAACTCGCATATTTTTCGCACACTCGGACTCGGGTACGCAAATCTCGGCTCTCTCGTCATGAGTTATGGTTTCGGCTACGACAGTGTGGAAGGCCGAGCGCTGTGCGGCGCGATCACCGCGATCATGACCGGAGAAGCGTACGGGCAAAGCGCGCGCTTGGCAGAGGCGATCGGGCCGTTCCCGGGCTATCACGACGCAAGTGCCAGCGGCGTGCCGAAACCAGTCGCCAAAGACAATGTCGCATCAATGCTGGAAGTAATAGATTTGCATCGTTGCGCGGTGCGCGAAATTTCGGACTCGGAAGAGTTCGCCCATTTGAAAGAAGAAGCGGCGAAAGTTTGGGATAACACGGCTGAATTAGGCAAACAATACGGCTATCGCAACGCGCAGGTCACAGTTCTCGCACCGACAGGCACAATCAGTTTCCTAATGGATTGCGATACGACCGGGATCGAGCCGGACATCGCGCTCGTGAAATACAAGCTGCTCGCGGGCGGCGGAATGCTTAAAATTGTCAACCAAACCGTCAAACTCGCGCTCGAGAAACTCGGTTACAATTCTGAGGAGATCGAGCGGATCATCGCGCACATCGACGCGTTCGATACGATCGAGGACATCACCGACCCAGACGGATCAACGATTTCATCGGGGCTGAAACCGGAGCACTTGTCTATCTTCGATTGCGCATTCAAGCCATTCAAAGGCGAACGCAGTCTCGGTTACATGGCGCACCTGCGGATGATGGCCGCGGCACAACCATTCCTCAGTGGCGCAATTTCCAAAACAGTCAACATGCCGGAAGCGGCCACGGTCGATGACATCATGAACACGTACGTAGAGGGGTGGCGGCTTGGATTAAAATCGATCGCAATTTATCGTGACAGCTCGAAGCGTTCCGCACCGCTCAACACGCGTAAGACAAAAGACATGGGCGCGGCCGGAGATGTCGATCTTGCGTTGGATGTCACGGTTGAGCACGGTGAATTTGAGAAGCGCATTCTCGAATTGGAGGAAGAGCTGGCGTTGGTCCGCAGCCGGCTCGACCAGCCGATCCGGCACCGGATGCCGGACACACGGATGTCGCTGACGCACCGGTTCGAGATCGCCGGGCATGAAGGTTACATCACAGTCGGCTTGTACGAAGATGGTCAGCCGGGCGAGCTTTTCATCACAATGTCGAAGGAGGGAAGCACGATCGGCGGGTTAATGGACACCGTCGGCACTCTCACGTCGATTGCGCTCCAGTACGGCGTGCCTCTGGAGAGTCTCGCGAAGAAGTTCGCTTACCAAAGATTTGAACCGAGCGGGTTCACGAAAAATCCCGATATTCGTCATGCGACCAGCATCACTGATTACGTTTTTCGCTGGCTCGCCTGCCAATTCATCAAAGGCTACAAGGAAGCCACCTCAGCAACACGTGGACAAACGGAATTGCCGTTGAAGGAAATTCCGGAGATGGAGAAAAAGGCGCTCAATCGACCCGTGTCCGATCTGGCGCGGACAGGCGAAAAGGAGCTGATCGACGTAATCACAGGTCATTCACCGAACGATGGCTCGCCGCAGGTATCGGGCAATGGCAGGAGCCATGCTGACCGGGTGCAAGAGGCGCTTGGAAATATGTTCATGGACATCGTCTGTTCGCATTGCGGCAGCGATAAGGTGATCCGGGCGGGCGCCTGCGGCGTTTGCACTGAATGCGGAACGAGCCAGGGATGCAGCTAGCATTCCGTTCGATTTCGTCTTTAGTGCACCGATGAACAAAGTCGGCGCGCAGCGGCAAGAAGAAATTCAGCAGGCGGAGGAACTGCTTTTCGCGGGGCCACAGGCGCTTGGCTTTGCCAAAGGTCTCTTCCAAGGTCATTTCATTGCCGATTGGGTGATGCCTTATCCGCGCATCCCGGCAGCGCAACAGACAGAGCTGGACAAGTCGCTCGCGGACCTTCGGGAATTTCTCGACGAACATCTCAATCCTGTGGAAATAGATCGACAAGCGGATATTCCGCGCGAGGTCATCGCTGGACTCGGCCGCGTCGGCGTGCTCGGGGCAACGGCGCCAGTCGAACACGGAGGACTGGGTTTTACACAGATGGCCAACTGCAAACTCCTGGAGGAAATCGGAACGCGCTGCGCCTCAACTTCGGTGTTTGTCAACGCCCATCATTCAATCGGTATCCGCGCGTTGCTCCTTTTCGGGACGCATTCGCAAAAAGAAAAGTGGTTGCCAAGACTTGTGAATGGGGAACAGCTTGGCGCATTCGCATTGACCGAACGTGAAGCCGGATCCGATGCAGCGAACGTTCAAATGCAAGCGCGTCCAAGCGAGGACGGCTCATATTTTATTTTGAATGGCGAAAAGCGTTACATCACCAATGCTGCAATTGCGCAAGTGCTGACAGTGATGGCGCGCACGCCGATGCCGGGATCGGACAAAACGGCGATCACGGCATTTCTGGTGACGCCCGACATGCCGGGGTTCGCGATATTGGAGGCTCGAATGCCGAAAATGGGAATCCGCGGCACCGCGACAGGCCGCTTCGCCCTGCGCGACGTCAAAGTGCCGAAAGAGAACATTCTCGGCCCCATGGGCAAAGGTTTGAAAGTTGCGTTGACCGTGCTCGATTTTGGTCGGACAACATTCGGCGCATGTTGCACAGGCGCCGCGAAAACTTGTTTGCGTCTGGCTATCGAACACGCGAGCACGCGCAAACAGTTCAAAAAAACGCTCGGTGAATTTGAGCTCGTCAAAAAGAAAGTCGCCCGTATCGCGTCAGGCACTTACGCCATGGAAGCGATGACCACGATAACGGCATCGCTTATCGACCGCGGGCTCGAAGATTACATGGTCGAAACGGCAATGCTCAAAGTCTTTACGACCGAGCGGCTTTGGGAAATAATCAATGACACCTTCCAGATTTATGGCGGATCCGCCTACTTTGTCGATCTTCCACTGGAGCGAATGTTGCGCGATGCCCGCATTAACCAGATCGGTGAAGGCAGCAACGAAGTGCTCACTTCCTTTATTGCGCTCGTGGGGATGCGCGGGCCGGGAATGGAGTTTAAGGAAATTTACGACACGATGATGAAACCATCGCGCGATCGAATGGGCAAAGCGTGGACTGCGGGGAAGAACCGACTCGGTGCGGCCATTCGTATCCCTGACGTGCCCGTTCGCAGCGAGCGGCTTCACGCGACGGCGCGGCGACTCGGGCGCTTGATTTGGCGTTTCAACTTCGCCGTGAATCGCGCATTAATTGCGTATCGCGAGCCGATTCTCGACATGCAGCTCCTCCAGGAACGGATTGCTGACGCGGCCATGGATCTTTTTGCCTCAACTTGTGTGCTCAGCCGTTGGGATGCCGAGCTTCAGTTCGCCCGGCGAAACGGAGACTCAGCGTCGGCTGATGACTCCGCCGCCGATCTTTTTTTGCGTCAATCGTTCCGTCGAATTCGGCGCTTTCTTGGTGAATTGACTGACAATGATGATAAGTCGGTGCTTGCGACAGCAAAGTCGTTCTTGGGCAAGCGACCCAGCTAAATTTGGCCGCGCGTATTTACACCGATAAAGATGTCGATCTTCGCTGGCTGAAGGGAAAAACGTGTGCGGTGATCGGCTTCGGCGCGCAAGGCCGCGCTCACGCTCTCAATCTCAGAGATAGCGGCGTTACTGTCATCGTTGGTTTGTATCCTGGCAGCAAGTCGCGCGGGCGTGCCACGCGGTGCGGTCTCAAAGTGCTTGACACAGCAGAAGCTACACGGCGGGCGGACATTATTTTTCTTGCGCTTCCGGACACGCAAATGCCCGCGGTCTATAAGGAAGAAATCGTCCCTAATCTGCGATCGGGGCAAACCCTGCTCTTCGCGCACGGCTTCGCCATTCATTACCGCACGATTATCACCCGGAAAGACATCGACGTTGTCATGGTCGCCCCGAAAGGTCTGGGACCAATGGTGCGCCGAGAATTTGTCAGAGGACGTGGCGCCCCAGGGCTGATTGCGATTTATCATGACGCCACCGGCCACGCCAAGCGAACGGCACTGGCTTGGGCAAAAGGTATTGGCTGCACGCGCGCTGGCGTGCTCGAGACAACGTTTCGTGAGGAGACGGAAACCGATCTTTTTGGCGAACAAGCAGTGCTGTGCGGTGGAACGTCCGCACTCATTCGCGCTGGCTTTGACACACTAGTTCGCGCCGGCTATCCGCCCGAACTCGCCTACTTCGAGTGTCTGCACGAATTAAAGTTCATCGTCGATCTTATCCACGAAGCCGGACTGGCCGGGATGCGCAGATTGATTTCCGATACCGCGAAGTGGGGTGAGCTGACCGTTGGCCCAAAAATTGTCGATCAAGCAGTGCAAAAGCGGATGAGGACGGCGCTGCGGGAAATCCGCTCAGGAAAATTTGCGCGCGAATTTATTCAGGAAATGAGCACCGGCCAAGTGCACTATGCGAAGCTTCTGCGCAAAGCTGAAAAGCATCCAATTGAAGAGGTCGGTGCACAGCTCCGTGGACTAATGAGTTGGAAAGCGAAAACAAAAAGCCATTAGTGGCGCTGCAGCGCTTGGCAGCGCACCATTGCGACCAAACTGATTTTAGCCGGAATTATCTTTGCGGGGCGCGCCCGATAATTTCCATCGGGCTTTCGGTGGTCGAATCTAACCCCTCGAACCGAATGCATGCTTGTGGAATGCCAGACGCTATGGTCCTCACGTAGCAGATTTTCATCACCCTTTTCTGGATACTCTGCTGTGTTGGCGCCACAACTACGTTTTTGTTCGGATCTGCAAATGCCGATGCGCAAAATGCGAGCGTGAGCACGCCACTTGCACATCGAGCCGACCAGCCGCAGACGCGACTGAACCTGCTTTTTGTTTTCATGCCTGAATTGTGATCCCGTTCCAAATTTTGTGCAAGCCTATTCGGAGTGGCTTCTAGGACAAAGAAGCGACACTTTACGCCATTGTGAACAGCTCTCAGGTCAAGCCGCGAAACTCTTCGGAATCAATCGGCCCAGAGAAAATGCTCCAGGCGCAGACGTTTGAGCCGCTCTTTTGCCTCGTCGCTCCGGTTGCCGCCGGATGCGGCCAGTTTTTCGTAGATAGCAGCAGCGGATTCCCATTTTGAATCGTCCTCCAAAAGTCGCGCTGCGTTGAATCCCGCTTTGTAATACCAGAAGAGGTCGCGCCTCCGATCCGGGCGGGCTTCATCCTCCAGGATTTTGTAAAAGGCGGCCAGCGCGCCAGCTCGGTCGCTTTGCTTTTCCAGGCAGAGGCCTTTTTTGAAAAGCGCCTGGTTGCGCCAGTGGATCGGCGCCTCCTTGTCGGAAACTAATTGATCATAAGCTTCGACCGCTCGCTGATAATTTGCGCTGCCAGCCATCTCAAAAAAAATGTCGCCCTTGCCACAAAGCGCTTCTCTTTTCTCCGACGGTCGAGCGTTGCTCTTTAGCACCTCCTCATATAATAAAAGTGCATCCTGCGGCTTCCCCAGTCTCCGCTCGATCACGGCTTGCTCGTTGCGCGCAGCCCATTTCAAATCGCCATTCAATTGCACAACTTGATCAAACAGCATGATCGCGCGGTCGAGCGAATGCTCGCCCATGCTCGACTTGGCCGATTCCGCCGCGAAAAAGAGCGCTTTCTCGCCAAGTGGGCCGTCCGAATTCTGTTGGGCGAGAATTTCAAACTGTGTTTGTGCGTTTGCGAAATCCTGGTGCCGATAATAAATCTCCGCCAATTTCATTCGAATATCCGGAACGAAGGATGAAGCGGGATGTTGTTGAAGAAAACGATTCGCCAGGTCGACGACTTTCGTTTCGTTAACATCCGCTGCGTCTTCAATCCAGATCATAAGATAATCGGCGCGCTCCGCGGCGACCGCCGTTGGCTTTAAATCGGTCGCGCGCGCAAGGTCGTTCCGCGCTTCATCGAGACGCGCCGGCGTGGAATGGAAGGCCAGTTCGGCCAAACCAACCCAGGCTTCTGAGACGCGGGGATTTTTTGGAAAATCGCGAACAAATTGTCGCAGCGATTCGGCTGCGCTCTTCTCCCCTTTCGCGGCTTGCATCAAACCTTGCTCCAATCGCAAGTTGGCGCGCGATTCTTCATCGCCGCCCTGCTTTTCAAGTTCGTTATAATCGGCTAAAAAACGGGCGTGATCACCTAGTTGCAGCCAGCCGGTCGATGCGTTGAAAAGCGCCAGCCCCGCCCATGGAGAAGCGGAATGCCCGATTTGTTCGAAAGCCGCGGTCGCCACCTCAAAGCGTTTCGCGAGATACTGCGCTTGCGCGGAGAGAAGATTGATTTGATCAAGTAAAAGCGGGCTTGGACGCAGCAAGCGAGCATCATCCAAAATCGCAATCGCCTCATCGAAATATCGATCTTCCAACTCCAGCTGGGCAGACTCCAATAGAGCGGGCGTGAGCGCAGGCGATTTGACGTCGCCGTGGCGCAGCTCGCTAAACAATTGCCGGGCCCGTTCTCGGTGCCCGGCGCGAACTTCGAGTCGAGCAAGATACCATCGCGCGAACGCGCGTCGGGGCTCTTCTGGATGACGTACCCATCTTTCCAGTTCGTTCCGCGACGGTTTATGCTCGGCACGATACAGTTCGTCCAGTTTTGCGAAAAGAATTGGGAGGCCCGGATCCGCCGGATGATGATCGATAAATTGCTCAATGGCATCATCGCCGGCTTCAGATGTTTTTAATTGCAGGTGGGCATCGGCGATTCCGAAGAGTGCCGCGATTAGCGTGGCATGAGTGGCCCCGGCCGATCTTTTCAGAAGCGCTTGAAACACACCGATTGCTCTCTCGGGCCGCTGCAAAACCAGCTCGAGACGTCCGCGTAGAAGCCGCCGTTCCTTTCGCTCCGCGACTGATTTCGGTTGCATCTCACCCAGGATGCGTCGCGCGTTTCCGGCGTCGGCCTTGTCGATGTACAATTCGGCCGATCGAAGCCGCGCAGGGATAGACCATTCTTCGTCGCGGAGGAGAACCAACATCTTCGCCAGCGCTTCATCTTGTCTTCCCAGCGCGCGCAACATTTCCGCCGCTCCAAAAGTGGCTGCTCCGCGAAATAATGGATTTGTGGCCACCGCCAGTTCTTCGTAGAGAGGCAGCGCCTCGGTCCATTGATGCAAGCTGGCAAGAGCTTGCGCACGCCAAAACTTTGCCGATGGAACTTCGCGGAGCCGGGAATCCGCGAGCAACACAAGGGCGTCCTCGGGTTGCTTTGCGGCCACCTGAGCTTCAGCAAGTTTTTCCGCGACCGCGCGCCACGCTTCATCAGCCAAAGTATTGTCGAGCAGGGCTCGCAAACGTACAACGGCGACTTCCGGAACACCTTCGCGCAGTGGTTTCGTCGCTTCGGCCAATGCAGGCGAAATTTCTGCGCGCAATGACTGGAAAAACCAGATCGATAATCCGATCAAAGCAATCCTCCACGCCCGTTTCTTGGCTTCAAGCCTGAACCTTCGGTGTTCTGCGCGGGACGTTTTCATGAACGCGTCAACATTGGCCGCAGATATTTGCCTGTGAAACTATTTGGCAGATTGATAATTTCTTCCGGCGAACCAGTCCCAACGATCTCACCGCCGCGTTCGCCGCCTTCGGGCCCAAGGTCAATGATCCAGTCTGCGCACTTAATCATCTCGAGATTATGCTCAATCACGATCACTGTGTTACCGGCATTGCGCAGCTTCATCAATACCTGCAGCAATTTCTCGATATCGGCGAAGTGCAATCCAGTCGTCGGCTCATCGAGAATATAAACGGTCCGGCCGGTCGCTTTTTTCGCGAGCTCCGTGGCGAGTTTGACGCGTTGCGCTTCCCCTCCGGAAAGGGTCGTTCCAGCCTGACCAAGCCGCAGATAACCGAGGCCCACATCCAGCAATGAATTTAACTTTTCGGAAATGCTCGGCACGTTGCGGAAAAACCGCGCCGCTTCATCCACGGTCAAATGGAGAACATCAGCGATGTTCTTGCCTTTGTAGGTAATTTCAAGCGTCTCGCGATTGTAGCGCTTGCCATGGCACACTTCGCATTCCACGTAAACATCCGGCAAAAAATGCATCTCAATCTTGATCAACCCACCTCCTTCGCAATTTTCGCAACGCCCGCCTTTAACGTTAAAGCTGAAACGCCCGGCATCATAACCGCGTACCCGCGCCGCGGGCAATTGACTGAATAATTCACGGATTGGTGCGAACGCGCCCGTGTATGTGACTGGATTGGATCGCGGCGTGCGGCCGATCGCGCTTTGATCGATCACGATTGCTTTGTCAATCTGCTCCATCCCGCGAACGCTCTGATAAGTGCCGGGTTTTTCTTTCGAATTATAAAAATGTCGAAAGAGAGATCGCCGGAGGATATCATCCACTAACGTCGATTTGCCGCTGCCGGAGACACCGGTCACACAGGTCAGACAGCCGAGTGGGAAAGAAACATCGATTCTTTTCAGATTGTTTTCAGTCGCGCCCACCACCGTGAGCCAGCCATCAGAATGGTTGTTGGATCTGGGAGCGATGCGCTGTTTAGGAATCGCGATGCGCGCGCGTCCAGAGAGATAGTCCGCAGTCAAAGAGTTTTTTGCGCGAAGAATTTCCTCGATGCTGCCTTGGGCAACGATCTCGCCTCCCCGCGGACCCGCGCCTGGGCCAAGATCAACAATGTGGTCAGCCGCGCGGATGGTTTCTTCATCGTGTTCAACCACGACCACGGAATTGCCAAGATCGCGCAACCGCCGCAGCGTTCCGAGCAAGCGCGCATTGTCCCGCTGATGCAATCCAATGCTGGGCTCGTCCAAAACGTAAAGAACGCCCGCAAGACCGGACCCGATCTGCGTCGCCAGCCGGATCCGTTGCGCTTCACCGCCGGAAAGCGTGCCGCTCTCCCGATTGAGCGTGAGGTAGCCAAGCCCGACTTCAACGAGAAATCGCAGCCGTGACTGAATTTCGCGCATGACTTCGCTCACAATCATTCGCTGCTGCGGGTTTAGTTCGAGCTCCTCGATGAACCGCCCGGCCGCTTCGATCGTTTCTTCGCTGAATTGATGAATATTCGATTCGCGTCCATGTCGATCCTTAATGGTGACGGCGAGAATCTCCGGTTTGAGCCTGGCACCGCCGCATACTTTGCACGGTTCGCGTGTCATGAATGCCCGGATGCGATTGCGAGTGAATTCGCTTTGAGTTTCCTCATAGAGCCGCTGCATCTGGGGAACCAGCCCCTCAAATGGGCGCGCCGTTTTGTTTGAACGGCCATTACTGCTTAAACGCATCTCGATTGGTTGATCGCCAGTGCCGAGGTAGAGCGCTTCCTTGAATCGCTCAGGCAATTCGGCGAAAGGCACGTTTTCATCGACATCAAAATGTTTGACGAGCGCGCTTTGCAGGTGGCGGTAGTATGCCTGCATTCGCTTCGTCCCGCGCCGCCACGGCGTGATCGCCCCTTCGGCGAGTGTTTTGGTGGGATCGGAAATCATCAACTCCGGATCGCAAACCAATTGCGTGCCAAGACCGTGGCACGCCGGGCATGCACCGAGATGGCTGTTGAATGAAAAATGTTTCGGGGTCAGTTCGCCGAGGGTGAACCCAGTCTCCGCGTTGCCATAATCGGTCGAGTAGCGCAGTTCCTCCAACTTCTCCGTTGGAGTGTCGGAGTGTCGGGGTGTCGGAGTAGTCGTTTTTTCAGCACTCCATTTCTCCTTTACTTCATCGCTCCGTGATTGGCGTAAGACAACCACCCGCTTCCCACCCCATTTGAGCGCGGTTTCAATTGAATCAGTCAGGCGCACTCGAAGTCCATCGCGCACGACCAAACGATCGACGACCGCCTCGATCGTGTGTCGCTGGTTTTTTTTAAGCCGAATCGGTTCCGGGCGGTCGAACTCGGCGATCTGGCCGTCAATCCGAACTCGAATGAATCCTTCCCGCTTCGTTTTTTCGATCACATCCCGGAATTCGCCCGCCTGATTTTCAATCAATGGAGCGAGCACGACTATCCTCGTTCCAGGTTCGTAGCCGAGAATTTGATCGACAATTTGTTGTGGTGTTTGTCGGTTAAGGGGGCGACCGGTGAGCGGGTCATGCGGTTGACCGACTGCTGAAAAGAGGACGCGCAGGTAATCGTAAATTTCAGTCGCAGTTGCGATGGTCGATCTTGGATTGCCACCAGCGCTGCGCTGCTCAATGGCAATAGCTGGCGAAAGACCCTCGATAAAGTCGACGTCCGGCTTTTCCATCTGATCGAGGAATTGCCGGGCGTAAGCAGAGAGACTCTCCACGTACCGTCTCTGTCCTTCGGCATAAAGCGTGTCAAAGGCGAGCGATGATTTTCCCGAGCCGCTCAAGCCGGTAATGACGACCAACTTTTCACGTGGTATCTCCACGTGAAGGTTCTTTAGATTGTGCTGGCGTGCACCACTGATTTTGATAACTTGCGCAGGCATTCTGACCAGGAATGTCGAACCTTCTAGCCAAGCACAACTGCTCTTTTTCTCCAGCGAAATTGATATGGAAGCGAATCTGGGCGGATGCCACGTCAAACGGGGACCGGAACACAAGCAATGAGCGAATTCGCCCGGCTCGCCGTGCTCATCCCCTGCTACAATGAAGAGGCGGGAATCGCTAAAGTCGTCGGCGATTTCAAAGCGGCGCTACCACGCGCCGACATTTACGTGTACGACAACAATTCAACGGACAGGACGGTTGAAGTGGCGCGCGCGGTCGGCGCAATCGTGCGTAACGAGAGCCGGCAGGGCAAGGGCAATGTCGTGCGCCGCATGTTCGCCGATGTGGAGGCAGACATGTACATTCTGGTGGACGGCGACGACACGTACGATGCGACGACAGCACCGTTGTTCATTCGAAAACTGATCGATGGCGGGCTCGATATGGTTTCCGGCCGGCGCATCGCCGTCGCCAATGCCGCCTATCGGTTTGGCCATATGCTTGGGAATCGGCTCTTGACCGACCTTACTGTGATGATGTTCCGCGTGAACCTTGTCGATCTGCTGACCGGTTATCGGGTGATGTCGCGGCGGTTCGTAAAATCTTTTCCCTTCACTGCCGAAGGCTTTAGCATTGAGACCGAACTGACCGTACATGCAGTGCGCCTTCTGATGCCTATGGCAGAGGTGGACACGTACTATAAGGAACGGCCACACGGCTCTGTCAGCAAACTCAGTACGTGGCGGGATGGCTACCGCATTCTCTGCGCTATTGCAGCACTAGTGCGAGAAGAACGGCCTCTCGTATTTTTCACCGTGATTTTTGCACTATTAATGCTGCTCTCCCTCGTACTTGGAACCCCCGTCGTGCTTGAATACTTGAAGACTGGACTTGTACCGCGTCTGCCGACCGCGGTGCTTTCGACGGGACTGATGCTTCTAGCATTTCTTGCGCTCGCGAGCGGGTTGATTCTCGACACGGTGACGCGCGGAAGATGGGAGCTGAAGCGCCTCGCCTACCTCGCAATTAAAAGCCCGCACGATCCAAAATTACCGTGAACCAGAAAAGAGGTCTATACGCCGCCCGTTAGATTTCTTGGCACTGCGATCTGGAAAAAGTTGAGAAACGGTTTTGCTTCGAAAACGACATGCTCATCCATCTTAACATCCAGAATTATCGCGTGACGGATGTCGCGATGCCAGCCCGATATGGCGAGGAAGCCTCGGACTTGTATATGTCAAAGGTGCTCAATCACATTTCCGCTATTGCTCTTACGCCGCTTCGGCTACCGCATCTTAGGAAAGTACATCTTACGAAACTTCTCGCCGGGAGCGCTTTTCTTGTTGCTGCGGCTGCCAATTTTCCTACGGGGCGCCTTTTTCGGGTTGTATCTTCGGCCGCGTGCGCTGGTGACCACTGAGCCCACGCCCACCGGCAGCATCATGCTCACTCTCGTTCCCATCGTTCTCGGATTTCAATTGTTGCTCCAGGCGATCGTGCTCGACATTCCGGAAACACCAAGGTGAGCGTGGCCCTATTCGCGCTTCCGCCGTATCTGTTCGTTCTGTTATTGTGCACAGGGGCCTATGTTATAGGAACCGCGATCTTGCGGTGCCTCAGTTTCGCGAACGGCGCGGAGCGCGTTTTCGTGTGCACTTCGTTTGGGATCGGAATTATTTCGCACCTTGTTCTATGCATCGGAATGATGGGCTGGCTGACCATCACAGGAGTTATCATGTCACTTGGTGTTACAGTGGCCGCGAGTGCCTTGCTGCTACGCAAACGGAGAGATTCGCAAGAAAGTAAGCCCCATCCTTCCCGGCTAAAGTGGCTCGCATTGATAGCACGTCTAATTATCCTGAGCATTGTTCTCCTTCCGATATGGATGCTCCCATTGTATCCCCCGACGGACTTCGACGTCACTATGTACCACCTGGCGGAACCGAAACTATGGCTGCAAGCGCACCGCGTGATTGTAACGCCGTTTCTTCGCCTTCCGATCGGACCGCATTCAGCGTACACTCTGTTCGCAACCTTGATGCTCGCGGGCAACGATCTTTCTCCTCAGATTTTATCGTTAGCCGCGACAGGATTGGTGGCCACGGGACTCTATGGCTGGGGAAGTCGGGCGAGTGGAATAGATGCTGGAATTCTGGCTGCTGCGCTGTGGTTGGGTAGTCCGGCAGTGTTGGCCATGGCCGGAGTCGGTAGTTACCACATGCTGGCTAGTCTCTTTGCTTTCGGATCGATCTACGCACTGAGCAACTATGGTAGGACTCGCCAGATTCCGTGGCTGTTTATTGCTTCCGCCTTCTTCGGTTTTGCCGAGAGCACTTGGTCGATGACTATTTACTTCGTCCCGGTCTTTGCCGTCGCATTGACCTATTTCATACTCAAGGAACGCCAGGTTCGACCCCTCTATGTCGTCGTGTTAGGACTCCTACTCGGCTGGGGCCCTGCATTGGCGCGTGCAACCTGGTACACGCGGAATCCTTTGTTCCCGCTTTTAACACAACTCTTCGGCGCTGGACCTTGGTGGACGGCGCAGGACGTGGATGGAATGATCAGCACTATCCGGAAATTTGGCTCATCGCGAACGCTCGGGGGTTTCCTCACTCTCCCATATGCACTTGTTGCGCATCCGGGCAAGTTTCAGGGCAGCGAGAACTACTCGGTTGCTCTTTTCGTTTCGCTCCCGCTCGTGACGCTTCGGAGTGCTCTCGACAAATATGTTCGTTGGCTCGGTGTTATTGTGCTGTTTTACGCGTCGTGCTGGTTCGTCTTTGGTCAGGTTATGCGATACCTGCTGCCGATACTTCCAGTGCTCTGCTTTGCTACTGCGATGACAATCTCCTGGCTGACGGACTGGATTTGTCGCGGTCGACACGCCGCTAGCACGTCTCTGATAGCAGTAGCAGCCATGGCGTTGATATGGCCTGGCCTTTCCTTTGCGCGTAAGGAAAGGCTCGAGCGTGGTCCGGTACCCCGGACCAAGGTCGAGCGGGAGGCGTACATCGCATCCCGGATTCCAGCGTATCGGGCATTGGCCATCGCCAACATGTCTCCTGGTCCTCTTTATTCTCTCTACGGCACCAACGCTGCCTACTATTCAGATGGGTTATTCATGGGCGATTGGTTTGGCCCAGGCAGATATTCGCAAGTGCTCAATTCACTCGCCAATGGCAAGAGCCTCTATAGCACTCTTCATCGGCTTGGCGCAAACTACTTCCTCATATCCCTGGATCCGGCGAGGCCACGGGCGATGCTCCCGTATGACGAGCAATTCGATAGTTACTTTGAACCCCTCTTCGCTGATTCTTCTTCGGAATTGTATCGAATTCGAGATTCGCCTCAGCTAATCACCGCAAACCGCCCGAACCTGCTGCGCAACGCTGGCTTTGATGAGGTTCACGATAACTGGCCGATAGCTTGGAATCATTTTCGCATGCCGGTGGTCGGTGCGCCAGGCAGCGGCGCATTTTCCGGCAAATTCGCCGTCGAGGTTACCGATGCCGATGGATTTGAACAGCCGGTCCGAGTAACTCCTGGGAAGACTTACGAACTGGAACTGCACGCAAGGTCTGATGCTCCAAAGAAGCTGTTCCGGCTGCAGATAAATTGGCTGAACCACGATGGGCATATCTGTAGCGTGTTTATTCAGGTGCGCGAGGCGACCTTAAGTTGGCACTCTTATGCGGCACGAATGACGGCTCCTGCCTGCGCGGAAGTCGCTCAGGTCTATGCGAACGGACATGCCGGTAATTGGGTCTGGTTGGACAGCTTTGTTTTTAGGATCGTGGGAGGAGAGCCGATCAATCCGGAAGCGCATACTCCGAAAATCGATAGCACGCAGCCAAGGTAGTTCCGTCGCTTCTCCGGCCGATCGGATCCGGGTCAATTACCCTGCCGTAGCGAACCCGTGGGAGCGAAAAGTCGGGGTCGCCCGCTCGGAGATTGCAATCAGCCTCGAACATTAATACACTCTTAGCGTGTATCAGATGT
>WNGK01008896.1_pt1 | contig 18443 bp, 14 predicted proteins | sample 5400601 | NCBI WGS metagenome assembly WNGK01 (sample SAMN13153376, study PRJNA577476) | soil metagenome | isolation source: 60 cm soil or saprolite under Garry oak tree replicate 1 | place: USA:California | collected 2016-06-15
ATAACCAATCTGGTTCGGGACAAATCGAATTCCCTGATTGTGAAAGTAGACAACAAGCGCCGGCGCGACGCGGTTCCGACATTGGTTACGGATTGGTGGAACTATGGCGGACTCACTCGCCCGGTGAAACTTGTGGAGACGCCGGCTACGTTCGTGCAGGACTACTTTATCCAACTCCAGAAAGGTTCCCGAAACCAGGTCGACGGCTGGCTGAGACTGAATGGAGATAAGCTCAAGCAAAGAGTAACAGTGCGAATTCCAGAAGCCCGGATCGATAAATCCTTTACCACGGATGCGAATGGATACGCCGAGATTAACTTCAACGCCGATCTAACTTTGTGGTCGCCAGACAATCCCAAACTCTACGAGGTGGCGATCGAAGCGGAAACCGATCGCGTGCAAGATCAGATTGGCTTCCGCAGCATAGAAGCCAGGGGCACGGAGATCCTGCTGAACGGCCGGCCAATCTTCCTGCGTGGCGTCTGCATACATGAAGAGGCACCGTTTCGTGGAGGACGTGCCTATAGCCGGGAGGATGCAATAACCCTGCTCGGATGGGCTAAGGAGTTGGGCGCTAATTTTGTCCGCTTGGCTCACTATCCGCACAATGAATTCATGATTAAAGAGGCTGATAAGCTGGGAGAACGCCCGCAATCAACTGAGCGAGATGATCACGCGCGACAAGAACCGCGCCGCGGTGATTGTCTGGTCGATGGCCAATGAGACACCTGTTGGCGATGCGCGCCTATTATTCCTCAAGAAACTGATCGAGCACGCTAGAAGCCTGGACCCTGGTCGATTGATATCGGCCGCGATGGAGCGTCACTATACGGATGAGAAAACGCAGATGATTGATGACCCGCTGGGCGAATACCTCGACGTGCTCGGTTGTAACGAGTATGTAGGTTGGTACGATGGTCTGCCTGAAAAGACTGATCGACTGGAATGGAAAATGAAGTATCAGAAACCGTTGATCATGAGTGAATTTGGCGCGGAAGCGCCCTACGGAAATCATGGCGATCCCTTGACGCGATGGACCGAGGAATACCAGGAGAACTTTTACCAGCACCAGGTGAGCATGTTGAAAAGAATCTCTTTCCTGCGCGGCACGTGTCCCTGGATTCTGATGGATTTCCGCTCTCCACGCAGACCTCTACCGGGCATTCAAGACTTCCACAACCGCAAGGGCTTAATCTCTGACCGTGGCGAGAAAAAGAAAGCGTTCTACGTAATGCAGAAATACTATCACGAGCTGGAACTAACATTGCCGAAGTAGCCGCGGTTCATTGACGAGGCGATCGAACCTTCCCAAGGATAAAAAACAGATGAGAAAAGCAGGGCCCATCCTGGCCGCAATTAGTCTTTCAATGTGTCTTGGTCTCCCGCCTCGGAAGCCAAGTGCCGCAAGTGAAAACTCCGTGGGTGGCAACTCCTCTTTTTCTCCATCAACTATACCGGACGAGCGCGGGATAGTGACCGTGGACATTAAGGATAGCGATGAGTTTTTTCAGAATGCTATTCGTTCGCGCGCTCCCGGCCGTGACTACTCGCAGAAGATCGAGGCCCTTCTCAGGCAAATGACCGTGGAAGAAAAAGTGGGTCAAATGACTCAACTTACCCTGGCAATGATCGTAAATGGTCACGACCAGAACATCGAGATCGATCCGGCGAAGTTGGAAAAGGCTATCGGCAAGTACGGAGTAGGCTCGATACTTAACACTTACGATCAGGCTTTGACACCAGACAAATGGCAGGACATCATCACTCAGATTCAGACTGCCGCTAAAAAGACGCGTTTAGGTATTCCCGTAATCTACGGAATCGACTCGATCCACGGCGCAAACTACGTGCAAGGCTCAACACTCTTTCCTCAGGAGACCGGAATGGCCGCCACCTGGAACCCCGAGTTAATGAAACGCGCCGCGGAAATCAGCGCCGTGGAAACACGCGCAGTAGGAATTCCCTGGAGCTTTTCCCCGGTACTCGATATCGGACGCCAACCGCTCTGGTCGCGTTTCTGGGAAACATTCGGTGAAGATCCTTATCTCGCGAAAGTCATGGGGGTGGCCTTCGTGCGCGGAATGGAAGGCTCTGACGTTGCTTCACAAGATCATGTTGCGGTCTCGCTGAAGCACTACCTGGGTTACAGTTTTCCGCTCAATGGAAGAGACCGTACGTCCGCCTGGATCCCCGAAAACTATCTGCGTGAGTATTTCCTGCCGACATTTGCCGCGGCTGTTCAGGCCGGCGCGCATACGGTGATGGTCAACTCTGGCGACATCAACGGCGTGCCCGCTCATGCTAATCATCACATACTGACAGACATTCTGCGCGAGGAACTCGGCTTTAAAGGCTTCGTTGTCTCTGACTGGGCCGATATCAAAAGGTTGGCGCACGACTGGCGAGTTGCGGCCACCGAAAAAGAAGCTACGCGAATGGCGGTGATGGCTGGCGTCGACATGAGCATGGTTCCGAGCGACTATAGCTTTGCCGATCTCCTGATCGCGTTAGTCAAAGAGGGCGCAGTACCACAGTCGCGGATCGATGAAGCCGTGCGGCGCATCCTTCGAGTTAAGTTCGAGCTTGGTCTCTTCGATAACCCAATGCCTAATGCTGCTTTGAAGTCTAAGATAGGACTGGCGGAATCAAGACAGACCGCCTTGCAAGCGGCGCAAGAATCAATCACCGTTTTGAAGAACACGAATGGTCTGTTGCCTCTGTCTAAAGCTCAGAAGGTACTCGTGACGGGGCCCACCGCCGATTCGATGATCTCATTGAATAATGGCTGGACGTACGTTTGGCAGGGTTCTGAACCGTCGCTCTTTCCCAAAGACCGGCCCACAATCCGGCAGGCAATCGAAGCCAAATTGGGCCCGGCTAAAATTACTTACGTACCCGGCACCAGAATTACGCGGCGCGCCGGCTCGCCATCGAACAGTACGCCCACGAACATCGATGAAGAGATTGATATCCCGGCTGCGGTCGAAGCTGCCAGAAATGTTGATGTTGTCGTTTTGTGTCTCGGTGAGGGCTCTTACTGCGAAACACCGGGCAGCATCTCAGACTTAACTCTGGGTGAGCCGCAATTAAGGTTGGCCGAGGCAATCGAAGTCACCGGCAAGCCGGTCGTAATTGTTCTGGTTGAAGGCCGGCCGAGGATTATCAATCGCATCGTTGATAAACCAGGCGCGATTGTGATGGCCTACAACCCAGGCAATGAGGGAGGCTTGGCAGTTGCCGACGCGTTGTTTGGCGATATCAATCCGAGCGGCAAACTCCCTTTCACTTATCCGCGCGCAGTCAATGGGCTGGTCACATACGATCATCGTGCTTTCGAGACTGAGGGCCAGCATTCCGTGATAAGACCTCAGTTTGAATTTGGGTATGGTCTAAGCTACACGAGTTTTGGCTATAGCGATCTGCGTTTGAGTAAGAAGACGATCTCCGGAGACGACGAACTTTCAGTCAGCGTTACTGTGACCAACACCGGTCGGCGCGCCGGCAAGGAAATCGCTCAACTCTATATAAGCGACCTGGTTGCTTCGATAGCTCCGGCTGTCAAGCGCCTCAAGCGTTTCGCGAAAATCTCACTACAACCCGGCCAGAGGCGCATCTTAAATTTCAAGCTGCGCCGCGAGGATCTCTCGTTCATCGGTATTGATAACAAACCAGTCGCCGAACCTGGAAACTTTGATGTGATGATCGGCGGACTGAGGGAGAGATTTACGCTGAAGTGAATCACTCCACTGATTACCGTTTGCGTACCTTGGGCGACCAAAGGAGTTCCCGACTGAAACGAGCTACACTCTTAATACTGCTGGTTGTGATACTGCTTCCTCAGACTCTTCGCTTGTCACGTCGGAGGTCGCGGGTTCGAGTCCCGTCGGCTCCGCCAGTTTGAAGCGCTTGCTTTTCAGGTAGAATAAAGGGCAACCGCTTTTGCATTTTTGATTTTCGAATTCCGAATTGCGATTGAACAGACCTAACCAAAGTGATTCCTGTCGCCGAAGCCATTCGAATCATCAAGGAGCACACGGCTGCGCTCCCGACAGAGGAGATAGCGCTCGCTCACTCGCTTGATCGTTTCCTTGCCGAAGACATCATCGCCGATTCCGATCTGCCGCCATTCGACCGCTCGCAAATGGATGGCTACGCAGTGCGCGTCGAAGATTTGAAGAGCGTTCCCACAAGACTGCGCATTGTTGGTGAATCCGCCGCGGGACGCGGCTGGCATCGTGAAATGAATGCGGGCGAGGCGGTGCGAATCATGACCGGCGCGCCGGTCCCGGCGGGCGCGGACAGCGTGCAGCAGGTTGAGCTGACGCGTGAGATCGATCACAGTCAATTTGTGGAGATCCTTGAACCGGTTGATCTCGGCAAGTCGATCGTCAAACGCGGCAGCGAGATCAGGGCGGGCGAGACCCTGTTGCGTTCGGGAGAGCAGATCAATGCGGCAATGATGGCCGTGCTCGCATCATTTGGATATGCAACTGTCAAGGTTGGCCGTAGACCGCGCGTGGCGGTGCTCGCCACCGGAAGCGAGTTGGTTCCTGTGGATCAGAAGCCGGAGCAGGATCAGATTCGCGATTCCAATAACTATTCAATCGGCGCTTATGCGGAGTTGGCGGGTGGGGTAGTCGAACGGTTGCCGCTCGCCAGTGACGACACTCAAGCTTTGAAGCGTCAAATTACTGAAGCCGCGGAGAGATCAAACATAATTGTGACTTCCGGCGGCGTCTCAATGGGCGTTTATGATTTCACCAAGGCCGCGCTGAAAGAGTTGGGAGCGGAGATCTTTTTCGAACGCATCGCCCTGCGTCCCGGCAAGCCAACAGTTTTTGCGCGTCTGCCAAACGGGACGCTGGCGTTCGGTCTTCCCGGTAATCCTGTTTCAGTTTCCGTGACGTTCAATCTTTTCGCGCGGACCGCATTGCGGGCAATGCAGGGCGCGAGCCAACCCGCGTTGCAAGAAGAGTGGGCCATTCTTTCGCGAAGCGCAAAAGGATCGATTGAACGCGAAAGTTATCTTCCGGCACAACTGCGGACGAATGAGGACGCCCTTCTTGTTGCCGAGCCTTTGAAGTGGGGCGGCTCTTCGGATTTTGTAGCTTTTGCGCGTGCCACTGCGTTGATTGTCGTGCCGAAGGAAGTAAAGATGTTGGCAGGAGACTCACGAGTGAAGATCGTGCGCCTGCCGGGACTTTAACGCAAAGGACGCCAAGGGAATTCGCAAAGAACGCAAAGAAGGGTCTCCTCTGCGACCTTTGCGCAAGGCTTTGCGACCTTTGCGGTTATTCTTAATGTTTCGTTACGTCTCAATTTGGTTTTGAGACAAGCGCTCAGGTGCGGGCCTACTTCAGTCGTCCGCTTCGGACCTTGTTGTCTCAATCACTGGTAATGCAAATAGACACTGTAACGGGCTCTAACGACACGTCATCAACGTCAGTGGCGACGCCGATGGCTCACCAGGCCGTCCATGACACAGTCGTTAAGATCTTGTGCGACTTTACTCGGGGCAAGTTGCTTGATGTGCCGGCTGGTGAGGGCGCGCTGGCTGCCCGTTTGATCGAAATCGGATTCGACGTCCACTGTTGCGACCTTTATCCGGAAATCTTTCGACTCCAGGACGTTGAGATAAAGCGCGGGGACCTAAGTAGCGCACTTCCCTACCGCGACAATGTGTTCGATTACGTCACCTGTGTTGAAGGGCTCGAGCACATTGAGAATCCCCAGCAAGCGGTGCGCGAGTTTGCGCGCGTGCTGCGCGCGGGCGGGCATCTGATCACCAGCGTGCCGAACATCATGAACATCGAAGAACGACTGAAGTGGTTGCTGCATGGTTACACGTCACACTTCAAGCCGATCACGCGCGAGCAGGTTGCCCGCTATCGCGCAGAGCTTCACGGCAAAGAGGAAATGGCGCTGCATGTGAATCCGATTGGCTATTCCGAACTGCGATACACGCTGGAGCAGAGTGGCTTCCAAATCGTGCGCCTTTATCGCGACAAGCCGAAGGCGCAGCTCTGGCTCTACTGGCCCATCGTCGTGCTAATTCGCGTAATCGCGCGCCTAACGCCGGAACGAAAACGAAAGGAAAGATGGACTGAAGAGTTAATTTCACGGGAGGTTTTACTGGGGGGAAATACGCTGATCGTGCATGCAGTGTTGAGCGCGAATCCTAGTGCGATTTAAACGCAAAAGGACGCAAAGGTTTTCGCAAAGGGCGCGAAGATGACTGAGAATGAACTCTCAAATATCGTGATCAAATGCGCCATGCGGGTTCATTCTGCGCTCGGTCCCGGTCTTCTCGAATCGGCTTATGCGGGAAGTCTCTGCTAGGAATTGCTCCAATCAGGTCTTCGTGTGGAAGCGCAAAAACCTTTGCCTCTCGTTTACCATTCTGTGAAACTTGAATGTGGTTATCGAGTAGACTTGCTCGTTGAGGGCAAATTAATCATAGAGGTCAAATCAGTAGAAGCTCTCGCTGACATTCACCTTGCGCAGGTATTGACTTATCTTAGACTGTCGGATTTACGGCTTGGACTTCTTCTGAACTTTAATGTGGTGCACATGAAGGACGGCATCAGAAGAGTCGTTAACAATCTTTGATTCACCTTAGCGCCCTTTGCGAAACCCTTTGCGTCCTTTGCGTTAAAGTTCTTCCTTGAGTGGAATTCAAGATGAGCGACCTGAGCCACATTGACGAACAGGGCCGCGTGAAGATGGTCGACACGACGGCGAAGGTGATTACTGCAAGACGCGCCGTCGCATCGGCGCGCGTGCTGATGTCAACCGAAACGCTGGCCGCGGTGCGGGAACATCAAACACCAAAGGGTGATCCGCTGGAGGCGGCACGACTCGCCGGCATCATGGCCGCCAAGCGCACCGCCGAGCTGATTCCGCTTTGTCACCCACTTCCATTGACGCTTGTTGATGTTCGAGCACAGATTGAGGAAAGCGGCATCTATCTGGAGGCCGAGGTTTCGACAAATGCTCAAACTGGTGTTGAAATGGAGGCTTTAACGGCCGTCTCGATCGCTGCGCTGACCATTTATGACATGTGCAAGGCGCTGGACAAGGCGATAACGATCACCGACATTCGTCTGGAGAGTAAGACCGGGGGCAAATCCGGCGACTACCGGCGCAAACAGTGAAGAATCCCTACCGGCGGCCTTACGGCAACGGCAGCAGAAACAAGGAACATCAAAGTAGCGGGTGGCGTTTATAGGGGAGAGCCGGTCGTCTTCGCCAGATGATGCTTGAGGTTTAGAATTAGGGAGTTATCTTAGGAAAGCTCGCGGGCAGGATGCCCGCACTCCCGGGGAGATTGCAAGATGAGAGTAAGTATTTCAAGAGACGCGCGCCCACAAGCCACTGCCCTTTTGATCGCCGCCGCCATCTCGATCGCGTTATGGTTCATTCCCTTTGCCGAAGTGTTGACCTATCCTTTCCGCATTTTTGTTACGTTCATTCATGAAGGCGGGCACGCGCTGGCGGCGCTGGTGACCGGCAACTCAGTCCAGAGCTTGAGCGTGGCAATGAATGCGAGCGGCGAAACCTATACCACGCAAGGCGGGTTCTTTTCGCAGGTGCTGGTGGCGAGTGCCGGATATCTCGGCTCGATGGCTTTCGGCGCGCTGCTGCTGGTACTGATACGCAAGGCAGTTGCCGCGCGCATCGTGCTGCTGGGTTCCGCGGTCTTGATCTTCGCTTTGACGATCATCTACGGACTATTCAAACCCATCTGGTCGGGCGCGTTCTCTGGTATTCCGTTTACGCTGATTGCCGGCACGCTCCTCTCTGTGGGCCTCATCGCGCTGGCTCGTTTTGCCGGCCCGCGATTGGCTACTTTCTTCGTCAGCTTTCTCGCCGTGCAATGCGTTTTGAACGCGTTGCTCGATCTGAAAACGGTCTTCTTTCTTTCATCGCCATTCGCGCCTACCGTGCCTACTGACGCGATGAACATGGCTAACGCTACCGGCATTCCCGCACTCATCTGGGCGGCTGTGTGGATTGGAATCGCGTTCGTGATTCTCTGGTTTGCGATGCGCTTCTATATCGTAACCCGTGATGCGGAGGTCCAACCCGATCTGCCGTTTGAGGATGTGCCGGCTGCTTGAAGCCCATTACCAACCTTAGAACAACATCAGAAGCGGAATTTGTACCGCGCAGTCACACTGCGTCCGGGCCCTTCGATACCCCACGCCAGGCCGCGATAGTTTTGGTCCGTGATGTTTTCAAAATCAATTGAGATCTCCGAACGTTCGCGAAAGCGAAACCCACCGCGCACATTGATCAAGCCATACCCGGGTATGTGGTCGAACAGCGGCGCGGAGGTAGCGGCGCCGAGTACGCGGTTCTGAACCTGCGCGAGTGTCTCGCCGGTTGGTATCAGAATCGTTTCGTCTCCGGTGGCACAGCGGCCGTCTGGCCCCGGGGCAACGAGCCCCCGCACGCACGCGCCTCGTCTAAAGAAGTTGGCGATTTGCCCACGCGAGCGTGTCGCGCCCGTGCGTCGATCGCCGAGGTCTAGCGAGGAGAGACGACTCTGCCGGTCGGCGAGCGTCGAGTAAGCTTCGATCCAGAAATGCTTGCGGCGCGGCTCGTAACGCAACCGCAGAAAACCCGTTGGCGCTGGCGTGCCGCCTTCGATGTTTGGCGGCAGGCCCGTGGCTTTGTCTTCGGCGTGAATGTAAGTGAAATTGCCGCCCAAAGACCAGTCCCGATGGAGCCGGGCATCGAACGTGTATTCCAGCCCATAGATGCGAGCGTCGGAGAAGTTCGCGCGAATCAAGACCGGCGCGGTCGAAAGCGCAACAAAGACGGCCCCATTCGCATTCTGGCTGATGATCGGCTGATCGCCAAGGATCTTGCCCACCGAACCTGCAGGCAGAATCAGCGCTTGTTTTACAATCGCGTCACTGATGTTTGTAAGAAACCAAGTCAGGTCAGTGTCAAAACGCTTGTTGCGATAACGCACTCCGAGATCGAAGTTATTGCTAACCTCCGACCGTTGGCGTTGAACGCCGATGCCGCTTGATATGGCGTCATCGCCAGCAGTTGTACCAATCGTCCCGCCTAAGGCAGCCGCGCTGTTGAAGTCTGCTTCAAAACCATCGCCCGTCAGACCAAGCGTTCCCAGATCGGTAATGTTTGGCGCGCGAAAGCCGCGGCTGTAGTTGAAGGCAAAGCTTACGGGCTTCGCGGGCGTCACTACGAAACCGACGCGGCCGGAAAAGTCGTGACCGCGCAGATTGTCATCGGGCCACAGTGGCTTGCCTCCGACGAGCGGGCTGTTTGCTGCGCGCGAAAGGTAGGAGGCAACATTGAATCGCAAAGCACCGCTAAAGCGTAGCTTGTTGGGAATGGCCTCGTAAATGTCTTGCGCAAAGAAGCCGAGCAGAATGTAGCGGGCGCCATTGGGTACGCGAGGCCGCGACAGCGTGCTCGTGTTTGCGACCGGATTGACCGTGAATGCCGGGGCCTTGACTGTCTCTCGGTAAAAATCACTGCCGATCAAGAATGTGTTTCCGTGAGCGAGTTGCTTGTCGAGAAAGCCACTAACGCCAAACACCTGCGTGCGCTCATACTGGTGAGTAATGTCGCCATTTGGATTGCCCTGTCCGCCCTGATTCACGCGCTCCTCGCGTTGTGCGTTGTAGGAGAAAGTAATCGACGCATTATCAAAAACTCCAACGCCTTGTTTCAGGTACCGCCCGTAGAAGAAGTCGTTCATCAGATTGCGGAGGTCAGCGATCAAGTTCCCGTCGCCGCCCAGCGTCTGGTCATAACGCTTGCCGCCATCCTGCTGTCCGCGCTGGTAATGGAAATTAAATTGCTGATCGGAATCGGGCGCGTAGCTCAAACGAATCAATCCGCCGTACTGTGTGAACGCGGTATCCGTTAGACGATTGCCGAAAACATTCGATGGCAGGCCAAGGAAGCGTGTCACTGCCGCATGGGGATCGAGATCATTCCCGGGCCGCAGCGTGTTCACCCAACGACTCGCCGCGTTTACAAGCAGTCCAAAGCGGCGCGTACCGTAAGTGACCAGCGTGTTGCCGCCAAAGGAAAGATCCGCGCTCGTGAACAAGGTGTTGATTTCACCGTGAGTCTCGGGCTTAGCATAACCAAACTGTGGTGTACGCGAAACAAGCTGGATCGTCCCGCCGATCGAATCCGATCCATACTGCGCGCCGTTTGGCCCGCGCAAGACCTCGACCGCTCCCACATTGGTTGGGTCATTGAGATCGAGAAAAGTGTTGATGCCGCCTCGCATCGCTGAAGTCGTGTAGCGCACACCATCAACATAAACTCCAACCTTGTTTCCCGTCAGCCCGCGCACAAAGATTCCCGCGATGGTTGGACTGGTGCGCTGGAGAGCCAGGCCGACCTCCTCGTCCGCTACCTGCGCGAGCACGCCCGTGGTGCGCTGCTGAACCGCGCTCTCGGAAATGATATTCACCGCCTGCGGAACTCGATCCTTGTCCTGAGCCTGACCGGTCTCTGCCGTTACAGTCACCTGCGAGCTGAGCGGAGCTACTTCGAGACTGATGTCTAAGTCGGCGGTCTTACCGACACCCACCTGCGCCGACACACGCTGGATGCCGAAACCAGCCTGTGTAACTCTGATCTCGTATGAGCCCACTGGAACGCTGTCAAAGTTGAAGTGCCCGCTTGCATCGGTCACCGTTGTTCGCAAGACCGCCTGCTGCGAATAGACCAGCGCCACTTCAGCCCCACTGACGCTTGCGCCCTCTGGATCTTTCACCGTTCCCGCAATTTTGCCCTGCGAGGTCTGCGCCCGCGGAATTGCGGTCGAAAGAAACAATACAGTAGCAATTATCAAGGTGACGGCAATTGCCCGCGCTACCATTTTGACTATTGTCATTTCAATTGCACCCTTCTCTTGTGGTGGTTGAACCGCCAGCGCGGCCAGCCGAAGCCCCGGCGGAAAGCCTACCGTCGAAGGTAATCTACTACCAGTCTTCGTAGTCTCTGTCAGTCTCCTTCACCTGTTAGACGCAGCAGCATCTCTGCCGTCCGGTCTCGGGACCGGCCTAAGGACCAGCATTGGTATTCAAGTTCCGTTGATTAGCTGAGGAACGAGACGACACTTTCGATGAGGGAATGGACCTTGGGCAAAACATATGGATTGCCGTGAGTAGTTACCACGAGTAAGAAGAGGGAGCCAGCAAAAGCCCAGATTGCGAGCCTGGCGACGAGCGAATCGCGAACTTCCGAGTTGTAATCACCTGAAGCGATCTGTATCAACCGCCGCACGCGGGCCCTGATTCCGCTTACATCGTCTACCAAAAATGCTCCTGCCGGCATGGTGGGCCGCGAGCCGACGGGAATCATGCGGGCGATCTTGACCAGCGCTGAAGCGAGATCGAGTGCCGCGGCGCGCGAGGCTCGGGCGGCAAATTCATCAGCCGCGCCTTCAGCCGCTTCGGCCCAAGCCCGGTCTAACGATCGGCCGCAGGGAATGATCAGCAATGCGTCGCGGCAGGCGCGCAACAAGCCACGTTTCAGATTGTCGCGCGCACTGAGGTGACCGCTCTCGTGCGCCGCCGCCGCGGCGATTTCATCTGGCGTCAGGCCGCCCAGCACTCGCCGAGCAATGAACAACCTGGGTTCAACCACGCCGACAATAGCAATCACGGGAAACGCGTGTTCGATTGCGTAGGCCGGGATGTTAACTCCCTCGATGCGCACCGGCTCGGCGTGCGCCAGCCAGTCGGCTGTCAGCCGCGCGGTCGCGCGCCAGGCTGCGAAACCGCGAAAGACGGCAAGGCCAATTCCGATTAAAGAAACAAAAGCGAGCAATGCGAGTTTGAAACTAACGCCTTCAGTCGTGGCCCGCGGCTCGTAAGCCAGATAAGCTGGCGCGAGAAAGAGCGCAACGAGTAAGACGGCCAACGCCGCAGGCACAATGCGCATGAGAAAAAGAATCCTCGCGCGCGTGGCCGCCGACCACCAGCGCGTGAATCCGCCCGCCAAGCGCCACAACGCCGCCATCAACAGCGCCGAGAGACTGTTGAGGGCCAGCAAAGCTGCGAGCACAGTAGAGATTCCCAACAGGATGAACATCTTTTCTAGCTCTTCGGTTTCAACTCTCTTCGTTTCTGCTTGATCAGCCGGTCAAGCTCGTCGAGCAATTCGCGATCGCGTTCGCTGACGGCATCGACGATACAGGCGAGCACAGGTTCCACTCCCTCCGCGCCACGACCAAGCAATCCGTCAATAACGTCCTCTCTGATTCCGTGCTCAAACTCCGCTCGCGAGACGGCAGGCGAATAGAGAAAGGCTCGGCCGTCCTTGCGCCGTTGTAGAAGTTTTTTCTTGTAGAGACGGTCGAGCGTGGTCATGAGCGTCGTGTAAGCGACGTTCTCGCCGAAAGCAGTGTAGACCTCACGTACGGTCACCTCACCGGACCGCCAGGTCTCGTCCAAAACCTGACGCTCGAGTTTGCCGAGCGCCAGCGACGCCACCTCGCGAGGTCGCCTGAATCCACGCAAAGTAAATTTAGGGGCCGGCATAGTGGTGAATATAGAGGCCGTATTCGCTTACTGTCAATGGTTAGTAGTGGGGTAATTGTGTGTTGCCGGGCTTGTTGCGGATGGGCTTCGTTTGGTTGCTGCGGTACCGGGCGAGTCCATGGGAATCGAAAGCCCTTGCTAACGCGCGGGCTTCTGCTTGGAGTGCCACTAACCAAGCAGAAGCCCGACCGTGAGGGAGGGCTCAGTAGTTTATCAACACAGAATTACCCCACTACCCAACGGTTGCAACGTCGCTCTGATATGATAAGATTCGGCAGTCTTCAGGGGAACACTAGTTAAGCATAGAAGGGAAATATTGATGCGTCCTGATCGTCGCTCCAGCATTGGCCCTGTCAGCGCTTACAAGCGCCAGCAAGCTGGAATTTCTCGACGCACTCTTTATCCGGTAACTGCTTTCTATACTGCAGCCGCGGCAATTCTGCTGTTCCTGGGGCTGCGCACACGACACCTGTTCGTAATGCTGCCTTTCTTCGCCCTGGGGATCGTGATCTTCACCCTGTCAGAGTATATGTCCCACCGCTGGGTCTTTCACCGCCACTGGAAACAATCCAAGAAGTGGTACAAGAAGTTCGGCACCTACCTGACTCACAAGTACCTCGACCCGACGCACTTTGGACATCACGAGAAGCCTTTCGACGGCACGCACATCAACGGCCGGTTGAAAGACCTGTTGCCGATTTTCTTTTTCCTGCTGCCCCTGAGTTTGCTCTTTCCCATTTACACGGCACCTGCGACGTTTGCGGCGATCATGCTGAGCTATGTTTCTGAGGAGTGGATCCATCACTCAGAGCACTACTACAACTTCAATAACCGTTACTTCCGGCACATCAAGAAGTACCATCTTTATCATCACAGTTCTCAGGGAATCGATGCGGGATATGGGATCACCAGTGCGTTCTGGGATGTTGTCTTCCAGACTCGCTTTCCGCGAAGCGTCCGTCAGCGTCTGTTCGGTCACGGCCGTTATTCGCGTTTGAGCGCACCAGTAGACCAGTCCGCAACCGTCAACAACTCGCAGGCGTTGCGGTGATGGCTGCGTTTGCCCCACGCCCTGGTCACCTGCTCCTCAGTCTGTCCAGCCATTGAGTTTTCCGGCGCCAGTTGTGCCGTGTGAGATGACCGCGCAAAGCTATTTCCCGCTTGACGCCAATCGAAGCCCGTAGTGATGTCCAAATTTCAGTTTTTCTCTGCGCGGTCTCTGCGACCTCCGCGTCTCTGCGGTGAATAATGTGTTCAAATACACTCACCGCGGAGACGCGGAGAACGCAGAGGTGGCGCAGAGAATTACAGATTAGGAGACTACCCGAAGCCCTGGCGATTTCACCTTCCAGAGAAACCACGGTATCATTTGAAGTTTGCCGCAGGTCGCCGGATCCTGTCCGTGCGGCTGTGGCAACAGTTGATTCATGTCTGAAGAAGCCATCGAAGTCCGCGGGGCGCGCGTTAACCAGATGACGGTGGTCACGGGTGTCAGTGGTTCAGGCAAATCATCGCTCGCGTTCGACACGATCTATGCCGAAGGCCAGCGCCGCTACGTTGAATCTCTTTCAGCATACGCGCGCCAGTTCCTGGAGCGGATGGACAAGCCGGACGTAGACGAAGTGCGCGGTATCGCGCCGGCCATTGCGATACGGCAGAAGAACTCGACCCGCAACCCGCGTTCAACTGTCGGCACCCAAACAGAAATTTACGATTATCTTCGGCTCCTTTACGCGCGCATTGGGACAACGTTTTGTCGCGTTTGCGGCCGCGAGGTTTATCGCGACTCGCCTGAATCGGTCGCTAACGAAGTTCTTCGCACGCTTGCTGAGGGAACTCGGTTCTATGTTCTCTTCCCGGCCGAAACAGGAGCCGAGATGAGCAAGGAGAAAGGGAGAAAGGGAGACGGGGAGACCGGGAGGGCCGCACGGTCGCCCCGTCGCCCCGTCACCCCTTCGCCCCGTCACGTTGTTACCGCCCATATCATGAGCTTGATGCAGCGTGGCTTTACACGTCTCTTTGCAGACGGCGAAACCATCGAGCTGCATTCGCCCGACGATTACACGCGGACGGATTTCGAAGATGTTTACGTTCTCGTTGATCGTTTGACTGCGCGCCCTGACTTGCGCCAGCGTCTGGTTGACTCGCTTGAAACCTGTTTTCAGGAGGGTCACGGCTCGGCAGTGATTGAAACTACAGAAGCGGAACCACGACGACTTCCCTTCTCTGACAGATTCGAATGCAAGTATGACCGCACTGTTTACGCCCAGCCTGAGCCACGGCTCTTCAGTTTCAACAATCCTTACGGCGCGTGCCCGACCTGTCAGGGCTTTGGCAACACGATTGGCTTGGATCTCGATCTGGTAATTCCCAATCCCGGATTGAGTCTGAACGAGGGGGCAATCGAACCGTGGACCAAACCACAGTACGAATGGGCCGTAGCTGAGCTGCGCGAGTTTTGTAAGGCCGAGAATATCTCGCTCAAGGTTCCTTTCAACCAATTATCGCGCGCGGAACAACGCGCAGTGGTTGACGGCAAAGGCGGCTGGGCCGGAGTCCGCGGATTCTTTGATTGGCTCGAGACGAAAAAATACAAACTTCACGTGCGCGTCTTTCTTTCGAAGTATCGCGGCTACACGTTGTGTCCGGATTGCGCCGGCGGGCGTCTGCGTCAGGAAGCGCGTGACGTTAAGGTTGGCGGCCAAACGCTGCCCGAGGTCTGTTCCTTGTCGATTAAGGCGGCGGCGACTACGGTTCATGGTTGACGTCGGTCTCGATTATTTGACGCTCGATCGGCTTGCTTCGACGCTTTCCGGCGGCGAAGCTCAACGCATACAACTCGCTACAAATCTTGGCTCGTCGCTGGTGGGCGCGCTATACGTGCTCGACGAACCATCGATCGGTTTGCACCCTCGAGATAACGATCGCCTGATTCGTTTGCTGCACAACCTGCGCGATATCGGCAACACAGTGCTGGTCGTCGAGCACGACGCCGAGATGATGCGGGCCGCCGATCACATTCTGGACATCGGGCCGTCAGCGGGCGAACTCGGAGGGCGAATCATCTACGAAGGCAGCTTTGCGGGCCTGATGAAGGATGACGCCTCGCTCACGGCGCGCTATCTGCGCGGTGAAGCCGAGATCAAAGAGCCGAAGCAGCGGCGTTTGTTTGAAAAGCGTCGCCTGACGCTGCGCCGCGCGACCGAACACAATCTGAAATCGATCGAGGTTGAATTGCCGCTCGACATGCTGGTTTGCATCACTGGTGTCAGCGGCTCAGGCAAATCGACGCTGATTCATGAATGCCTTTACGCCGGCCTCAAGAAGCAGCGAGGTGACTGGCAGGGACACGTCGGCGCTTTTCACAAATTGGACGGTGGACAGCTTGTTGACGAAGTGATCCTCGTCGATCAGTCGCCCATTGGCCGCACGCCGCGCTCGAATCCGGTCACTTACATCAAAGTTTACGATGCGATTCGCGAGGTCTTTTCATCTACCCGCGAGGCGCAGACGCGCGGCTTTGATCCATCGCACTTTTCTTTTAACGTGCCGGGCGGGCGTTGTGAGGTTTGCCAGGGTGACGGCACCGTGACCGTCGAAATGCAATTTCTCGCCGATGTCGAACTTGTTTGTGAGGAATGCAAAGGCACGCGCTTCAAACAACAGATTCTCGATGTGCGCTACCGCGGCAAGAATGTGCACGAGGTGCTCGACATGACCGTGCGCGAGGCGATGACTTTCTTTCGCGAAGTGCCGCGCATCGTGAACCGCTTGAAAGTTCTTGAGGAGGTTGGTCTCGGCTATCTGCGGCTGGGCCAATCAGCAACAACGCTCTCCGGTGGTGAAGCTCAGCGCATCAAACTCGCCGCCCATCTTTCAAAGCGAACGGGAGCGAAGACGCTTTATATCTTCGACGAGCCGACAACCGGTCTGCATTTCGATGACATCAACAAACTGCTTGCCGCATTTCGCGCCCTAATCGACGCCGGTGGTTCGCTAATCGTGATCGAACACAACCTCGACGTCATCAAAACTGCTGACTACATTATCGATCTTGGTCCGGAAGGCGGAGACGCGGGCGGTTACGTTGTCGCGACCGGAACACCGGAAGAGATCATGCGCGTCGCGGAGTCTCACACCGGACGCTTTCTGCGCGAGCACCTGGCGCGCTCAAATGGGCATTTGAAGAATAGCGAGCGCAATCATTCTAACGAAAGCGAGATTCTTCAATGGGGACAGTGTGATGACATCCGAGAAGTTTTTCCACCCGGGACCAGTTCGGACACCAAACGTTAGGGTGGACTCGCTAATTGCAGAGACTTCCTCGATGCGAAGCCTTCCTGGAGACAAATATGAGAAGACCACTGGTTTTTTTGTTTGCTGTTACTCTCGCGACGGCCACGATTTGGTCGCAGCGGCGCGGTCCGGAGAGAGAGGCACTGATCGAAAGGGCAAAATCGCTGGAAATCACCACGCCTTACGTTCCGCCGCCGGGGGACGCTCTCGAACACCACACGTCCGGGTTCGCCAAGATCATGTGTTCGGCCGTGTTCATCACGGGGCTCGCGCCTGACTTTGCTGCTGAGAACGTTGGATACTTCACGAGTCCATATGCTGAGCGAGCTAAGGTAGGGAAGCCCGTGATCGATCGCATTAACAAAGCCGTTCACATCACCTTGCCAAACGGCGTGACTCGCACCGCAAAGTATCTTGGGAGCCAGGGGTGCGTGACGCTACCGGTGGGCCAGAACTTCGTATTTTTCAAGCCGACTAAAGTCAAGACCCGGCTCCCAAACGCCTCGACACAACGATGGCCAATGGGCGACGTCCTGCCCAATGACCCACTGCCGCCGGAGATCGACAAGGCCAAACTCAAAGCCGCTGTGGACGCCGCGTTCGAGCCGGCCGCTTCAATGACAGCCGCCTTCGTAGTGACATGGAAAGGTAGGCTCATCGGCGAGCGATATGGCGAAGGCATTACCGCCAAAACGCCGCTCGAGAGCTGGTCGATGGGCAAGAGCTTGACGGCCACCCTGATGGGTCTGCTCATCAAGCAGGGCGCTTACAACTTGTCGCAGCCGGCTCCCATTCCTGAGTGGCAAGGCCCCGGGGATCCGCGTGCCGGGATTCGCATCGCCGACCTCCTGCACATGTCGAGTGGCCTGCGAATCAAGGCTCCCCAGGATCCTGATTATGACCCGTTGGGCACTTATCCCGATCACCTTTATCTTTACACGGGCTCCGTGAACTCTTTCCACTATGCCGCCACACGGCCGCAGCAGTGGCCGCCTAACACGGTCGGCCGTTATCACAATACCGATCCGGTTTTGATCAATTACCTGATTCGTCTGGCCGTCGAGAAGCGCGGGGAGCAGTATTTGTCTTTCCCACAGCGCGAACTGTTCGACAAGATTGGCATCCGGACGATGGTGATGGAGACAGACCCCTATGGAAACTTTCTCACGCAAGGATACGAGTTTGCCTCGGGACGCGACTGGGCACGCCTCGGTAATCTTTATCTTCAGGACGGGATGTGGAACGGTAAGCGGATTCTACCAGAAGGGTACGCCAGGTTTGTAAGTACGCTGGCCCCCGCCTGGGAGGCTGACAAGCGCCCTATTTACGGAGCCTTCTTCTGGATCAACGGCACCGGCACGTTTCCGGTGCCCAGGGAGGCATACTACATGGAGGGCGTGGGCGGGCAGACCACGCTCATCATTCCGTCACATGACCTGGTTGTGGTGCGTTTGGGTCATTACAAAGGGGCATCTGCCGGGGCCCAGAGCTTCCGGAAGGCCCTTGCGCTCCTCATGGAGGCTGTGCCTAAGAGAAACTGACGATATCGTAACGTTCCGAATAACTAGTTGACTCCCTGATTGATGATGAGGTTGACGTTCGAGA
>WNGK01004591.1_pt1 | contig 18430 bp, 10 predicted proteins | sample 5400601 | NCBI WGS metagenome assembly WNGK01 (sample SAMN13153376, study PRJNA577476) | soil metagenome | isolation source: 60 cm soil or saprolite under Garry oak tree replicate 1 | place: USA:California | collected 2016-06-15
TGAGGGGGAGAGACGGGTTATAGCAACCCTACTCGAACAACTGCCGGACGACTACTGGGTAATTCCTAATGTCGAGATTCTCGATCGTGACGGCCAAACCTTCGAGTATGATGCCATCGTGATAGCTCCACACGCAGTATATGTCCTCGAGACGAAGGATTGGTACGGTGAGATCCGTATCGATGACCGAGAATGGCTTGTCAACGGTAAAACGCGCAAATCACCGCTTAGCACCACTGAACGTAAAGCCAAGATTCTGAAGTCAAAACTCGTCGCAAAAGCCCCGGTGCTAGCACGAGTCTGGGTCGAAGCAGCAGTAGTCCTCGCCTCCCAACCGTCTATTCATAGTTCTTCAGCAGAGGAAACACGTCGGGTGTTTCAATTGGACAGCTTGTTTCGCTTCCTGACAGACCCTGTCCAAGTGAAACAACCTCTCCGAGCCATTGCCGATTTGGATGACACTATCCGGCGCGCGTTGGGTACTCAGTTGCAAGCTCGTTCGGGACCTCTTGTTTTTGGCTCTTATGAGGTCATCGAAGTTCTGGAGCAAAACGGCGAGGCTCTTTATCGTGCTCGGCACCGCGATATGCCTGGCGCCCCAGCAGTACGGCTTCGTGTGGTCTACCTTTCGCCGTACATCTTGACTCCACAACAGCGCAAAGCGCGCCGCTCTGCTCTTTACCGCGAGATGGAAGCGATTTTGCGAATGGGAAGCCACCCGAACATTATAACCGCGCGTGAAGTCTTCGAAGACGACGCGAATCGCATTGTACTCGTCATGGATAACATCGAGGGACGCAGCCTACGACAACGTCTCCTAGATGGCACCCCTATGACGGTAGAAGAACGATTGGATGTTCTGATCGGGATATGCAGAGCGTTAGTCCATGCTCATTCGCCTGCGCACCAGGTGATTCATCGGCGTATAGAGCCACAGACAATTTTGCTGGGGGATGACGGTATCCCGCGCCTGTCACACTTTGATCTGGCCAAATTAATTTCACCGGATGCGACAACAGTCTGGCACGACGATACCCCAGATGAAATTGACCGTCGCTATCTGGCTCCCGAACTTGCTAACCCTGCATACGGTGATTCGAGCCCGGCGACTGACCTTTACGAGTTGGGATGTGTGGCTTATGAACTGTTTGCAGGAAAGCCACCGTTCATAGACCCGGCACAAGCATTTGGCGGAATGCCAGCGCTACCGGGGAATGTGCCAGAGCGTTTGCCCGAATTGCTCAAGAATTTACTGCAAGGGGACCCCGCGCTTCGCTCCGTCGACACGAAAGGCGTCCTCGCCGCTCTCGAAAAGATACGTGGGACAGATAGCTCACAACGGATATCGGGGCCGAAAGAGTATTACGTCGCAGGAGATGTGATTGATGGCAAATTTGAAGTGCGAGAGGTGCTGGGAAAGGGAGGTATGGCCAGAGTTTATCGTGTGTACTGGGCACTAGATGATACTGAATACGCACTTAAGGTATTCAACGAACAAGTTCCTTATGAGAAGGTTCAACAGGAGATCACACTACTTCAGAGTATTTCACACCCACACATAGTGCGTTCTGTATGGGCTGACCAGACACGTACCGGTCAGTGGTATATCGTTACCGAACTCATTCGCGGCGAAACCCTTGAAGCTTATGCGACAGGGAAAAAGAAGCTTGCCCCCGCCGAAGCTGTCGCGCTCATCGTCCAGCTCCTGTCGGCTTTAGAGGTGATTCACCCCAATGACGCCCGTATTGCCGAACTTAAGCAAAAGACTGATGATTTTACAGAGGAAGAATACGAGGAACTTCGGCGATTGCAGTCAAGAGGAATGGTTCATCGCGACATCAAACCGCAAAACCTCATGCTCTGTGAAAGAGGTGTAGTGCTTATCGATTTCAATATATCTTCCCGCGTAGGTCAACCGGTATTGACACAATCCGGAACACCTCCATACCAAAGCCCCGACCTGTGGGCGGGTGTAGATAATTGGGATCCCTCACCAGATTTGTTTGCGGTCGGTGTTGTACTCTATGAACTACTCTGCTATGAACATCCCTATGATCATGCTCAACCCCGAGTCGACCGCCTCCCCCATGATCCACGCGAGTTCCGCCCAGAAATATCGGCGCCGCTTGCCGAGTTTCTCCTGAAGGCCTGCGCACCCCACCGGGCAGATCGCTTTAGTAATGCGAAGGTAATGCGTGAGGCATTCATGTCTATAAGTCTCCTTGTAGAGCACAGAGCGCTCGCAGATTCAAAGGGGGTATCAGCGCGCCTGCGTGATCTGCTTGCAAAAGCACCACCTAATATCAACCCGATGGTACACGAGTTTCTAACGCTCTCGAGCCAGGCCAGGCACTCTAACCGCGGCACACGCGGCATGGATGACCTCGCAGAGGCAACCTATGTGGAGACACGCCTCGATAAGACTCTCACCGATTCAGTGCTGGCAGGCCAGTACCAGCTCATTATTGTCACCGGCAATGCAGGCGATGGCAAAACTGCCTTTATCCAGAAATTAGAGGCAGCAGCTAGACACGCTGGAGCATTTGAACTCAGCAAGGACAGCAACGGTTCCCGCCTTAACTATAGTGGTTGGGAAATCTTCACACTCTACGATGGTAGCCAGGACGAGGCTGGGCAGACCAGCGACGAAGTCTTGAGACAATTTCTAGTCCCTTTCGCTCATGGAGGAAAGGGGCAGCCGAATGCTGTACGGCTCGCGGCAATAAATGAAGGCCGGTTGCGCGACTTCCTCATGACCCGCCGTTCCGACTTTCCCGGATTTGCGGAAAATGTCATTGCAAGCCTCGACGACCCGGTTCATACTGTCCTAAACGGTGCCATCATTATCGTCAACCTTAATTTGCGGTCGGTGACTGCCGGAGGGACTGATTCCATTTTCAGCCAGCAGCTGCGCTCTATTGTCAGTGGCCCATTCTGGGAGCCATGCGAAAAATGCACTTACCAAGCTCGATGTCCCATTAAATTCAATGTCGACACCTTTCGTGATTCGATCTCCGGTCCAGCAGTGACGGAGCGGTTGCGCACAATGGTCGATATCGTCCGATTACGGCGACGGCGACATCTTACGATGCGCGATGTGCGCTCGCTGATCTCTCATCTGCTGTTCCGCGACAGAAACTGCGAGGAAATCCCTGAACTTCTTGAGTCTAATGACCCATTCTCAATACTCAATATCGCGTATTTTCAAGGGCCTGGAGGGGCTGGTACCCCTCCCCAGACAGAACTCGAGCGCGGCACAAAACTTCTGAAGGAGATAGATGTTGCCCTCACCGTACACCCAGAGGATGACCGAAACCTGGCGCATGGGCAGGGGCAGCGGCGCATGGCCTTCCCCGATCGCGCCTCCGATTACCCTACTGAACTCCTGCGGGTCTTGCGCGAGAGAGCGAGAACAGGATATGAGGCAGATGTCGCACTCGCTCGCCAGGTACACGAAGCTGCCCGCCGTCGCTCTTACTTTGAGCGCGCTGACGATGGATGGTGGTCGATGTTGCCGTACCAGCGCTTGAAGGTGTTCAATGAAGCTCTCACGGAGCAGGATAACAAACTTCGTTCAGATCTTCTCAATGAAATTATTCGCGCCATCTCTAGGCTTGAAGGCATCGACGACATAGGACGATCGTCAACGGCTTTGTGGTTAGCGACCACTGAAAGCAAAGTATCGGATTTCACCTGTTACCGCCGCTATCCACTGGAAGACTTCACGCTTGACGTTGCAGAGATCACTGCGGCTTTCGTTGAGGTAGAACCGGACCACCTTCAACTTGCACATACACCCAGCCATGCCAGTCTTGATATTGATATCGATCTGCTAGAAGTACTTGAACGGCTGGGTGAGGGATATGTACCCTCCATGGATGAAGGCCGCGGCTTTTTAGTCAACATTGTTTTATTTAAGCGTCAACTTCTAGCGCAACCGATGAAAGAGTTATTCGTCGAGACCGACAAGGGGATGGTACAGATAGCTCTCGACCGTAGACCAGGTGGTATCACCCTGAAAGAGGAAGTACTATGAAACTGCTTGATATCCGACAACGCGCCTTCAAGGCCGATGAAATAACTTATCTCGACCGAAAATCTATCTTGCTCGACCGCATGCTATTAAAGCTCTTCGAGATGCTTCGCTACGATGGTCGTCCAGTAACGCGAAGCAGGCGGCGTATAATTACTGTGCCTGCGCTGGTCGAACTCATGCAGAAAGCTCCCGAACGATTCTCAGGATTCGACCAACGACCTGAAATTGCTCGGGCCTGGATTATTAATGATCTCTTTGAGGTAAGGAACCCTGGCAAAGAGGAGAGCGAGACAGTTATAGGGCCACGCCCCTTTCACCTCAATGCTTTCAAGCTCGCCAATACGAAAGCGGTTGATGACTTTGGAGCCTCCATGCAGGTATGGGCCATGCTTTACTACGCCGACCGTCCACTCCTGCAACAACTCAAGAACTTTTTCGGTCGCGGGCTGGACCAGAATCTTGACCGCTACGACGGGTCCACCCAGCTGGACTTAGAGACCCTGGCCGTGCTTGGAATGGTGGATCAAGTGACTGTACATCCGCTTTCTACTCCGTCACCAGATCCAATAAGACCTCTGTGCCTAGGACAGGGACGCCTCATGGCGGATGATTTGCGCAAGCTTTTAGCGTATGAAGATGCTGTGCCGCGCCATGTCCTGGCCGACTACATGCGAACGATCCTGGGGCTACATCTCAGTCTCTATATGCTCCGCCTGTTCCGATTGGTTCCGGACTGGGTCGCACGCGCGCAGCGCGGGGAGCCGCATCTCCCCTGTCCCGTTGACGAAGGAACAGATCAGAGCATGCAGTCGTGCCCGCACTATTTCGAAATTGTTGTAGACCTGACGGAAGACAGCTCTTCACCTATGGCCGCGCTCTCTAAGGCCTCCGCGGCTTCACACCTCGCTGGTATCTCGACTTATGTCCGAGCTGTCATCATGCTCAATAGAGTGAAGGAGTTTGCTGTAGGCAAGGTAGCTAGAGGGAATTTACCCGCCACACGAACGGTACACGACCTGTTGTCTGTTATCAGGAATCCACCGCCGGATATGGATGGTTTCTTTGCCACTCGTATCAATGATGTGCTGACTGACGATCCAGAGGAAGAGGAGGATCCTGTCGTAAAGTCGATCCTCACCTTGACTTCCTTGTCGCCACTAGAGCAGTACGTTGAGTTGGTGTGCTTGCAACGTATGAAAGAAGAACGCAAAAGGCTCGTTTCTTCACTGCTCGACTCTATTGCCCAAAAAAACAAGCCCGGTGGATTTCTAAAACAGGCGGCGGGAGCACGCTCACCACGCTGGTTCGTGCTTGGTAGCAATCTACTAGAAACGTTGGTCCAGATTGCCGTACTTGATCGAGAGGGTGGGAAAATTGTCTCGCGCAATCTACTGATAGACGATTTCTTAGAGTGGCTGCGAACGCGATACGGGTTTGTCATCTATGCCCCCGCGCACCGCCAGGTCTTGCCAGAAGAACAGGGGATCTGGCGCATGAATGAGCTGGCATTGCGCGAGCGGCTGCACCAGATTGGCTTTTTTACGGATCTTTCCGACGCATTTAACTCTCAGACCCTCCGACCAAGATATGCAGTGAGGTGACACGATGATACAGTTTCAGCCCTTAAACTCCCAAACTATAACGAGCGTATGGGTCGACGTACTGACAACACAGTTGCGTCGAGAAATCGCTCAGGCAGGACAAGGTCACTGTTTACGCCTTTCAGATCTGCCGCGGCCCGTGTTGGAGGGTTTGACAGCCCAGTTGGCTTCCGAGCAGTTACCTGGAGCGGAGATCTACCTCGTCGACAAAAATCCCGGTCCAGAATCGTGGCGAGTATCCGTGAACAAGGTGGTTGAACGGCGCAATGCTGCGGAAAACATCGTGTTGAGCTGCTTCCCTCCCGATGTTCAACTCGCTGCAGGAGATAGCGTAGACATCTCAACTTTTCGTCTTATTCCTGTCGCTGATCTACCCAAACGCATCGAGCAAGTATTGATGTATCGTATCGCTCCACCTATAAGGCGCTGGGTTGGTGAGGTGCTTAATTATTTGAAAAGGCGGGGTTGGCCTATCTCAATAACAATGCAACTGGAGTATTTAGCGACGATCGCTGCGCAGCAAAGCGGCGAAATGACAATCGTCGGAGCGGCGCTCTACGTCCTGGGCTTGATTCCGGACATGGGGCTGCTAGATCAACCGGAGAGCTTCCACTATAGATTAGGCCAGCGTAACATCCGCGTCGTCCAGCAATTGCAAGTAGATGGAGTAACTCCCATTGGACGTGTGCTCCAACTCCCGTTATTAGACGATCAATTTTGCGGCAAGCTCATCAACTTTTTCACCCGCTACCGATCAGAAGATGTCCGAGGTTGGGGACGGGTCGTAATAACTGATCCCCAATGGCAGGACTTGACGCTCGATCACTGGCCCTTGGGAGAAGAATCGGTTCCTGCGGAAGGAACGTTTCGCCTCGACGCCGAGCTCGTGAATATGCCTCGCCGCGACGATGGCCTTTACCTTTATACACCGAAGATGAAGAAAGTGCAGGTCGCATGGCAAACAAATCCAATACCAAGCGATGTACCTGACCTAGCATATTTCCGCATAGAGCTGCTTAGTTCCGACCGTGTTGTGACCTGGGAAAGCCCACTCATCAAGAATGTTGTCAGCAAAACGGCTCGGCGAAGCCGTACTGTAAAGAATCTTGATGGTATCGATGATGGCGTCTATTTTTTCCGCGTCATCGCGCTAAATGCCGCTGGAGACCCTTTCCCTCCACAGCCTTTACGCGATCCTAACAAGGGGGTTGAGAGTAAGCATATCAACGAGACAGAGGATTTTCTGCTGCAGAACGCATTAGAGGACGAAACAGGCGAAATTGAGGATGTGAAACCACTGAGCAATCCCACGGTGCCAGACTACCCAGAGGCGGAATTACGGGCGCAGGTTGCAGTAGCAGATAGTAAAAACGAATTCGAAAGCGTTCGGGTCCGCTCCTTGGAATGGGTTACTGCAGAAAAATCTCAAGCAGAAAGGGCAAGCGCCACCGTTCGTTTTGATTTGCAACGGCAATACACTATCGAGCTCAGTCAACGCTTGCGAATGCTCGAAAGGGAGATCCTAAAGACACCTGCAAATGGCGGCCATTTTCACATACGCTTGAGCCCACATCCCCAAGAGGGTAAGCTTATTGACCTAGCCCTGCCTTCCGAGGTAGTTCAGACGCGCGGAGATCTGTTTAAGACGATTAATGACAGCAAATTCATTAAAGAGCCGGTAGTTGCTCTGATAGATCTGGTATCTCTCTCTTCCAAGATCGAAGCCTACGCTCAAGCGTACCTAGCATGGGTGACGAGTGGAGATGCGCAAGCACTGCGCCTAGACATTGTGCTTGCGGAAATCCCAGAATATGGCTATGTAGCATTAATGGCTCCAACCCATCCCCTCAGGCTGCTTTGGTCCCTACAAAAGCATTTGCTGGCACGCGCCTGGGTACGCGAAGCTTGGCAAAGGCACGAACCTATCACAAATCTCCTCGAAACCTTGCAAATGCATTTAACGCCACAAGGTCTGCCGCCTATCGTGGTCCTTGGGCCAACATCGGAGGAGAACTATATAGACGCAGGACCTCTCCCTGGAGGATGGGAAGTCTATATATCTCCACGTTTACGCGACTCCCGAGCGCTGCTAGCGATTCTGCGTAAGATACTTGGCGCGCGGGATATGTCCCAATCCGAGATGGACATCCGGCCAGAGATACTGGCTGATAAAATGGAGATGTTTTTACGTCAGCACCCATACACACCAGCACTTGTCTTCAATGTGATAAATCCAGGTGATGCAACCCTTATTGTGAGAGCGCTGATCGAATTAGAGAAGCGACGCACCTCGACACAGCTACCTTCGCTCAGATATCTTGTTCGCATATTTACCGACGCGGCTCTGCGAGAAGGGGTCGGTGATGCATTCCAGGAGCTAGCAGATCCTTCACACCCGATATCCGCTATCGCTGCTACTCTCATAGAACCAGGTCAGTCCTTTCTCTTCCCTAAACTTACCTGGTCGCGCAATATGCTACGCGATTTTCTGGAAACTCCCGAACACTTCCCGGCGCACATAACCTTGCTCATGGATGCCTTCCCGATCGCAATGCGCGTAACACGGATTGACGCTAATGACCGGAGCAGCTTTGTTTATGGCCTGATCCAGGAATCGCCTAGGCGTTTTATGCGTCGCAGACGTTTATATACCTGGGTGCGCCGCCCCTCTCCCGCAGCCACTCTAGATCTTCCGGAAGCCCCAGGACGTTCCGGGCTGATTGCGGGCCTGCTGGCCACAACAGGTCAACTTCAGGCACAGATTTTGGCTCCCAACACTGATGTCAGTAAAGCTACGGCCGTAGTTGCCCTAGATCTCTCTGCAGCGAATCAATCACTTTTGTACAGCTCTCATGCTGCATCAACCTGGGTGATGACTCTCGACCCGCATCTTGGTCTCGATTACTTTGACACAGCGCGTCATGCTGATCAGCCAGGGTATTTACTTGACTTCAGTCCAGATTTTCTTTCACCAACATACCGACAACTTCTTCTAACAACACGCATCGACGATGAAATTGTACTGCTCATGAAGCCTGCGGCTATGCAATTGAATCTTGATGAAAATGGCCCTGGCAGTCATTTACTTATCGACGCCCTCCGTTCTCTCTCCGGAAGACTCGCCTTGCAACTACTGTCCTCCCCTAGCCAGGTTCAGGGGACACTAGGCATGATCCTCTCGAAATTCTTCCTGGGAGCCTACGGTATGCTGGAAGCATCGATGATCATTCCACTCGATGCACACCCTGAGATGCTCCAGACGGAGAACGCTCCCCACCTTCGAGGAGACTTGTTAGTTGTCACCCCTGATCCGGAAAATCGTCATCTTGACCTGCTCCTCGTGGAAACAAAATGCCTGGCAGGAACGGGGCTTGGATCAACACTGCGAGAAGAAATCACTGCACAGCTACGGAACAGCAATGAAATTATTCGCGCGAGATTCGATCCACATTGGCATGATACGGATCGACTCGACCGCGTTCTTCAAAGCTGGCAACTCACTACTGTTTTAAACTTCTACCTCGACCGTGCAGTACGCTATAACCTCATCGCACCCGATGTCAGCGAAACACTTCGTCACTTCTTAAACCATCTAGACAACGGTTATACACTCTCCACGCATAAATTAGGGCTTGTCTTCCGACTCGAGGCGACCGATACCACGGTTGATCGCCAGGACCCCGAACTTCCTATTTGTATTATTGGACGAGAAATGGTACAGGAAATAGTGTCTGAAGCGTTGGAAGAATTCAATGCGCAAGACCCAATGCAGGACCCTTCAGAAACCGCAAAGCGGGCGCACGAGCGACACTTACAAAGACGGAATGATCACCTCTGGGAAGAAATGCGCCTCGCTGTTGCAAAACAAACCAGGCGTCAGATACACGTCGTAATCGAAGAGCGGGCAGTTCATTCTGAACCAATAGCTAATTCCCCAACAGCTACCATAGTTGTTCGTGATGACGGTGATGAAAGTGGGGCTGAATCAGCTCAATTACCTGAGTATGTGGGCCAGGAGAGGAGCCACGAGATTGACGGAGCAGCACCCTACTCTGCACCAGAATACGATGTGTTGCTAGGGGAAACCAAAGACACTCCGCAGTATGGCATACTTGGCGCTATGTCGGCAGATACAACACGTCATATCGCCCTCGATTTCAATGGATGTCACACCGTTTCTGTATTTGGTGTACAGGGTAGCGGTAAAAGTTATACCGTCGGCACCATGATTGAGATGGCCACAATAGCCATTCCAGCGATCAACGTCTTGCCCAAGCCTTTGGGCTCTGTGGTATTCCATTTCAATCAAACCCAGGACTACCCTCCTGAGTTCGTCTCCATGAGTGAACCGAATACAGACCCTGTCCAAACTAAACTGTTGGCAGAATGGGGAGCGAAGCCAGGACAAATCGATGATATGCTGGTTCTCACCACTAACGACACCATCGAATTACGGCGAGAAGAGTTTCCTCATGCAACAGTTGAACCTATAACGTTTTCAAGCACAGATCTGACTATCGCCGATTGGCGCTTCCTGATGGGAGCCACCAGTAACGATGCACTTTATCTCAAGTTGCTAAATGAAGTTATGCGCCGGGCAAGAAATAATCTGACACTCCAAACAATCCGTGATGGCATTACTCAGTCCCCACTAAGTGATTCACAGCGTCTTCTAGCTCTCACACGCCTCGATTTTGCAGCCCGGTTCATTAATGACGAGAAATCGCTTAGGTCATTTCTAAGACCAGGTCGCCTCATTATCGTCGATCTCAGGGATGAGTTCGTAGAAAAGGAACAAGCTCTGGGTCTCTTTGTCACTATGCTAAACGTCTTTGCGGGGGCAGGGATAGGCAATGAAAGCTTCAATAAACTCATCGTCTTCGACGAGGCTCACAAGTACATGGGTGGCGTTTTGAGTTCACAAGTCATCGAGGCAATCAGGGAGATGCGACATAAGGGGGTATCCCTCATTATTGCATCGCAAGACCCCATCCATGTCGCTCCCGCTGTCATTGAACTGTCATCAGCGGTGATTATGCATCGTTTTAATTCACCAAATTGGTTACGCTACATTCAAAAATCACAAATTGCACTCAGTGAGCTGACACCGACTATGGTCGCTTCACTCCTACCCGGTGAGGCATATGTTTGGGCAAGTAAAGCAACAGATCCTATCTTTACTCGTCGTGCAGTCAAGGTAAGGATGAGACCTCGCGTGACTAAGCATGGTGGATCAACACGGACTGCTATCAATAGTTAATGGGTGAATGAAAGCGCAGTTATCCGGACCTGAAAAGGAGATGGAAATCTCCTTCACATTAGCGAGAGCATCGGATGAACGCGAGGAGTTCAATCTCTTTTTGTTTGGATAAATGAAGATGTTTACGAGCAAACGTCTGGCGATTACTGCTGACGATCGATGGACGTCAGCTTGTCCGATGGAAGTTAAACCTCACCGACAGCCACTGGCAGTCCCCTGAATCGGGGTGATGCTATTGTAACTCACCTCTACTTGACAAAATAGGCTTTTGATTGTAGATTGTACTTGAATGCAAATGCAAGTGAGAATGCCTTATGCCGGAGCAATCCTTTGGGAAACGTATCAAAGAGTTACGTGTTCAACTTAAATTACCTCAGCAGGTATTGGCTGCTGAGGTTTCCATAGATGCGGGATATTTGAGCAAAATCGAGGCTGGGAAGGTTCCCCCTCCCTCTGAGAAGGTTATAGGGAACTTAGCCCAAGTTCTGCATGCCGATAAAGATGAGCTGATGGTTCTGGCAGGAAAGTCGCCGAAAGACATTGAGCCGATCATCACAGAAGACGTGCGCATTCCTGGTATTCTTCGTCGTGCAAGAGGATTAAATGCGAAGGATTGGGAGAAAGTTGAAAAATATATCGAGCAGCTGAAATCTGGAAAGCGAGATCACCGATTATGATGAAATGGTCGATTTCCGCCCATAATATGTTTCACAGATGCCAGCGTCAATACCTGTTCAACAATATTATGGCCTCTGAGACTTCAAATGAGGTATTGAGGAGAGAAGCGCATATTCTTAAGCAGTTGCAAGGCTTGTCAGCATGGCAGGGTTCGCTTGTGCATGAGGGAATACGTTTATTCTTAGTGCCACGGCTCAAGGGGAATGCAAAGATACCTATGGAAGAGGTAATAGCTCCCATAACGGCTCTGGCCCGTCAACAATTTACCTTCTCCCAGGGGAAAGGATACCGTAATGCTTATATGACGAGGGAGATAGCAGGCACGCGCTATGCGGCACTGTATGAACACGAATTCAATCACGAAATTAATGAGAGTCATCTGCAACAAGTTCTGGAAAATGTACGAACGTCTTTCGTCAATTTGTTCGAACAGGAACAGCTTCTGGAGGAGATACGCAATCATCGCGGTCTGCAATGTGAGAGCTTTTTGCGTTTCTACGTGAAGGATATTACGATCTGGTCCAAACTCGATTTGGTATTCTATCGGACAGATGGTCACTTAGTCATTATTGATTGGAAGATTGGTGATGATGTAGCCAGTGATTACTCACACCAGATAATGGTCTATGCGCTGGCCGCAAAGCATCGTTGGCCGAGAACTCCCGTTGAAAACTTTGAAATCAAGGAGGTAAATTTACTCAAGAATACTATTACCGTGTATCCACTTACGACTGAAAAACTATTGGAAACAGAGGATTTCATCTACCGCAGCAGTACCGATATACGGGATTTAACCGGAGATCAAAGCTGGGATGCTCAGTGCTTAGAGGACTTCGAGCCGGCTCGGAGCGGACGGACTTGCCAGTACTGTAAATTCAGAAAGCTCTGCCAGGAGGTATACGTTGACCTACCATCGGCTGAATCAATTCAAAATTAATAATCTCAACCAGATTAGCTACCGCTACCGGCTCTTTGAAATCACCGGTCTACCATCTGGTGATAATTTTGAGAAGAACACCAACCTGTTAGCCAAAAATTTAGCCTTTGAACTGAAGGCTCCCGTTACATCAATTAATCGGGGCGATCATCACTATGTCGCATTGAGCGCCGAGGCTTCTCCCAATCTAGAACAGCCCCTTACGCCCCATGTTGCCACCTTGAGACCTCATAATGAAGCAGAGGAACTGGATTTTGGTCATCTCAGCATCGACACCATGCCTATAGCGCTCAGTTTCCTCCGGTATGCATTTCGAGGCCCTCTTATGCAGCATAGTCAATTGTGGGAGACCGGAAGAGCGTACTTTCCAAAGATTCCACTCAATCACATGGAACAACACCGCGAGGTAGACATCTTCAAAGGGTTCCACCACACTATAGTTTCAGCTGGCCCTTCTCAGGTATTTCTTATGGTTGACCTAACCCATAAATACGTTGATACGATGTTCCTACTTCAGCGCGCAGATGGAGAGAAGCTCAAGGATTATCGCATGCGCCACTGTCTTTACCAGTTTGGTCATCGCTGGTATCGTGTGCAGCTACTCAATACAACAGGTAGTACAATCGGGGAACAGAAGTTTAAAGATCCGAGAACGGGAGAGGTTCATAATATCTACGACTACACGATTAGCCAGTGTGGTAAGCCCCGGCCTGACTACATTCGTACGCTGGATGCCGGGAGCCCCGCAATTCTCTATCGTTATCCGGGGAATGAGGAGACACGTTATGGAGCAGCGGCTTTATGCCGTCTCATATATGCGACAAGCGATCCCTATGTGAGAGGTATTCATTCGTATTCAATCAATGAGCCGAATCATCGCTTCGACGAAATCGAGCGCATCGTTCATGAGTATTTTGGGAACGTTTACTTAGGGGATACTCACGTTCAAGTGATACCCGAAACGATAGCAGTGCCAAAACGATACTTCCAGGTACCGGATCAGCGCTTCGGCAATGATACCGTTGTCCATGTGAAACAATATCGAGAGGGTAACGGTATCGATATTGGCCAGTTGGGGGCCACTCGGATGCAAAATTTGGTCTCGCCAAACGTCGGCCCATTTGGCGCATCCGAGTTCCACATCCAGTACATGTTTATCCCGCAAAGCCTGCATCGCAGCGTAGGTAAACATTTTCAAGAGGAATTTTCCAAAGCCGTTCAGCAGTTTTCCCCATATCGCTATCAAGTCAAGCCGATACTCTACGATGATCGAAATGCACGCAATCTCACACAACAGGTGAGAGCATTTGAGCAGGCCATACAAGAAAACGATTGCCGTCGCGGTTATGCGCTACTGATCTTACCCGCAAATGCGGCGAAAGATCTGCACAACTATTTGAAGCGAAGCTTCTGGCCCGATCTTCAATTCCAATGCGCGACAGCCAACAAAATAGTATCCTTCTATCATTTTGTTCAAGAGACATACGAGTTTAAACGCGAACTACAAAGCAAGTTCGTATCGTATCTGCGCTATATGGCTTGCGGATTATTAAACGTCAACCGCATGTGGCCCTGGGTTCTGGAGAGTTCATTGCATTACGAAGTCTATGTAGGTATTGATGTGCTCAACAGTAGAGCAGGTTTCACATTCGTTTTTGACGGAGCTCGCCATACCTTCTTCGAAGATTTTCCTTCCAGGCAGAAAGAGAAACTCACTAGCAAACAGATCGAGACGGTTTTGTATAATAGGTTGAGTGAACATCTCCGGGATTTAGATCTTCATCCGAGATCGATCGTTGTTCACCGTGATGGGCGCTTATTTGATTCAGAGCGTACCGGAATACAAAGAGCCGTAAAGCGGTTAAAGAGCGAGGGTTTTCTCGACAATGATGCTGTGATCGGCGTGGTAGACATCCGTAAGACAAGCTCTTCTCGGCTGCGGATCGTTGAGGAGAGAAAAGATGGTTCGTTGATGAATCCTCGTATCGGAGCTTACTATGTTCCTCAAGAGAATGGCCGTGAGGGCTTCGTATGTAACACTGGCTGGCCTTTTAAATTACCCGGTACGGTCAACCCTCTGCACGCCTGTATCGTAGAAGGTGACTTGGATATACGTTGGGTCCTGGAAGATATCTTTGCCCTGTCGCAATTGATATGGGCTGCGCCTGATCGTTGCGCACGCCTTCCGCTTACCATCAAGTTAGCAGACGATTTCCTGGATCCTATCCCGACCATTTTGTCCTGAAAAGGGGGCGATGCTATGAGTGATTTAGGGACATTATCCAATCATTACAAGTCAAGCGCGGAGCTGACTAAAGAACTGAATCAGGCCGTTGTGGCCATGAAGAAGAAGTTCTATGATTTAATCGGCGCGCAAGATATTTCCGAAGAGCACCTAGCTTCTTATCGAAGGTATCTTGCCGATATACTGAACACCTTACTTGTCGAGTTTAACCCGGATGCCCGAGGAAGCAAGGAGGCCTCTCAACAACTTGTTCCCGCTTCAATCCTGGAAAGGGTTTACCAGGCCCATAAGGGAACAATGGCACATTACGTCGAAGATCTGACGGAAGTAAGACGTCGGCTCTTGCAGGGTGGCAAGGGAATTACCGAGGCGGATATTCAGCTACTGGATGAATTAGCCGCTACTGCCGGTCTCGATACCTCAGAAGTATTTCGTAAGATGTGGAGAAAGTGATGAAGGATGTCCTTTACGGTCTCTTCCGTGATCTGAAGCAACGCTGCCAACTACTGCACACCCTTTTGGAGCAGCACGAATGTCATTCGGACGTGGTAGATTATAGAGCAGGAATCATAGAGATGATCGCTCTGGTCGAGGATGATGTTGAGGAGGTGATGAATGATCCCGCATTCGGCGCATCATTGATTATCGCGAATAATTTGCGGGATTATCGACTTTCCTCTCATATGATCAAACTACTTGAATGGTATCCTGTACCCGCAATTCTCCAATATGGACCATCGGATCATTACTTCCGCGCTTTCATGTCGCAAGCTCTTGTCGAGATGTCATACCCATTTTCTTTACCCGTAGTGTCAATGTCGAAAGACGATTACTACTCATCATACGCTCTTTTTAGCCTCATCATGGGACCGCTTCTTGAAGAATACTCATTATTAGGGCTACCGGATCTCTTTCATGAGCTTGGTCACCTTATTGTCGATCGAGAACGTCTCCGGTTTCTTGGTCGTTTTGATGTGGAGTTGAAGAATCATTTTGCTAAGGAGAAACGACGCGTCCGTATTGCACAGAAACCGCCAGCATACGAAGAGATCATCAAAGAGATACAACAACAATGGATTGATGCGTGGAGCGTAGAGTTCGCCTGTGATATGATTGCCACTTATCTTGTAGGGGCAGCTTACGGATGGGCTCATCTCCGTTTATGTGCTAGCAGTCTGAGTGACAATGTTTATGAACCAGGACCGGAAAACCTCAATTCCACACATCCCTCAGATAATGCCCGGCTGCAAGGCATCGTTGAAATGCTCATTCTTCTGAAGGAAAGGGACGAGACATCACATTTAAGAGCTCGTTGGAATGAATATTTAGCTCTCACCGGTGACAGTCCGCCCCAAGATTACGCACTCTGCTATCCTACCCGGATACTTAAAAATCTTGCGCAATATATATATGACGGGTGCAAAGCCTTAGGACTCAAAGCACTCTCGGATCAGGTTCCGAATTCTGGAAATCAAACCATATCAAACTTGCTCAACGACGGCTGGCGTGAATTTCTTGCCAAACCGCAGGAATATGGGACCTGGGAAGAATACCGACTGGCTGAGCTGAAAGTCAACTTGGAGCACTTGAATACTGCGGAACAGTCCATCCATGATGTACGGGATACTTCGACTAGCAATACCGGCGATTCGGCATGAATTTTAACTGCAAGAGATAATTCTAATGGTTCGTAATGACGTATTTTGCGAAATTCCTTCTCAATACATTACCACCCACATTCCGCAGTTTGATTGACAGGTTTTCGGAAAATTGGTAGTGTGGAGTCCACTCCAGTGGAGGACTCCCGATGACAATAGCAGAAAACTACAGCAATGAACGGCTCGACCACCTGGGAATTGTGGCGGGCGTGTGCCAAGAGATCGGTCTTGCGGCGTGGCTGGATGCTCAAGACCCAGGCAATCGCCAACAAGTGAGTGTGGGGACGGCAACAATCGCGATGATCCTGAATGGATTGGGCTTCAGCAATCGGCAATTGTATTTGGTGCCGCAGTACTTCGCGAACAAACCCGTTGAGCACTTGCTGGGTGCTGGGATCAAGGCCGAGATGCGAGAGTGTTGACTGTCTGGGTCGCACCCTGGATTGGTTGTACGCGCACGACCCGACGAAATTGTTTGCTGGGATCGCCAACCGAGCGCGGCAGGTGTTTGGCATCTCAACCCGTCAAGTCCATGTGGACACGACCTCTTTCTCGGTTAGTGGAGCGTACAGCAGCGCAGGCGAGCGGGTGGAAGAGCCAGGCAAGTCAGCAGAGGCGATGGAGGCTGAGACTGCGCTGATCGCGATCACCTATGGCTATTCGCGCGATCATCGGGAGGAACGCACCGCAGTGGATGATAGCCCTGGCCACGACCCATGGGGGCGATATCCCGCTGTTCCTACAACCACTTGATGGCAACAGCAGCGACAAAGTCAGCCTGCTTGCAGCAGTCATGGCCATCCAGAAGCAATTGCGAGAGGCGAATGCGGAGCCAAGCGTGTATGTAGCCGATAACGGTATCTACAGTGAGGCGAACATGCGGCAGTTGAACGCAGCGGGAGTGAAGTGGGTGAGTCGAGTGTCGGAGACCTCCACCGAGGCGAAAACGGTGCTACAAGAAGGCAGTCAGGACTGGCAACGGTCCGAGGATGGTAGCATCCAGTGGTATCGTCGGGTCATGACTTTGCCGCAGGGCAGCGAACGCTGGGTCATCGTGCGCACCCCCGCCTCCCAACAACGAGCACAGGCTTCGTTGCAACGACAGGTCAACCATGCACAGGCCAGTTGGGAGCGCAAGTGCTGGCATCTGGGCACGCGGCGCTTTGCGTGTGAAGCGGATGCACGGGCGGCCTGGGAGCGGGAACTGAAAGGCAAGCCATCGTGGTTGGAGATCCACAGTGATTTCCTGGCTCACCCCCGTCATGCAGGCAAGGGGCGTCCGCGCAAAGGTGCAAGTCCTACGACTCACCAGTGGCAAATCGTGACGACGGTTACTGTCAATCAACAACGGGTGGACGAAGAAGCCTTGCGTAAAGCCTGTTTCATTGTCGGGACCAATGAACTGGAGAGCGAGGCGCTCTCGGATCAAGAACTAGTGACGACCTACAAGGATCAAGGTGGGGTCGAACGTGGCTTTCGCTTTCTCAAAGATCCGCTGTTCCTGGCTTCCTCGGTCTTCGTCAAGAAACCGGAGCGGATCATTGCCTTGAGTTTGATCATGGTCCTCTGCTTGCTGATCTATCGCTTAGCCGAATATCGGCTGCGGGCATGCCTGGCCGAGACCGAGCAAACCATTCCCGACCAAGTTCAGAAGCCGACAGCACGCCCGACGATGCGGCTCTCGTCTTTCAATGTTTTGAAGGCATTGAATTGCTGCATGTGCAGACTTCCACCACTTCACTCACTATCGTCTTACGTCTGGAGTCAGTCCATCGACTGATCTTAGCTCTCTTGGGACCGCTTTATGAGAAAATCTATCATCCGTCGGGGTGAAAGTGCGGAATGTGGGTTACCAATTTTTGCACGGGTTTTAAACCCGTGGGGGCAATACTCACGTACGGTCAGGGATGATAGAATGGAGGGAACCGTGAGAACGAGTGGAAAGAGCAGGGAGAGCCAATGCGAAAAAGAAAGGCGTATGCACAGGCAGTCAAACGCATCCTGCGTCCAGAGGT
>WNGK01002960.1_pt1 | contig 18423 bp, 19 predicted proteins | sample 5400601 | NCBI WGS metagenome assembly WNGK01 (sample SAMN13153376, study PRJNA577476) | soil metagenome | isolation source: 60 cm soil or saprolite under Garry oak tree replicate 1 | place: USA:California | collected 2016-06-15
TACGGCCATGATCTTCTATGCCGCGATTTACCTGACAATCGCACTCGTTATCGCGATTCGCCGCTTCTCTCAGCGTGATTTTTGAGTATCAAAACGGAACGCCACACCTGCGAATGAATCAGCCAGTTCCCGGGTGGTCAACCCTTCCTTAACGGATTGTGGAAGCGTAGCCCGTGAGAACGAAGCCGCTGGCGCGGCGGACGCTGCCGCGTGTATAGGTGCGAGCGTGTCTGCGCTTGTAAAGAAGAACAGCCGCGGCGTACCATCACCGGGTTGAACGCCGGGAGCAGTGCATTGACGAGCATCAATAACCAAGCTTTTCGCGCAACTCCCTTCTTTGCAATGCCTTCCAGCTCCAAATCGATTGAATTCCCATAGACCGCGTCCGCCGCAAACGCAAGCGGCTTCCTTCTAACGGTTTTATCGAAAGCGCGCAGAGCATTGTCGTCACAGGCACTCGTTCTCACCTGCGCGCTTCGATAAAACACTTCTAGCGTCACACGGCCATTGAGGCGTCCCGCCGGGAAGCCGCGCTGGTAACCCGGCGCTCGGATAAAGCGGTCTTGTTTCCGTAAGCGCAGCCTTCACTCGCGATATTCCAGAGGTACATGGCCGCGTATGCCCGCCACGGCCGCCAAGCTTCGGCGCGCTGCTCAAGCTCACGGGGAGTGTTCAAATCCAGCGCGTGCAGAAGACCGAGGTCGCCGCACGGAAACGCATCGGGTTCCCTGAGTGCGCGCATTGCCACGTATTGTGCTGTCCATTTTCCAATGCCGGGAATTTCACGTAGTCGAGCCAGAAAAGCCTCGGAGTCGACGATCCCTTCAAAACTAATCCGCCCATCGCAAACCGCTCGAGCGAGTGCCTGAATAGTTACGGCTCGCTTCCCAGGCAATCCGATGCTGGCCAGCCTGGCCTCGGCGAGAACCTCTGGTGCGGGAAACAGATGTGTGAGTCCACTTGCTGGGTGAAAAGGCTGCCCAAAAGCTCTTGCCATCCGGCCGGCAAGAGTGGTCGCGCCCTTGACGCTGACCTGCTGACCGAGGATAGCTCGCGTCGCCAGTTCAAAACCATTCCAGCAGCCAGGCACGCGTAGGCCAGGCTCGGCGTCAACCCGCCTCGCCAACAGCGGGTCGGTTCTCAGACTCTGTACGATATCGGTCCAGTCTGCACTCAGATCAAACATAGCGCGAATTCGCTCAGTGATAAGAAAAAGAGAGCGTGGATCGCCAAATTGAACGCGTACGGCGAGTGCATCGTTTCCTTCGTCGATGGAGACCTCAACACAGCCATGGTTGCCATGCAAGGAAATCGAACGACGATAACTGCCAATGTCCACTACTTCCACGCCGGGCGTGGCCCGGGGTGCAAGAAACGCCAGCATACCGTTCCAGTGATAGGGAGGACGGAAACGAAGGCGGAAGAGGTACTGATTTTGTGGCTGGACAACCGTCTGCCGCACAAGCCGGCGGATATGAGTCGGGGTTCGATGGTAGACCTTGCGGATGGCGGCATTGAATCGCCGCACACAACCGAAACCAGAAGCCAGAGCGACCTGGTTCATCGGCAGACTCGTCTCGTCGATGAGCTTTTTCGCAAAGTGCAGACGACGGGTCTGAGCCACGGCACTGGGCGTCGCACCCAGGTGCCGGAGAAACAGGCGGCGAAGATGGCGCGAGCCAACTCCCAGCCGCTCTGCGAGAACTTCCACTCCGCCGTCCTCGAGCGCGCTCTCATCGATCAGCCGCAAGGCGCGCGAAACTGTGTTCGAAGTTCCTAACCATGCGGGAGTTCCGGGTGAGCATTCCGGCCGGCAGCGCAGACATGGGCGAAAACCAGCTTCCGCCGCTGCGGCGGCGCTAGGGTAATAACGAACATTTTTTTCTTTCGCCGTCGGAGCAGGACAAATCGACCGGCAATAAACTCCACTGGTGAGCACACCGATAAAGAACTTGCCATCGAAACGCGCGTCACGCGACAGTCTCGCTCGCGAACACACTCGCCAATCCAGCTCCATAGGTTTCGCAAATCATGATAGTCGCACCTGAGGAGCAAAGTAGACGTTTTCGGACCAGGCTCCCCAATCCGCATGTGTGCCAACTTTTTGGGCGGGGATGGTTACGGGTTCCTTTCCCGTGACCGGCACGGCGAGACATCGCCTTCGTCGACAGCGAGGTCCGCAAACGTCCATCCCGTCAGGGAGCGGAGTCCGCAAACGTCCAGCCTTCTTCTGCCAATCGATCTATTTTGATTTGCGTAGGTGCACCTGCCGAGATGGAGTCAGTCAGTTTCTATTTCCCTATCGAAAACATCGAGGGCAGCCGCGAAAGGCAAAGGTGCAGACCGGCAGTTCGTTCAGCGGATCCAAAGACCCAAAGGAGAATGTCATGAAATCGAAGATGTTCAGATGCTTGACCGCGATGGCCCTGTTTGTTGCGCTGGCGGTACCATTTCGGCTCGCTGCCCAATCCCATTACAGCGTAGTCGAACTCGGCGAACTCGGCGGTACGGCAGGCTCAGCCAACGGCATCAACGATCGGGGTTGGAACACCGGCACCGACAACTTGCCGGGAGACTTGACGACGGTCGCTACTCTTTGGGTGAACGGATCAACCGTCCCTCTCGGCAACCTCGGGGGACTAAACAGCGCAGTGGCCTGGCCGGTCAAGAATAACAATGGCGTGATCGTGGGTATCTCTGAAACGGCAGACGCCGATCCTCTTGGAGAATATTTTTCGTGTTATCCCTTCTTCGCCACAGGCGTTCCCACAGGGCAAATCTGCAAAGGTTTTCGTTGGCAGAACGGGCAGATGACAGCATTGCCACCGTTCCCTGGCGGTTATAGCAGCTACGCCACCGGCGTCAATAACCGCGGTCAAGTGGTCGGGTGGGCAGAGAACGGTGTCCACGATGCAACTTGCGACACGTCCTTTCAGATCTTGCAGTTCCGGGCGGCGATCTGGCAACCGGACGGCCAGATGCAGGAACTCCCACCGCTGCCCGGCGACAGCACCAGTGCGGCGACAGCAATCAATGATCTCGCTCAGGTGGTCGGCATCTCCGGCGATTGTGCTATCGCGGTCGGAGGTGTTAGCGCTAAACACGCGGTGCTTTGGCAAAACGGTGTTCCGAATGATCTTGGGAACATCGGAGGCGATGCCTGGAACACGCCCACAGCCATCAATAATCAAGGCACGATCGTCGGTTTCGCCAACACGGCCCCTGGCACTGCAAGAGTCTATGAAGCATTCATCTGGACCAAAGCGGGCGGCATCAAGTCCCTGGGCAAAATCCCGGGCGATCTCCGCAGTACTGCCAACGGCATCAATGAAAAGGGCGACAAGATCGTAGGTCTGTCTAGAGGAGGGCCGCACCTGTTCCGCGCGATCCTGTGGGAGAACACCAAGTTGACCGACATGAACTCTCTGACTGTGCCGGGTTCGCCCTTTCTGCTATTGGCGGGGGACATTGATCAGCAAGGTCATATTGTAGGGGAAGCGTTTGATCCGAATACGGGCGAGAGTCCCGGCTTCATCGCGACTCCCGTTCCTCCGGGGGCTGCTGTGTCCTCGGCGGTGCACGCAACTCCGCAGGGGAATCTGCCCGAGAACGTTCGACGGCAGATTGAGCGGCGGCTAGGGCTAGCAGGTGAGCCGACAACGCAGCGGTGAGCGTCCGCAGAAGATACCGATCGCCACGCTCGAGGCATCCGCGAACTTGCACAGACCATGACTGTGGGTAGGGAAATTCCTACCTACGTCTCCTCAGGACCGGAAACCAGTGCGCAGTCGGCCTTGACGAACACATTTATGCACTGCTTCCTTCGCGGATCCTACCTCGTGCCCGCTTTCGCGGGACTTTCGGATGAGCACATACTTTACTGCTCCTGTGGCAGACCACCGGTTTCCAGCCGCTGGCGGCGTAGCGAGTTGAAGAGGTATGCGGTCTCCAAAGTGGCTCATGATCGCGGCTACGGAACCCCCACGGAGATTGTGCCGGTAGGCCACAAGTTACGGAATGCGTCGTTCGAGGTGACCAGGATGATCGATGCGAATTCGATGGATGACGTTAGAAACTCGAAGTGAGCCCCCCTCGTTAATTGGTCAATTGCGGGCGCCCTTTCCGCCGTATTACTTTTCGCAGGAGTGGATGGCTTCGGCAATCACCCAGTCGCAGCAGCAGAGGCTGCGAAATCCTCTGCTTGTTTGGCGCCACAATATCGAGAGTTCGATTTCTGGATTGGCGACTGGAACGCGTTCGACTTCTCCGACCCCAACACGACCGTGGGCCGCACCAAGGTGGAAAAAATACTTGATGGTTGCGTCTTGTTCGAGAACTACGAAGGAGCAAACGGTCTGAACGGTCGAAGTTTCACTATCTACGATGAACCCCGAAAAGCGTGGCATCAGAGTTGGGTGACGAATCGCGGCCAGTTCCTTCAACTCGATGGCAACAGTAAAGCTGATGAAATGGTGCTCACTGGAGCGGATCAGACAACAAATGGCAACGAGAGACAGGTTCGTGGTACCTGGAAGCCAGTCAGCAGAGGCGTTCGCGAGACTGCGGTAACTTCGACTGACGGTGGGTAGACTTGGAAGCCGTCGTTTGATCTTATATTCCGGCCACGTGCAAAGGCTTCCAATAGCGACGATGTCAAGGCTGTGGCGGATCTGGACAAACAATACCAGGCCGCAGTTCGACGAAATGATGCAGCCACAATGCAGCGCATCCTAGCCGACGATTTCATACTCGTTACCGGTTCCGGTACGACTTATACCAAAACTTGGTGACAGAAAACTACGATGTTAACGTACCGGTTCCGGTCGAGGCCCTCAAGTTGGTTTTTCACCCACTGATACTGCTTTTCATCCGCCGGCATATCCGCATCAAGCGCACAGGAACGCGTGTGTTCAGATATCGAGTGACAGGTGCTCAGCTGATGTGTATGGCATCTGGTCCGGGAAGCGGCGGTACACCATACTTGACGTTTCGCCAAAATTAATTCGTGCAAACGGCCGATGGATATCGTAAATTTTCATTACTTAAAGACAGTATGGGCACGAGCAACGAGAACCTGCTGAGCATTCTGGGTCGGCTTGGAAAGGATCGGCAAGAAGGGCCAAAGTAGCCGAGAAGTATCTCTTGAACGCAGAGGAAAACGTGGACCATTCTGGCCCGCTGCTACAAGCCCGCGAAATCTCGAAGTCATTCAGTGGTATCAGGGTACTCGACGACATCAACTTTGATCTGCGGCGGGCCGAGGTGCATGCGCTCGTGGGCGAGAATGGCGCGGGCAAGTCCACGCTCATGAACATCGTCAGTGGCGTGGTGCGGCCGGATGCGGGAGAAATCCTTTGGGACGACCGGCCCATTCGGCTCGATGGACCGCGTGATGCGCAGGCGCTGGGCATCAGCTTTGTGCACCAGGAACTGGCGCTCGTGCCGCAGTTGAGCGTGGCGGAGAATATTTTCTTGGGGCGCCACCCCGCTCGATTCGGGTTCGTAAACGTAGGCGAGATGTACGCGCGGGCTCGCCGTGTCTTGAAGGAGCTGGGATGCCAGCTCGACACACGGCAGACGGTTGCACAGCTTAGCTTGGCGGAGCGCCAGTTTGTAGAGATCGCGCGGGCGGTCGCCTTCAAGAGCCGCCTGATCATCATGGATGAGCCCACCGCGCCACTGGCCGATCATGATGCGAACGCATTGTTTCAATGCATTCGGTTGTTGCGTAGCCAGGGCGTGAGCGTGATCTATATTTCGCATCGGTTGAAGGAGATCTTCGCGATTTCAGATCGCGTGACCGTGCTGCGCGATGGCAAACACGTGCTAACGCAGCCGACCTCGCAGGTCACAATGGAAGGGCTGGTGCGGGCCATGATCGGCGAAAAACTGAAGGAGAGGCTCGCATCATCGTCAGCAGGAGCCATAAAAGCTGAGGAGGCGTTGAGCATTCGCGGACCGCTTAATTTGACTGTACGTTGCGGTGAGATCGTAGGCTTGGCGGGGCTTGCTGGGGCAGGACGAACGGAGTTGCTCGAATGGGTCTTCGGGGCCGGAGAAATAAGCACGAGGCAAGTTTTCGTGGGCGGAAAGTTAGTAAGCCTTCGAAATCCGGTTGATGCGATTCGGAATGGCTTGGCGCTGGTGGCCGATGACCGCAAGGCTAAAGGCCTCGTTTTGAGCGCTTCGGTGCTCGACAACATCGCGCTGGCCGGCGGCCGCTCACGTTTCTATATCCGGCGCTCGCAGGAAAAGCAAGACGCGCAGCGGTGGGTCGGTTCTCTGCATATCAAAGTGGCCGGGTTGGATCAGCCCATCATTTATCTAAGCGGCGGCAACCAGCAGAAGGTGGTGCTGGCGAAGTGGCTTTACGCCGGCGCGCGCGTGTTCCTGCTGGATGAACCAACGCGGGGCATTGACGTGGGGGCGAAGGTGGAAATCTACGATATGATTCGAGCGCTTGCCGAGAACGGCGCAGCCATACTTATGGCTTCGTCCGAGGTCGAGGAATTGATGGGGCTGGCGGATCGGATCATCGTGATGCACCGCGGACGCATTGCGGGAGAGTTGGCGCGCGCAGAAGCAACAGAGGAGAAGATCATGCACTTGGCGACCGGAGCAGCCAATTGAGCGAAGCGGCCAGGCCTGTACCTTCGACAAAACCTTACAGGACTATTTCTGTGGCTGGGCTGCTGCGCAAGCTGGGCCCTTTGCTGGCCCTGCTGATTCTCTGTGCAGTGCTGGCCGGAGCGTCTGACCGGTTCTTTACCGCCGATAACCTGTTTAACATCTTGCGCCAATCAAGCGTGAACACGCTCGTATCCCTGGGACAGTTGGTGGTCATTATCACCGCTGGAATTGACTTGTCGGTCGGTTCGATCCTCGGATTGTGCTGCGTTCTGGTGGCGCTGCTGATGCGATCGGGCGTGCCGCCGCTCTTCAGCGTAATTGCGGTGATCACTATCGGCACGATCATGGGCGCCATTAATGGTGTGTTGCTCACGAAGCTCCACCTGCCGCACCCATTCATTCCAACACTCGGCATGATGAATGTGGCGCGTGGGCTGGCGCTGGTCATTTCGGGCGGCTTTCCGATTTCCGAACTGCCCTTGGGTTTCCGGCTCTTGGGCGCCGGAAGAATTGGCTGGATTCCGACACCTGTGATCCTGGTTGCGACTTTTTGCGGAGCATTCTACGTCTTCCTGGGCCGCACAACGGTTGGGCGCGATGTGTACGCAATCGGGGGCAATCCCCAGGCGGCGCGGCTCTCAGGAGTCCCAGTGGATGCCCGTCTGATTCTTGTGTACGCGCTGAGCGGCTTGACTGCGGCGGCCGGAGCGATCATCTTGGCGGGCCGCATGAACTCGGGCTTTCCACTGGCGGGAGTCGGGCTGGAGCTAGATTCCATTGCGGCTGTGGTGATTGGCGGCGCCAGTTTCTTAGGCGGAGTGGGTACTGTGAGCGGCACTTTGGCTGGCGCACTCATCATGGGGGTGTTACGAAACGGTCTTAACCTGCTCAACGTCTCGGCGGCGTGGCAGACGGTAGTGATCGGAATCGTGATTGTTGCGGCAGTCTGGGTGGACGTGGTTCGGCAGCGCGCCGCTCGAAAAAGGAACGATTAGTATGGCGATTCAACGGTTGCGAGTCGGGCTTATCGGCGTGGGCAGGCTTGGCCGAGTGTATGGCCAGTACTTGGCGCAGAGAGTGCCGGCCGCGGTTTTGATTGCTGTCGCGGACCACAAAGCCGGGATTGCGGAGTCGTTTGCACGCGAGTTCGGAATTCCAAAATGGTATGCGCAGCACCAGAATCTGTTGGAGGATCGCGAAATTGACGCAGTGGCGGTAGCCACATCCACCCGCACGCATAGGGACGTCGTGATAGACGCAGCCAAGTGTGGCAAGGCGATCTTCTGCGAGAAGCCAATCTCGCTGACCCTGGATGCCGCGCGCGAAATGATCACAGCCGTAGAAAGAGCGGGAGTGTTCTTCCAGATGGCCTTTCAGCGCCGCTTCGACGCCGGACATCTCGCGGCAAAGCGGAAAATCGAGGAGGGAGCCATCGGCGAGCCGGTGATGTTTACTTCTATTTCCCGCGATCCTCACGCGCCGCCCATCGAATTCTGCGATCCTAAAATGAGTGGCGGCTTGATCACGGATATGGGCATCCATGATTTCGATATCGCGCGCATGTACATGGGCGAAGTAAGGCGCGTGCACGCCATCGGCGCGACGCTAGCCTATCCTGAGATGAAGTCCGTGGGCGATATTGATAATGCGATCATTGACTTGGCATTCGAGAGCGGCGCGTTGGGCGTGGTGCAACTGAGCCGCAACGCGGTTTTCGGTTACGACATTCGCGGCGAAATTTGGGGAACGAAAGGGTCTGTCCAAATCGGATATTACCGGCAAACGCCGATTCTGATGCTGACTGCGGAAGGGGTCACGCACGATGCCGTGCCTTACTTCATGGAGCGGTTCGAAAATGCCTACTTGGCACAAATCCAGAACTTCGTTGAGCATGTCCAAAAGGAGCTACCGCCATCCATCACGGGCGCGGATGCCGAAGCGGCGCTGCGGATCAGCCTGGCAGCGAACATCTCGCTGCGGGAACGCCGGCCTGTGGAAGTTCAGGAGTTAGCGGCACTGGGATATTGCGCATGAGGACGCTGATTGCCGTCGCGTTGAGTGCAACTATGCTGGCCTCTTGCGGGCGCAGCCAGACGAAAAGTCTGGATATCACGCTGGTGACCAAAGCTCTCGATAGCGAATGGTGGCAGCGGGTGAAAGCCGGCGCGGAGAATGCGGCGAAGGCGCATCCGGGCGTTCGCTTAGCGGTGCTGGCGCCGGAACGAGAGCTGAATATCGATCAGCAGGTATCAATTCTGGAAGATCAGATCACCAAGCGAGTCGGCGCCTTGGCAGTGGCGCCCGCCGGCGCTGCAGAAGTCATCCCCGTGCTCGAACGGGCGCATGCGCTGGGAATCCCCGTGATCATATTTGACACAGACATCAATTGGCCACTCAAAGTGAGTTATGTCGGAGGGAATAACCGCCGCGCGGGGCAGATGGCTGGGCAATATATCGTCAAGCTGCTCGGCGGCAAAGGCAAAGTCGCCGTGATCCGCGGCATTATGGGAGTCTTTACGCATGAGGAGCGGGTGGCTGGGTTTCAGGACGCGATTCGAGGTTCTGCGGGAATTGATTGTGTGGCGGTGCAACCGGGCAACAGTGAACGGACATTGGGCATGTCGGTAATGGAAAACCTGCTGACGCGGTATCCTGACCTGCGGGCAGTTTTCGCTACCAACGATCAGATGGCGCTGGGAGCAGTGGAGTCGGTCGCTGCGCGGAATCTGACCGGCAAGGTTGCCCTCGTGGGAATTGATGCTACGCGCGAAGCTGTCCGCGCGGTCGCGGCAGGGCGGCTGGCTGGCGACATCGCAATGTATCCTGAAAGGCTGGGCGGCAATGCCGTCGAGGCGGCCTTCAAAGCCGCACGCGGTGAACCTGTGGAGAAACGGATTGACGTCGGCGAGGCATTGGTTACAAGAGAAAACGCGCAGGACTTCCTACAATGATTCCGTTCTGGGGGACTCTCTCTGGATGTCACAAGACGACGGGCCCTGTCTGGAGAGTGCATTCGCCGCAATCCCGGGCGCACTGGAAGCGAGGTGTTCTATGAAGCCGATTGTTCTGGCGGGCCTCGCAGCCGTAGCTTTTCTTCAAACATCCGCAACTGACAAGCCGGTGAAATTAAGCGACATGCCGTTGGTCGTGCAACAGACCATTCGGGAACAGACAAGAGGCGCGATAATTACTGGTACGCTCGTCGAAAATGAGAATGGCAAAATCCTCTACGAATGCGAATCATTGTTGAAGGGTCAGACTCGTGATTTTCTGGTGGACGACACGGGTGCGGTGGTCGAAGTCGAAGACCAGGTTAGCCTCGAGGAGGTTCCTCAAGCAGTCAAGATAGCGGTCCAGCGTGTCGCTTCCGGAGGCCGGCTTACAAAATTGGAGCGGGTGAAAAGGGGCAACACAATCACCTACGAAGCCGCTGTCATGAAGAACGGGAAGAAAACTGGAATGGAATTGCGTCCAGATGGATCGCCACTAAAGAAGCAGTAATGCTTCTGAAGTTCAACCTAACTAGTTAGTTTCTGTCGCGAAACGCGTAATTCCTTGACAGAAGCCGATTCTGCACGCGATCCAGGATTGGAATCATAAGCCTGAGGCCCGATGTTTACCGGGAAACGCGCGCTTGTGCATGTTTTTTCGTCGCGATCTTTCACGCCATATGACGGGTGTTCATGCGGCCATCATGGGCATGGGTGGGTGGTTTGACGCCGAGGATCTGTCTGGACCGTTTAAGACGTTTCGTGCGATCGACGAGTTCAATCCTGGAGCTGTGAACTCGATTGTGGTAGGCCCGTGGTCACATGGCGGCTGGACGAGGGGGGATGGAGACCGGCTGGGGGATGTGACTTTCGATCAGAAGACGGGAGCTTTCTTCCGCGCGCAGATCCTGTTTCCTTTCTTTGAGCATTATCTGAAGGGGCACAATGCCGATCCTCTACCCAACGCCTATGTCTTCGAAACCGGAACCAATACCTGGAGGAAGTACGATGCCTGGCCGCCAAAGAATGCCAGCCCGAAGACGCTCTATTTTCACGCAGGAGGAAAATTGAGCTTCGACTCGCCGGTGGAGAGGATAGCCTCGGATGAGTACATCAGCGATCCGGCCCATCCTGTACCGTACGTAAACTACCCTGCCATCTCCGTGCTTCAGCGATACATGACCGATGACCAGCGTTTTGCTTCGGAGCGGCCGGATGTCCTCACATATGAAACCGATCCGTTGACTGAGAATGTAACGATAGTAGGCCCGGTTCGGCCAATGCTTAAGGTGGCATCGACGGGGACGGATTCCGATTTTGTGATGCAACTCATTGATGTCTATCAATGTCTATCCCGATGATTCACCGAACCCTGTATCTGATACCCCTGCTCCGACCAGAAGAAATTTCGGCACAATCCAGGTCCAGATGGGCGGTTATGAACAACTGGTGCGCGGCGAGCCGATGCGGGCGAAGTTCCGCGATAGCTGGGAGAAGCCTGCGCCGCTGGTTCCCGGCAAGATGGTCAGCGTGAATTCGGAGATGCCCGATGTCAATCACACATTTCGCGTCGGTCACCGGATTATGTTGCAGGTGCAGAGTTCGTGGTTTCCACTCGTAGATCGCAATCCGCAAACATTCGTGGACATACCCTTTGCAAAGCCGAAGCAATTTGCGAAAGCTGTGGAAACGGTTTACAGGAGCGCGAATGCGGCCAGTGGAGTAAAGGTTCTGGTATTGCCAACGAACGAGGTAGCTTTAGGATGGTTGAGGTCAATCGTGTTGTCGGGAGTGGGGGAGAATCGGAGCCGGCAAACGGGAATCGGAGCGACGCGGCATTTGTTCCTGTGCGGAGCAGTCCAGGGGTTGGTTGCTGCGGCTGCGATCGTTGTTGCCGCGTGGCGCGCTCCGGACCGGGTGCAATCCCTGATGTGTAAGACACGAGCTCTTACGGCAAACGGGGGTGAATTGCCGAATTTACGCCCCGCGACGGAGGCTCGCGCACGCGGAGAAATTTGAGAGGAATCGACTATGAGAATGTCCGATCGCTTGAATCCACGCAAAAGGTCGATGCAACTGTCCCGGCTTTTCGTGCTTTCGTTGTTCTGTCTGTCGCTTCCATGGGCGCAGCCCGCTGTGGCCCAGACGGATCTGACCGGCTACTGGGTACTTCGCGTCCCCAATGGCGATGGAATATTTCGCGAAGTCTATATCCAGATAAACCAAAGCGGGAAGACGATTTCTGGCACCCTCTTTGGCCGGGGGCCGAATGGAACTCCCATCACTGGCACGTTCAAGGACCGCCAGTTGCACTTTGCCACTGTGCCTCCGGCTCCGCCGGCAAACGGCGCGGCTCCCTCCCCGTATTTTTCCCGGTCCCAGGTCTACGACGGCGTCTATCAGGATGGGAAGTTGTCTCTGCAGACGCAGAACTACCGCAAGGAAACGATGCAGGGCATAGCGGAAAGGACAACACGCGAGGCCGCGTTGCCACCGGCGCCACTTCCTTTGCCCGCTCTGCGGGATCTGCCGGACAACGGCTTGGTGCGCACTCCCCCCATGGGGTGGAATAGCTGGAACAAATTTGCCAGCCGAATCGACGATGCCGCAGTGCGCACCATGGCCGATGCGATGGTAGCCAGCGGGATGAGCAAGCTGGGCTACGTTTACATCAACATCGATGACACCTGGGAGGGCGGCCGCGATGCCGCCGGAAACCTTATCCCCAACAAGAAGTTTCCCGACATGAAGGCTCTGGCCGATTACGTGCATTCGAAAGGATTGAAGATCGGTATTTATTCTTCACCAGGTCCCAAGACCTGCGCAGGTTACGAAGGCAGCTTCGGGCATGAAGTGCAGGACGCGAATACCTTTGCCGCTTGGGGAATCGACTACCTGAAATATGACCTATGCACCGCCAGGACTATCTATCAGTCCACGCAGGAGGACGAGCAAGGGCTGTACCAAAAAATGGGTGACGCCCTACAGAAGACCAATCGTCCGATCATCTATAGCCTTTGTCAGTATGGGCAGGCCGATGTGTGGAAGTGGGGCGCGAAAACCGGTGGGAACCTCTGGCGGACAACGGGCGACATTCGTGACGACTGGGCATCCATGGATCGCATCGGCTTCGGGCAGTTGGCGATTGCTTCGTTTGCAAGAATTGGGCACTGGAATGATCCGGACATGCTGGAGATAGGCAATGGCGGAATGAATACAGACGAGTACCGCACGCACATGAGCTTATGGTCGATGTTGTCTGCTCCGCTGATTGCAGGCAACGACCTCCGGAACATGACGGACGACACCAAGTCAATCCTTATGAATGCGGACATCATCGCGGTAGACCAGGATCCGGCTGCGAAACCCGTGCAGGTGCTATCTGAACAGGGGAAGATTGAGACACTCTGGCGGCAGATGAAAGATGGAGCGGTGGTCATTGGAATATTCAATCGCGGCGATGCCGCTGCCAACGGCACTGTCGCTTGGAGCGATGTGAAGCTGGGCGATGCAGGACAGAAGCTCCAAGTGCGTGACCTCTGGAAGCATCAGGCCGTTTCGACTGTCGGCGACCGCTATACCGCAACTGTGCCACCGCACGGCGTAGAAATGCTGAAAGTATCTGTAGCAGAGGGAAAGTGACTTCGATTCGAATACCTACAACGGCTCCTGCCTGCCGCGACCAGTTGTGTGAACTTGAAGTTCGCAAGTGCATACGTAAGCAGCAAACAGCAAACCACCCATTATCTTGGGGTTCCTGAACAAATCGTCTAAGAGCCAAGTGTCCACCACAGTGCTCGTCCTGCGGAGGTCACTCTTAACCGAAATCGAAGAAGCAGAGCGCCGCCACGGTCCGCGACCCAAGGGATGAGAGTTTCTACGACAGGCAATGAAAACGAAGTCAGAAGTCCCAGAAGTATCCTTTGAATCGGCCGACCTAGCGGCGGCGGTCGGAGTCATAGGCGGAAAATGGAAGGTCCGGATCATTTGCTACCTCTTGGGAGGAACCAAACGGTTTGGTGAACTACGCCACACGCCCAACCCTGCCTCTCTTTGCGCGGAAGAGACAGGGCTGGGACTCGGGGTTGGGGTCCGGCGAATCCTACTGACTGTCAGCCGGTTTGGCGGCTGGCTTCTTGGTGGCCGCGGGCGCCGCGGCAGCTTTTGGACTCCAGAAGTCCGGATCAGCCTTGACCCAGTCGTCCGACGGGTAGCTCATGCGCGGATTGAAGACGAAGAGGTTCGTCTGACTCTCCTGAATTGACGCGGCTGACAACTCGCCCAGTCGCTTCATGCCTTCCGAGCCCATGGCCGCTTCAAAGTCTTTGCCCTGGCCCATTTCCTTGTCAATCTCCGAAGCCGATTTCAGCGGCGTGAAGAAAATGTACGTGGTGTCGGGATTTCCGTAGACCGAAGAGTAACAGGCCCAGTGCGTGCCGGGGATCTTGTCGTAGGCGGCAAGGACCATCTTCATGCCGTCATCCCATTCCTTGTCGTGTCCCGGCTTGACTTGGAAGCGCCCGATTTCGAAATAGCGCATGTGAGGGATGTCCACCTCGGGACGCAGACTATAGTCCGCGTTGAAGCGGAATACCCCGCCGTCGGTATCGCTCAACAGTTCACCGTCCCCGGCCCAGGCCCTCGCCAGGTCAGCCGACAAGGTGGCGTTTTTCTGCTGCGCGCTTACATCCTTCTCCCACGCATCAAACGAGTCGTATCCAGTGAGAAAGAGCGCACGCGACTTGCCCGAAAGAGACTCGACGGCCAGATAGTGAGTCGGCCATTTCGCGCGCTTCATGGCTTGTACAAACGCGGCTTCCGTCTTTTCATGAGTAGCACCCGATTTTCCCGGCTTGGTGTACTCCCGGCCGATCACGAGCACTTTGGGCGGCATATGGGGATTGGACATGTCCTGCGCAGCGGCAATTACGGATCCCCCAAAGGGCAGCAGAACAAATACGGCGAGAATGGATCTTGCAAATCTGTTCATAGTTGACCCTCCCTAGGTCACAGATGGATTACTAAGAAGTTTCGACTGGGTTCGAAGCGGCGGTCGTACCAACAAATGATTGTTTTTTCCTGGGTTCGGTCTTCAGTCGAACCGAACTATACTCCTTTCCGGCGAGGATGGGAGCGTTTGTTCTCGAGCTGGCTCGCTCGCGGCCGGTGCGATGGGATCGCGGGCAAAACGGAAAGAAATCCGTCATGGACGAAAGCCGGCTTTACAAGCTGCGGGTGGGATAGTTGATGTTAACAGTTAGTACTGCAAACGCTTGTCCTTATTAATAGCTTAATAGCTTCCAATAGCTCGTTGAATCCGGCGAACAGCTGGAGCGTTTCTCATGGTCCTGCTCGACCGATGCCTGCTGCAACAGCTCTTGCCATTCTTCTTGGGTGATTTCTCACAACGTCCCCTTCAGGCGGCGACCAAAGAAGTGCTGACAACCGGTAGCCGGGCTACTACAACCGTTCCCCTGCCGCTAGAATTGATTTCCAAGGTGCCGCCCAGTTGCCGGAGTCTCTCCCGCATTCCCCTGATTCCGACTCCCGGCGTGCCCCCTGAGTCCAAGGCTTCCCGCTTCTCTGATGGTATGCCTTTGCCTCTGTCCTCCACTTCCAGGCTGACCTGGCTGTCAGAACGACTAATACGAATTCTAGCGACCGGGCTTCCCGAATGGCGGTGAATGTTCGTGAGGCACTCCTGAACGATCCGAAAAATGGCGGTTTCCAAATCCTGCTGGAGACGCCCCAAATCCTCTGGCAGCTCCAAATCGACTCTGATCTTGCTGCGTTCTGTAAACCCCTCCAGGTACGAACGAAGACCGGAGGCGAGCCCAACTTCATCGAGCAGGGGTGGATGCAGCAAATGAGAGATGGTGCGCAGTTCTCGCGACAGTTCCTGTACAAGACCGACACTTTCCTGGATTGCCTTGGCAGCACGGGGAGCGATGTTGCCGTTTTCAGACCCCACTAACGACAGGTTCATACCTAGGGCAGCGAGTATCTGCCCAGCGCTGTCGTGCAACTCGCGCGCGATGCGCCGCCTTTCCTGATCTTGCAGGTGCAGCAGCTGGCCAGAAAGGAGACGTAAACTCTCTTCTGCCCGTTTCCTCTCGGTAATGTCACGGATGGCACTCGTAACCAGCGTGCCCTCGTCCGTCTGCAACGGACTGAGGCTAATCTCCACTGGAAATTCCTGGCCATCCCGGTGCAGACCAAATAGCTCCAGCCCCGCACCCATGGATCGCACTCGCGGTTCGCCAAAAAAAACGGTTCGGTGTCCCGGATGCATACGGCGAAACCGTTCCGGCACCAGCTTCTCAATTTCTTGACCCAGCAACTCTTCCCGTCGATAACCGAACAACTTCTCTACCTGGGCATTGGCCAGGACGATCTTGCCCACCGGATTCACCACCAGCATGGCGTCTGGCGCCGCCTCCAGCAGTCCCCGGAACTTCGCCTCCGCGCGCTCACGCTCACGAGCTGCTTCTGACTCGGAGCGAAGTCGCTCTTCCGCGAGAAGCCGCTTTTCAGCCTCGGTGCGAGCTAGTTCTTTGCTTCTTGCGGCGCTCTTCATCACTCGGACAACGAGGACGTATAGAACGATGGACAGAACTGCAATCGCCAGGCACGCGAGTACTATGGTCCACTGGCCGCGGTTGGCAAGAGTCGCCCGCATCGCAAGAAGTCGATCTTCCTCTTTCTCCATATCAGTTACGACTCGACGAAACTGATCCATCCGCTGCCGGCCAACGCCGGAAAGCATAAGCTGGCCTGCTTCCAGGTCTCGACCTTCTTTGTCTAGTTGGACCGTTTGCTGCAGTACGGCGAGCTCATCTTGTTCGATCCGTCGAAGCTCGTACATCCTTTGCTGCTGCGGGGCGCTGTTTTTCGTGAGACTGTCAAGTCTAGCCAGTCGGGCCTCGATCTGAGCGGTCGCTTCTTGGTACGGTTCTAGGTAGACTGGATCATCCGTGATTAAGTAGCCGCGCTGGCCTGTTTCCGCGTCGACCACAAGGCGAAGAACGGCACTCAACTCTTCCTTCACTTCGTGGGTTCTCTGAACCTGATCGTTTAGTCTGTCATAACCTAGGGCGGCTCGGCAGGTGTACGCGACCACGCCGAGGGTGAGGAACAACCCGATTGTAAGGATCAGGAGCAGGCGTCGCTGCAGAGTAGCTAACATGCAGCTGCCTGCTGTTTCGGAAAGATCGCCACAACGGCAGCGACCCCGACAGCGTAGCCCACCCAATCGTGCTTTAAGTCTGGTTGCAGATGCGAGAGGTCGCTGTCCATGATCCCAACCTTTCCATTTCCATTCGGAAAATAAGCGGGAGAGGAAGCAACTAGCTTAACAATCATGTGACAACCAACCCCTAAAGTAAAGCAGAGTTTTGCGGAAACTTGTCGCGTGCTAGGCAGGTCGGCACCAATGGCCCTTCGAGCAGCCTCGCTTGCATGACTGAGGGTAGGTCGGACACGCTTTGAACCTCAAAGACATTGCAAGTCGGGACGGACGCAAGCTGTTGGATTTATGGCAAAAAGGTCTCCTTTTGCATCGCCGCTTCTTCAGATGGCGAGCCAACATGCTCAAGCTGAAACCCTGACCGCTGCAGAACTCATTCTGCCGCATGCCGCTACTGAAAAACTCCGACACTAACCGCTGAACCTCGGCTCGCGTCTGCCGTCTTCGTACGACCACCGGCCGTTCTCTGTTCATCCCTCCACTTCAGCACAGGCCTCCTCCTCTGGAACGGGTGCGTTGCTCGAACGCTTACGAATGTGGGGGAGCATTAAAATCGACTGGCATCCCTTTTTGTGCTATTTGCGACGAATTGAAGTTATTGAAGTCCTCTGAAGACCCCGAGGTAAGAGGATTCCAGAGCGAGCTGGTGACGCGCCTGTCGGCGCGGAGCCCTGGAACTGGTCGTCCTCCCACGAGCGGCATTCGCTCAAACCTTCCACAGTTGAGCTAGGGCTCGAGCCGCGTCCGACAGTGCGCGCTTTTCCGCAGCGGCTTGGGAAATCCCTAAGATCCTTCCGCGCTGAACGATGGGGGTGCGATACTGCAGCCTCTCCTTGTCAGCCAGATCAGCCTGATGAATGTCGCACACGGCTGTCTCGAACACACGTCTCAGATCTTCCGCGGAGGGCGATCGCTGCGCTTCCATGTGGTGTTCCGCAATCACTGCTGTATGAGCACCCCGCGTGCCAAACACAGAAACCACATAACGTACTGATTTAGCTATTGGTTAGCTCGCGTCTTGGACCAGATGATCAATATGAAACTGCAAAAGCGATGCAGACTAGTACAGTTTCCTTTGCGTCCGTTGGCTGGGAACTGCGGTCCTCAACCGGCTCCTGAGGCAGCAGCATCCATGACACAAAGAAGACTGGGAGAAGTTGCTCCGGTGTGCTGCTCAAAAAAATAGTTCGCCAGTTCTCGCGATGCCTCGATGAACTTCTCAGAGTGGGAGCTAGACTTCGTCAGCAGCCGCGCTTGTTTAGGCACTGGAGACGCGGTGGTCGCGAGAAACTGCTGCACCGGAAATGCTTTGATAGAGTTCAGGACTCGCGTCGTCAGCTTCGTCTTTAGATGCGCTTTCTGACTCGCGTCTACCTTCGTCTCCACATCGGACAGTTGGGGTTTAGCCCCACCGTCCGAAATCTTTTGTGGAACATCGTGAAAAATTAGATGCTTGATTACAAGAGTGGCCAGAGCATCTTGTGTGATCACGTTTCATACTTCTCTTCCCGGGGAAGAGAATGATCGTACCCACCCCGGCGGCTTCTGTGTGCAAAC
>WNGK01002961.1_pt1 | contig 18422 bp, 20 predicted proteins | sample 5400601 | NCBI WGS metagenome assembly WNGK01 (sample SAMN13153376, study PRJNA577476) | soil metagenome | isolation source: 60 cm soil or saprolite under Garry oak tree replicate 1 | place: USA:California | collected 2016-06-15
CCGCTCCAGGCAAACTCGTGGATATCGGGGGCTACCGACTCCATATCAACTGTACCGGGACAGGCAGTCCAACGGTGATTCTCGATGCGGGACTGGGCGGAACCTCTCTTGATTGGAGCAAGGTTCAACCAGCAGTGGCACACTTCACACGCGTCTGCTCCTATGATCGAGCAGGCTATGGATGGAGCGATACGGGGCCAGGCCCGCGCACAAGCCAACAGATCGTAAAAGAACTCCATCTCCTGCTTGTGCATGGACAGATACGCGGTCCCTACCTGCTCGTTGGACATTCCGTTGGCGGATTGAATATGCGCCTGTACGCCTACCGCTATCCGCAGGAGGTGGCAGGCATGGTCCTGCTTGATGCCACGAGCGAACACCAGTTCGCTCCGTTTGGAACGTATCCGCCCGTCTTCCCTCCCCAGGCCGTGAGTGCGGCGGAACAACAACTCATGCTGTTTCGTGGAGCTGCACCATTTGGCGTGGCTCGCCTGGCATTACAAACGGGTCTCTTTCCCTTAGTAGACGCGGCCGCCTATCCCGCTGCCGTCCAGCCAATTCACCTGGCTCAATCTGAGCAAACCCGCTACTATGCCACACAATATGACGAATTAGCGGCATTGCAGGACAGTGCTGCACAAGTGCGTGCTGCACGCACAGCGAGCCCTTCCTATGGGCATCTTCCGCTGATCGTGCTGTCGCAGGATTATTCGCAAGATCGTTCACCCCAGGGAAAGCAGATGGCAGCCACCTGGGACGCCTTACAGCAAGATTTGGCCTCGCTTTCTTCCAACAGTCAGCACAGCGTTGCTCAGCACAGTGGACACTATATTCAACTGGATCGACCTGATCTCGCCATCGCAGCGATCCAATCCGTCTGGCAACAAGCACGGTAGTCAGGCACCACCAATGGTTGAGGCGAAGCGTGCAATCACTTGGTATTCGTTTCGTTTGGGCTTGCGCTGTCCTGACCACAGCGTGGAGGCTGAGAGCGCACTGCCCCGTTCACAACAAGGAGACATAACATATGAAGACAAACAGGGACATGAATCACACCCACGGCGAAGCTATGGACGGAGTGAGCGACCCATTCTCGCGGGACACGACGGGGCTGCCTGACGCGCTCGCTCCCCAGACCGTCATGTTGCAGCCTGACGAGGTCCTCGAGCTGCGGGCCGAACAGGTGCGCAAGCGCGTTGGCGAGGCCACCGTCAAGATGCTGGCCTACAACCGCTCGATTCCGGGGCCCACCCTCAAGGTGGCGCAGGACAGCGAAGTGACGGTGCATTTTACCAACGACACAGACCTGGAAACCACGGTGCATTGGCATGGCTTGCGCCTGGACAACCGCTTCGATGGTGTGCCTACGGGCGCACACCAGGGGATGATGGCACCGGTTCCCATCGGGGGCAGTTTCACCTACCGTGTGCGCTTTCCTGATCCTGGCATCTACTGGTACCACCCGCACATGCGGGAAGACTATACCCAGGAGTTGGGTCTCTACGCGCCGATCATCGTCGTCCCGACTGACGCGGCGTACTGGTCGCCCGTGAACCGGGAGGTCACTCTCACCCTCGACGATATTCTGTTGGAGGAAGGCAAGATCGCTCCCTTTAGCCGCACGCTCTCGGATCACACCGCCATGGGGCGCTTCGGTAACGTCATGCTGGTCAACGGGGAGACTTCCCCACAGTTTTCCTTCAGCCAGGGAGAGGTCGTGCGCCTCTACCTCGTCAACACGGCCAACGTCCGGGTCTTCAACATCCGTCTGCCCGGGGCGCGCATGAAGCTGGTCGGCAGCGATAACGGGCGGGTCGAGCGGGAGGAGTTCGTCGAGGAGGTGCTCCTTTCCCCCTCTGAGCGCGCGATTGTCGACGTCTTCTTCGAGCACGCAGGCCAGTACTTGCTGGAGCATCGCACGCCAGAGCGGACATACCCCCTGGCCACGGTCAGCGTAGAGGCGCAGCCGGCCCAGCCTTCGTTCGCGCAGGCGTTCTTCACCTTACGCACCAGTGCCGAACTCGAGGCGCTGCGGGCCAAGATCGCCGCCGAAGCTGATCGCCAGCCCGACAAGACGCTTGCCATCGTGGCCGAGATGCCGGGGATGGAACACCACGCAGGGGGGCATCATCCGGAGCCGATCGAGTGGGAAGACACCATGGAGGAGATGAACCGCATGTCCACGCCCCAGAACATGTTCTGGAAGCTGGTGGACGGCGTGACAGGGGCTGCCAATCATGACATTAACTGGTCATTCACTGCCGGGGACCAGGTCAAGGTGCGTATCGTGAACGCGGCGGACTCGGACCACCCGATGCAGCATCCCATCCACTTCCACGGGCAGCGTTTCCTGGTGCTGAGCCGTGACGGTATTGGCAACGAGAACCTGGCCTGGAAGGACACCGTGCTCGTGCGCGCCGGCGAGACCGTGGACCTCCTGGTAGAGATGTCCAACCCTGGGGCCTGGATGGTGCATTGCCACATCGCCGAGCACCTGGAGAGTGGCATGATGTTCACCTACCATGTGCATGAGAGAGGAGTGTAACAATGGCAACACAGAGTCGCACACTGGATATTCTGGTCATCGGAGCCGGGCAGGCAGGCTTAGCTATGGGATATCATCTCAAGACCACGCCAATCACCTTTCACATCGTTGACTGCCACAGACGGATTGGCGACAGCTGGCGGAAACGCTACGATTCGTTGGTGCTGTTCACGCCCCGGGCATACAGCGCGCTCCCCGGCCTGGCAGTACCGGGCGACCCGGAAGGCTACACCACGAAGGATGAAATCGCCGATTACCTGGAAAGCTATGCCACCCATTTCGAGCTTCCGGTGATGGGAGATACGCCCATCCGGTGGCTGGAGCGTACCCACGATGGCTTTCGAGCCACCACCGAGGCCGGAGAGACGCTTGACAGTCGCACGGTGGTGCTGGCGACGGGGGCCTATCAGACGCCCGCCGTGCCGCCCATTGCTCGGCAGCTCTCAGCAGACGTTTTGCAGCTCTCGCCGGAGACCTACACCTCTCCCGCCCAGATTCCGCCGGGCGAGGTCTTGGTCGTCGGAGACGGAGCGACCGGCAGGCAAATTGCACGAGAGTTAACTGCGACGCATCACGTCCTCCTCTCCACTGGAAGACCCCGACGGGTGTCCCCAGAGCGCATCCTGGGGAAGAGCCTCTTCTGGTGGATGGACAAGCTCGGTATCGTGCGAGCGTCACGGGAGAGTGCCATCGGGAAGTATCTGATGAAAGCCGATCCCTTTCCAGGCAAAGCGTTGGGACTCAAACCGCTCGGACGACAGGGGGTGGTCGTGGTTGGTCGTCTGCTGCACGTGGATGGCAAGAACGTCACCTTCGAAAGCCGAGAAACGGCCGCAGTGGAGACGGTGATCTGGGCGACCGGGTATCAGGAGAACACGGACTGGATAGCCATTTCAGAGGCCAAGGATGCCCAGGGGAATATGCTGCACCGACGCGGTGTCTCCCCTGTTCCATACCTGTATCTGATTGGACGAAGTTGGCAGTGGACGCGTGGCTCGGCCCTGCTCACCGGGGTCGGCGACGATGCGGCTATGATCAAGGATCACATCATGAAAGACGTGGGCGAGAGGGAACAACCTGAGCGCGTCGTCCAGATCCTATAGCCGGGACGTTCGCTGTCAACAAAAGCGACCCTGTAGACAGAGAGAGGAAAAAATGGCAAAGAAAACGATCGCCTTTGTGGTGTACCCGGGAGTGTCTCTGCTGGAATTGGTAGGCAACCACACCCTGCTAAGTTCCATTATGGGGCTGGGTCCCAGGATGGAACTGAAGGCCGGGTATGAGTCGGTGGTGGTAGGAGAATGCCTGGAAGCGATCCCCACCGATACCCCCATGTCGATCATCCCCCAGAAGACCTTCGCGGATGTTCCGCAGCCAGAGGGTCTGGTTGTGATTGGCGGCGGAGCAGACACGCTGCCTGCGTTGGAGCACGCGGAACTGGTCGAGTATGTGCGGCACGCCGGGGAGAGTGCCAAATGGGTGGCTTCGACCAGCACCGGTTCGCTGCTGCTGGCTGCCGCCGGTCTGCTCGAGGGGCGGTTAGCTACGACCCATTGGGCGTATGCCGACCGACTGGAGGCGTATGGCGCCCGCTCCCAACCCTACCGACCCACCGGGTGGGTGACGGACGGGAAGTTCACGACGGCTGCCGGGGTCTCGGGCGCGATTGATATGGCCATCGGGTTGGGCGCAAAAATGACGAACCAGGCCACCGCTCAGTTCGCCCAGTTGATGATCGAGTACGATCCCCACCCGCCATTGGGCAGGTTCGACTGGACAGCATTTGACCGGGACCGGGATGCCCTTGCGGCGCTGATGGACCAAAACATGCCCGCGCAGAGTTCAGCCCACGATATTGCCTTTGTCATCTACCCAGGCCTGACGGTCTTCGACCTGGTCGGCCCGTTGCAGGTGTTCTCCGCCTTGAGTCGGATTGCGCCTCAATTCCGCCCCCGGGTGGTTGCCGAGCACACGGGTCCGATCACCACCGATTCTGGGCTCCGCGTGGTTCCAAACGGCACCTTCGACGATCTGCCGCATCCGTACGCGTTCTTCGTCCCAGGCGGCGACACAGCGACGCTGAACGCCATGGCCAACCCAGCCATCCGCCGCTATATCCGCACGGCTGCTCAGGATGCCAAATGGACTGTCTCGGTCTGCACCGGCGCGCTGATTCTGGCCTCCGTCGGGCTGCTGGAGGGATGTGACGTCACCACCCATTGGGCCTATCAGCGCTTCCTGAAGGACCTGGGTGCGCACTACGTGCAGAAGCGCTGGACGGTCAATGGCAACATCGTCAATTCGGCCGGGGTCTCGGCAGGCATCGATATGGCGCTGTATATGGTGTCGCGCCTCACCGATGAGGAAACGGCGCGCAGGGTGCAGTGGCTGATCCAGTACGATCCCCAGCCGCCTTTTGGTGGGATCGACTACCAGCACATGAAGCTGTTCCCCCGCGTGATTCGCGGGATGAGCAGCCTCAGGGCTCCCCTCTATACCCGGAAGCCCCGCCGGTTGACCCGCCTGGGTGTGTAAAGCGCAACCATTGGGTGAAAGACAAGAAAGGCTGAGTGAGCATGTCGGCATCGTTGAGGAAGGGCTTTTCCGCGGCATACGCTTCTGCTTTCTCGAAGAAGGGCTGGGCTCGTGGGCCGCGCTCGTGCTGACGCCACATGCGGCGAAGCGCTCATTCTCGAACCCTTATGACAGGAGATTGAACCATGAAATATGACATGCAACTCATCAGTCACGATGAATTGAAGAGGAAATTGGAGCGCAAGGACCATTTTAAGCTCGTGATGGCCCTGGGTACATGGGAGTACCGTGCGAAGCATATCCCCGGCTCGCTTCACTTTCTCACGCCCGAGGAAGCTCTGGCCTCGCTCACCCAGGACGATGAGGTTGTCGTCTACTGTTCCAGCAATGCTTGTATCGCGAGCGTCTTGGCCTACAAGTACCTGGTTCATCACGGCTACAAGCATGTCCGCCGCTATGCTGGCGGCATTCTCGACTGGGAGGAGTCTGGCTACCCGCTCGAAGGCGAGATGGTCGAGCAAGGCGCCAGATCATGACAATCAGGCCTGTGCTCTTCTACTAAACGACGCTCTTATCTGAAATACAGAAGTGAGGAACCAGGTCAAAGACTGGATGAGGTTAGGATCAACGGACTTTATGCGTCTCTATGAACAACGTATGCCCTTCTCTCTCATCATCATCATCTTCTCTTGAAAAGGACACAGAAACACGCTGGCACGTGCCACGGGCTCCTTCGATAGCAGGACCATCAAAGGCAGCAAGGCATCAGCCATCGCTCTTGCAAGCCCATTCATCGCAACGATGGCTAGAACGAGAGCAAAGGAGTACCATATGCAGATCCCACCATCCCCTCCACCTGAAGAAGGAACGGCTCTTCCTCCCCGCGCTGAAGCGGCGGGGCTTGCAGGCCCAATTGCTGTGACCGGTCGGCGTCTCGACCCCAAATACGCGCCGCTGCTGGTCCCCGCGATCATGGCCGTCGCGATGTCGTTCGTGATCTCGCTGGTGATGACAACCGCGCGGCTCGGGTTCGCGCCGAACCTGGTGTCGGCCTGGCTGACCTCGTTTGCCATCGGCATGATCGTGGCGATACCGACGGCGATCCTCGTTGCTCCGCACGCACAGCGACTTGTCGGCCGTCTCACCGGCGTGCCGCCACGAGCGCCTCGGGAGAATCGCCGCTAAGGGGTCACCATCTCCGTTGTGTCGTGATGACCGTTTTTTCTTCCGAAAAGCGAAGACAGAGTAACGTCGTAAAGCTCCAACATCGTCTTGCTCGCTACTCCTCCAACAAGGAATGTCTTGATGAAGATACGCATCTATCGAACCCTCTGCAGTGCTTTCTTGTTCTGTCTGCTTGCACTCCCATGGCTGGTGCTTCCGGTTGAGGCTGCACCACGTGTGGAGACGAAAGCCGCTCCCGATTTTGCACAGATTGATGCGTATGTGCAAGCTCAGGTACAAGACGCGCGCATTCCTGGTCTCGCTCTGGGGATTATCCACGGGGACCGGGTGGCACATTTGCATGGCTTTGGCGAAGCGGACTCGACAGGCAGAGCAGTCACTCCACACACCCCGTTTCTCCTTGGCTCAACGACCAAATCATTTACCGCTCTGGTGATGATGCAATTGGTTGAGGCGGGCAAGATCACGCTCGATGTTCCGGTCCAGCGCTACCTGCCCTGGTTCCGCGTGGCTGATCCCGTGGCATCGGGGCACATTACCGTACGTCACCTGCTGACCCAAGTGAGTGGGATATCCACAGCAGTCGGTTTGAGACTCTTTACTGATGACCCCAGCGAGACACCTGAGCAGTATGTCCATGCATTACGCACAGTGACGCTGACGAAACCGGTTGGGAGCACGTTCCAGTACTCCAACGCCAACTATGCGATTCTCGGCCTCGTGCTCCAGGTCGTCTCAGGAGTGCCGTACCAGACCTATCTTCAGCAGCATATTCTGACTCCCTTGCGGATGCAGCAGAGTTTCGTCTCGCAGGAGCAGGCGCGACAGGCCGGGCTCGCGCAAGGGCATCGCTCCTGGTTGGCCCTTGAGTATTAACGGAACGAAAAACCACGCTAAGGAATTTGTCTTTCTGGGAATGCGATAAGTGGCTATGGCGAGGTGATATTACAGAGTCGGGGGAGAGTTAAGGTTGCTGTCACTAGCCGCAAAATAGCAACAATCAAAGGTTGTGAGTGATCTCAGTGCCGGTTTTCTTCTTGGAAAGTGAACTCGACCTCTTTTGGCTATTTTTCCCTCATACCCATTCATTCCCATACAGAGAGCCAAAAAATGGACGAACATTCGGCTGGTATTGTCAACTTAATTTTCAGGGTTGAGATTCTTTAGGCAACCGATTGAAGACCTGCTACCTCTGCCCAGACGGTAAAGCGCTGTCTCATTTCCTCGCGGTAGCGCTGGGCACTCAAGAGATGCCGTCGAGGTCGAAAGTGGGAGGAAATGGGACTAAACGCCGAAAGAAACCGCTGGGCTTGGCTTGGCGATTTGAACCCTCGCATGGTCCGCTCCCGTTGCCGGGTAGGCTGGTGTGAGTTCTCGGCACGAATACTCTCGTCCTTTGTGCTGCCAATGCTCCACTCCAGGCAGGATTTCTCGTTTGGCAGCTTCGTAACTCGCTAGCTTGTCGGTGATGATCACCCGCGGGACGGACTGCCAGCCTTTGAGCAGCTTGCGGAAGAATTTCTGGGCCGCCCTCTTGTCACGGCGGTGCTGCACGAGGACCTTGAGGATAGTCCCATGCTGATCCACTGCTCGCCAAGCATAGTAGACCTGGCCATGGATGGTGAGGAAAACCTCATCCAGATACCACTTGTCCCCGGGTTGGGGATGGTGACGACGCAGAGCATTGGCATACCTCTGACCAAACTTCAGACACCACTTGCGAACTGTTTCGTAGGTCAGTTGGATGCCTCGCTCAGCCATGATCTCTTCGATGTCGCGATAACTCAAGGAGAAGCGGTAGTACAGCCAGACACAATAACGAATGATCTCTGGGGGAAAGCGATGACCTTTGTAGAGGGAAGGAGAAGGAGTCATTTCCATACTCCTATTATGCCATGCTTTTAACCATTCGTATAGGTTGTCATTAAGTTGACAATACCCGCTCCCTGACCATCCTCAGCAGAACGCGTGGGATCGTGCTCGTGGTCAGATTCATCTGGTCGAGGCGATGAGCCAGGGCATCACCACCGGGCGTGGCGAGCCAGAACGCAGAGATGTCGACGATGGCGATGAGGATGAGGAGCCTCCCTTCTAGTCAGCTGATATCACAAGGAGGGTGGCTTTTGTCGCTCTTTGTCTGCCAAAGGGTCCCTCGAGCCACCTCCACCGTGGCTTGCTTCTACTCCCAACTATGAGCAGTGATGGTGCGCCCTCTGGTGATCCCTGCTGCTCCACATCCCAAAGGAGGTTTTGTCTATGCACCACCAAACACCTATCAATGGACCAAAGTCGGATCATCCCGCTTCAGGGGATGGGTCCTATCCCATCTACCCTGTGCTGCCGCAGAGCCCTGGCGCCCCTCCACCACAAGGGAACTACGGGTATTGGCCGCGCTTTCGCCCTCGGGGCCGTTTGTGGTGGAAGCTGCGGGTCGGTCTGTGGCTCGTGAACCTGCTCGTCATCGCCTATTGTGTCTACTACCTGCTGCCCTGCGGCCATCTTGCGGTTCTGGGCATCACCCTGCATCCCTAGCCCGGTGATGCATCCCTGCGACAAGCGTTCTCGAGGGAGTTCATGGCGAGAGCGCTTGGTTTCCCTCTGCTGCCCGTCATGAACGGGCATGCGTTTGAAAGGAGGTTCTTATGAAGAAATTAGGCTGTGTCACGCTACTGACGGTGCTGCTGGTGCTGGCCTGCATGGTGAAAGCCACCCTGCTGCAAGCCCAGGGTCCGAAACTTGCCACCCCGACCATTCCAGCTTCGTGTGTTGCCGTGGGACAACCACGGATGGATCCCCATCACAGCGTCCAACTGGTGCGCTGCGGCAACGAGTTGCAGGTGCTGGGTCGCCAGGACCAGGGGCCGACCTATGTAACCACGCTCTCTCCCTGGATCCAGGCGGGCACCCTCGCCGCCCTGGCCTACGCCACCTTCCCGTTTGAGCCTTGCCTTAAGGTCTATGTCCTGCGCCCGACGGGAGAAAGCCCGGTCCTGGTGGGCCTGGACAAGTGCTAGCCACCTTGCAGGCATGCGCACAAAGGACGGCCATGCAAAACGAGGAGCATCTGTTCCTAATGCTGGCAAGATACCACATGCGAACCTGTGAAAGGCTCGGACAAGGAACACATGCCCCTCTAACATGAATTATCGTATACCATCATTAGTTTTTTTGATAGAGGCGATAGTTCTATGGCAAAGCAGGCACAGAAGTTGTTTCGCGTCGGAGCAGCCGCCCATGAATTGGGGTTGCATCCCATGACGGTCAGGCGTTGGATCAAAGCCGGGCGTATTCATGTGGTCCAGGTGGGCCGCGAGATGCGCATTCCGCGCTCGGAGATCGAGCGGATGGTAGGTGGCTCCGATGAACGGCTTCTCGTCCTCTACGGGCGTGTCAGTGGGCATGGGCAAAAAGATGACTTGGAGACCCAAGTGGACCGTTTGCAAACGTGGGCGAAAACCGAGCGGAGAGGGCAAGCGACCCTCGTGCTCTCTGATATTGGCTCTGGCCTCAAAGCCTCACGCAGGCACCTCCAGCACTTACTCAAGTTAGTCTGCGAGGATAAAGTGGCAGAAGTGACCATTACCTACGAAGATCGATTGACCCGCTTCGGACAAGAATTTTTAGAAACGCTGTTTTCTTGCTTTGGTGTGAGGCTGACCGTCTTGGAGCCAGGGGGAGAGAAAACGCCGGAGCAGGAGTTGACGGATGACCTGCTCGCGCTCATCGCCTCGTTTTCTGGTCGTCTGTATGGCATGCGTTCGCACAAGCAGAAGGAACTTCTCCAATGCGCTCAAGCCGTACTCACCAGCCCCTAACCTACGACATGCGCTTGCCTGACGATGTGCAAGCAGACGTGCTCCGGTTACTGGATGCCTCGCGCTCCGTCGTGAATGAGGTGTTGACCCTGCTGTGGCCCTCCCTGGATGAATTTGGGACAGAGCGGGTTGGGCCTGCCTGGAAACAGGTCGGCAAGTATACCGGCAGCCCGCAGTATCATGGGGATCGGCAATGGCGCTGCGAAAGCGAAACAGTGGGAAGGATTTTGCGCGCCCAGGCGGAGCGGAAAAAAGCGTTTACGCTCATTGCTCCGATCCTCTCTGAAGGATTGATTCGCCCCAAAACCGACACGCGACCCGCCGGGAAAAACCGCAAATCCATCAAAGAAGCCATCACCGCTGTGCAAACGAGCCTGGAACAAGACGACAGCAGCTTTGTCGAGTTGCAGAATGTCATCGAGCAAGCGTGTAATTATTTCCTGCATCACGACCGCTTTCCACTGACCTACGAGGAACTTCAGCCCATTCCCTTACTCACGGTGGGCATACTCACCTACGCCGGGGATGACGGCGGGACAAAAGGCCAGGCGTATCGTCTTGCTGTCGAGATGGAAGAGGAGCGGGAGGGAGAGGCGCCTTCGGGAACGGCTCGTTTCCGGTTCCGCTATCCCGATGAGCACGGTATCTGGCAGTGGCGCAAGACCGACACGCTCATTCCCTTGCCCACCGTCGTGGTTGATCGTCTCAAAACGGGCACCCTGCTGGCCCCTACCGTACGCGAAGAACGCAAATCGGATGGGGAGCGCATTGCGGTGCTGGATTTTATTGTCGAAGTGGAGAAAGCCGAGTTGCCTGCATGGGAGAGCGTGGAGCGAGCCTTGGGGGCCGACTGGGGCGTCCATACCCTCCTCACTGCCATCGCCCTTGATGAGCATCACCAGCAAGTGGGCCGCCCGTTTTTCCTGGACACCGGTGGTTTTGATGGCAAACAAGCCCGCACGCGCCGTCAGATCGACGAGTTGAAAAAGAAGGTGGCCAGCTATGAAAAAGAGCGAGAAGCGCTGCCCGTTGATCATTCCAAACGTGCCTGGTACACCGAGCGGATCCGAGTCTTGCGCCGGGAAATCGAGCGGTGTTGGCGCAAGTATGAGCAACGCAATCGGGCCTTGGCGCACCTGGCGAGTAATGTGTTGCTGCTGCTGGCCCAGGTGCATAACTGCTCCTTGCTCTCGATGGAGTCGCTCAAGACGCTCAAAACGACCGGGCGTGGCAAAGGGGTCCGAGGACGGTGGAGAAATTATCGCAACAATGCGACGATCCGGGGCGAGATTTGGCGCCTGGTACGCTACAAATGCCATCTGGTGGGCTTGCGCTTCCACACCGAACATCCGCGTGGTACTTCTCATACCTGCCCACACTGCGGAAAACCCGCCAACACCTACCAGTCCCCTACCAACCGCAGTGAAGCGGTGACCTGGGGACGCTGGTTGTGGTGCGGGTCGTGCGGCTTCAATGGAGACCGAGATTATTGCGCTTCGGTCAACATTGCACGACTTGGTATCGCCTACCTCCTGCAATTGAAAAGAGTGGGGAAGGCGCGGTCTTGCTCCATCACTGACCCAAGGGTCAAGCCTGTGTCCTATACGGGCGCAGGCTCGGTGCTGCTGTTGCCACCGACGGGGTCCCATACCCGCCCGAGTTCTTCGGGAAAGATCTGCTACTATCCTGGGTGGTTCGGTTCGGCTTTCCTTCAATCGTCACAGCCCAGGGCTGTTTTCCTGCGATTGTGTGGATAGCTCAACCTTGCTTAGGATAGTTACTGATTTTAGCAACGGTATTCAGGAACCCACCTAAAAATGGGCCTCACACCACTTCTCAAGCCTGTGGAGAACCCTGTAGCCGGGGAGGGCAGGTAGACAGGGGCACGTGGGGACATGGCCAACGTCGGGTCGAAATGGCATGCAAGTTCATCCAGAGGAGTGCGCGTCAACTTTTGCGGAGAGCCTTGGGCGGCAAGCAGGACTGCGTTTCCAGGGTGAGAAGCAGACGGGCGACAAGAACCAGGCAAAGGAGCAACGGGAGTGGAAGAAAGGCGGCCTGGCGAGGATGGTGGGGAAGAAGGTTGAGGAGACTTTTGGCGAGTGGAAAGTCAAAACCACCATGCTCGGACGAACTGAGCCGCAGCCGCCTCTTGACGTTGAGCAGCCCGATCGCTGGCGAGTTGCTTTCGTTGCCGAAGCCGGTACATGCTCTGGTGTTTCCAAGCTTCCGACCAGCGATCATTACAGATGGCCTTGCGCACCTCTGTCTGTAACGATCGCCGGAAAGACACCTGGATGCGCTTCCTGCTTCCCGCTCCTGTGGCTCCCCCTCCTCTGCTCAAGATTCCCTCCATTCTCAAAACACATACGCTGACGGCGTTGATCATGCTTCTCGCGTGAGGATTTACAGCAGGCCTGGGACATTGGAGCCGAGTAGAATGGGCATATACTCCGCCTTATCGTGACTGATTGGCTCCTTCTAGAGTACCAATGAGTTTAGACGAACCGCTTGATGCGTGTGTGCAGAAATGTTCGCGGCTTCCATCAATGAGGTAAGATTGACGGCAACCTGAATATTCTCGGTCGCCGTCGTTCCTTGCTGGATGTGGTTGACCCACTGGCTAAAAGCTAATGGACGATCCTGCGGAATCCACGTTGCCATATCCTGCCAATCCTGGCCTCCAGCGGAAAGCTTGGCGCTGCGAATGAGTAAATGCTCTTCCGGTGTGCCATAAAAGAGGCTTCCCTCAGTTCCGTGTATCTCAATGGTGAATGGAGAGAAGCGGTTGACAAAGCCAGCTTCAACAATACCGATGGAGCCGTTCGCATAGTTCAGAGTGACAACTGCATTGTCCTCGACCTCACGTCCGGTCACATAGCCATAGGAAGCGGTAACGCTTTCCGGCATGCCCAGGAAGAGACTGCTCAGATACATGGGATGGCAACCTAGATCAATCATCGCACCTCCTGCGCATTGTTCTGCAGAAAAGAAGTGAGCTGGTAACCAGCCCTGGGGATGATCTTCTGTGCGTAATGCCCCATTATGGGAGAGCCGGGTGCGTACCAGGGTCACGTCTCCAAGAAGGTGCTGAGCGAGTATATCCCGGATGGCTTGTGTACTGCCGTGGTAGAGTCGTGGCAGGGAAACGGTGAATTTTACTCCAGCCTGCTCGACAGAAGCCAGTATCTCATTGACCTCTCGCAAGGTGGGAGCAATCACTTTCTCAGTGAAGATATGTTTTCCTGCTTGAGCAGCAGCGATCATCACATCATGATGGACGTTTGTCGGCGTATCAATAATGACACCATCAATATCAGATTGCGCCAAAATTTCATCGAGTTTCTCGTAAAATGGAACGTTCAGTGTTTTTGCTTGTCCGCGACCACGTTCAGGTGTTTCATCCCATACGGCTACAATTTCTGTCGCAGGATGCGCCTGTGCCTGTTTGATATAGTCCTTTGCATGAACATGCCAGAAACTCAGCATCGCAACACGAATCATCTCTCTTCTCCTTGGAAATTACGACCGGAAGTGTCTATTCAAGTGTAGTATCCATGTGATGCCCCTATCCTACCAGATCCTTTTTCCTTTGCCTATCCCTGTGCAAAAAATTGACGGGCACTCCACCCCGAGGCGCACCTTGGCAACAGACATCGCGGCTGCTATACTTTCTTCAAAAGAGGAAAGGGACGAACAGGATCGTGTCAACATCGCCGGATGGACCCGTTGAAGGGGCGCTGCGGCCTCCAGTAGAGCATCTGCACGGTATCGTGGAGCGCGTGACCTACCACGCTGACGATTCGGGCTACACAGTCGCCCGGCTCAAAGCACCCGGGTCACGCGACCTCATCACCATCACCGGGCGCTTTCCCGACATCCATGCCGGGCAGACGCTGCGCCTCACGGGTTACTGGCGCGACCACCCGAAGTATGGGCAGCAATTCCAGGTCGTGCACGCGCAGGAGACCAAGCCGGCCACGCTGACGGGCCTGGAGAAATACCTGGGCAGCGGACTCATCAAAGGCATCGGCCCGGTGACCGCCAGGCGCATTGTGGCGCACTTCGGCCTGGAAACCCTCGAGATCATAGAGCAATCCTGCTTCCGCCTCGTCGAGGTGCCCGGGATCGCCGAGAAACGCGTGGCCATGATCGAGAAGGCCTGGGCCGCGCAGAAAGCGATCAAGGAGGTCATGCTGTTTCTGCGCGGGCACGGCGTCTCGACTACCTACGCCGTGAAGATCTACAAACAATACGGGGACCAGGCGATCGAGATTGTCTCACGCAACCCCTACCAGCTCGCCACCGATATCTTTGGGATCGGATTCGTGACCGCCGACACGATCGCGCGCACCATCGGGATTGCTCCCGATTCCGCCTTTCGTTCCCAGGCGGGGATCCTGCACGTACTGCAGCAGGCTGCTGAGGACGGGCATTGCTTCCTGCCGGAGCACGAGCTGGTGGAGCGAACGGTCAAGCAGCTTGTCCTCCCGGAATGCCCCGTAGACCCGGCGCGCATCAGCGCGCTGATCGTCCAGATGGCAGAGGACAAGCAGCTCATCGCGCAGCCTGGATACGGCGACCTCGAGGACCAGCGCATCTGCTACGCGCCGGCGTTCTACTACACTGAGCAGGCTCTTGCCGCCCGTCTCGCGGCCTTCCTCAAAGCGCCGGTTGCCGTCGACCTTCCGCGGGTCCAGCGCTGGATAGAAGGATACACGCAGAAACTCGGCATCACCCTCTCAGAGGAGCAGCGCCGCGCGGTGGAACTGGCTGCTTCCTCACGCCTGCTGGTGCTGACTGGAGGGCCTGGGTGCGGCAAGACGTTTACGACCCGGACCATCGTGGCGTTGTGGAGAGCGATGGGCAAATCTATCATGCTGGCTGCGCCGACGGGGCGAGCAGCGCAACGGCTTGCAGAGATGTCCAAGCAGGAGGCTAAATCGATCCATCGCCTGCTCGCCCTTGATCCCAAGACGATGCAGTTCCGCTCCAACGAAGACCATCCGCTCGAAGCGCAGGCCATCGTCGTGGACGAGACCTCGATGCTGGACCTATTCCTGGCGCATTCGCTCGTCAAAGCCATCCCGCCAGACGCGCAGGTGCTCTTCGTCGGCGATATCGACCAGTTGCCCAGCGTGGGCCCTGGCATGGTCCTGCGCGACCTGATCGCCTCAGAGCAGGTCCCGGTCGTGCGGCTGACCGAGGTGTTCCGCCAGGCGGCAGAGAGCCACATCGTGACCAATGCCCATCGCATCAATGCCGGTCAGTTCCCCTACCTGACACCGACCACGAAGGCGGCGGAGTCGGACTGCCTTTGGCTCGAGGCCACGGATCCGGCGCTGGGAGCAGAAGGCATCCGCCACCTGGTGAGCGAGTTCCTCCCCAGGCGTGGTATCGATCCCGTACGACAGGTGCAGGTGCTCTGCCCGGCGACGCGCGGGGAGGTGGGAACGAAACAGCTCAATGCGATGCTTCAGCAGGTGCTCAATCCCCAGAAGCCAGGGAAGGTGGAGCTAGCACGCGGGGGCGGTTCCTTGCGGATGGGTGACCGGGTGATCCAACAGGTCAACGACTATCAGCGGGAGGTCTTCAACGGGGATATCGGCACGATCGCCTCCATCGACCTGGAAGAGCAAGAAGTCGCCGTGCAGTTCGCCGAGCGGAACGTCACCTATGACTATGCTGACCTCTCGGAACTCTCCCTTGCCTGGGCGGTGACCGTGCACAAAAGTCAGGGAAGTGAGTACCCGGCCGTCATCCTTCCCCTGTTCTTGCAACACTATCTGCTTCTCAGTCGCAATTTGGTGTATACCGGACTCACGCGAGCCAGGCAACTCGCGATCCTGGTGGGACCAACCAAAGCCATTGGCATCTCCATCAAACGTGTGACGGACCGGCAGCGCTATACGGCGCTGGCCGATCGCCTGAAGGGGCTTTGACGGCATCTTCCTGTCCGCCGGCAGTACCATGCAGGTTCGTCTCGATCTCGTTGCGTTGGCTGTAGAAAAGGCTCATGTTCTAAAAAAGAAGAACATGATGAATATGGCCTCTTTCGCTCGATCGTTCTCTTTTCTGTTGCGATAAACTGTCAAAAGAACTGTCAACGCCTGCTTTTCATGAATTCATATGTACAGCCAGATAAGAATAGAAGTCGATCGAACGGGGTTTTCTCATAGAAGAGGGGCTTCAGTCTCTCTTGGGGATGCCGAAGAGTATGTTCGAGACTCATGTTCGGGGTTTCACGCCACCGACCCGACCTCGTGCATCTAGACGTGGAGCCGACCGACATCTTGCAATGGAAGAGAGGGGGTCGTTGTCACCTCAGATGAGATGCAGATAAATCCTCCTTATGCTCTGAACTATCCCTTTCATTCAATCTCACAAACATAGAGAGCCATCGTTTCAACTGTAAGCACTGACGGCAACGCCTGCCCATCACTTCACCGGGCCCCGCGTGCATCACCAAGTGCAGGGCGAGAGTCACAACCTTCCCCTGGAGGCGCCATCCTCCTTCGCAAGCGCGGTCCTGGAACTGGCCCATCTGCGGTCACCCTCAGGCGGAGGGTTAGGCTCCTGACTTCGTCGGCTCCAACGGCTTTCGTGCGAGTGCCCACGATCGACGTGGCCGCGGCAGCTCGTCCCTGCCGTGGACACGAGGTCCTCTACAAGATCGATGCACATGGCACGTTGCTTGTGAGGGAACTGTGCAACCTCGGCAACGAGCGGTAGAAGTACGTCTTCACGGTTGTCTCCGGCATGTTGAGCAGGCGGCCATTTTCCGCAAAAGTCAGTTGCCCGAAACAGAGCAGATTCACGATCGAACGCAACTGCGGGGGCAGGAAACCAATGGCTGCATGCAGCGAACCGTGCAGTTCGCTGCTCTCTGTTATCTCCTCTAGAGCGTCGGTCAAGTAATCAAGCAGCGTCCTGAAGATCAGCTTGAAGTGCTTGGGAACGAGCCAGGACATGGAGATTGTGGACGACGGCACACCGGCGCAGATCGAAGAGATTCTTGCGCAGGCCGCGATAGCGGGCGCGTCGTCCTTGCCATCGACCGACGTGCGCCAGCGTATGCTCAACCGCTACCCGCTCGCGCAGTTTGCTGCGCCCCTCCGGAGTTTGTTGGCCCTGGCGTAATTCGACGAGCAAGGCTTCATCGGGATGGATGCTGACACTACGACCCCTGGCACTGGTGGTGCATTGGGCTTTCAACGGACACTCTGCACAGGTCTCTTTGGGAAAGTGAACCACGCCGCCAGGCACAAAAGGCATTTCCTGCGCAGCTGGACAGCGAATGAGCTGCCGTTGCCAATCCAGGACAAAGGCTTGCTTGTGAAAGTGTGTGCCCTGGCGAACCGGCCAGGCTTTGCAATACACCTGCAGATCGTCGCTGCGCTGGCGTACCAGATGGCTACTCAAATAGGCCCGATCGATGTGCAACTCTTTTTGCCGCTTCAGGTCCGCGCTGATCGCTTCGGTGACACTGGCTTCCGGAGCATTGGCCGGGGTCAGGCCGACGGCTCGGATGAGACCGGTGTCCAAATCATGGAGCACATGGCGTTTGTAGCCATCCACGCGCACGCTACGACTTTTGCGTCCGTGGCGCATCTCGGAGTCTTCCACGCTGATGCGCCGCTCTTTGGCGACCCCCTTGATCAGGCTGGCCTTCCCCTTCTCATCGATCTCTACGTCTTGCGCTTGGACTTGTTTGGCAATCGCCAGGGCCGGCTGCGCCAGTTGCGCCTCTTCCTGTTGCAGGGTCTGCACCCACCTTTCCACGACCTGCAACACGTCCAGGACCAGCCCCAGCGCCTCTTCGCGCTGCCCCACCTGGTCCCAATCGCGGTCCAACGCCGCTTTCAGGCTCGTCGCACACACCACTTCTGCTCCGGCCTCTTTGGCCACTTCGGCCAGCTCCCGCCGAGGCACGATCGGCCACCACACGCATCACCTTGCTGAGCGCGTGTCCCACCAGATTATACGTATCTTCGACGCGTCCGGCTCCCCATAAGGGACTTGTCGAGTCGCGTAAAGTCGTACCTATCTGTTTTGGCTCAAGTCGCGTAAAGTCGTACCCACTTCTCCTTAAATGCACTATGATCTCCTTCAGAGGACTATATGCTAGCAGGAAGGAGACGATATGCACCTGCGAGGACAAACGACCAGCTTTCAAGCACGCTTAGAGATTATGGAGCAAGCTAGCGCTGGGTTGAATGATACGCAAATCGCAACCGCTTTAGGCTGCTCGTTGTGGACGGTACGGAAGTGGCGACGAAGATCACTCAAGCTTGGGCACGTCGGCTTAGCCTCCCGTATGGGACGCCCTGCCACTGGCCCGG
>WNGK01005623.1_pt1 | contig 18422 bp, 14 predicted proteins | sample 5400601 | NCBI WGS metagenome assembly WNGK01 (sample SAMN13153376, study PRJNA577476) | soil metagenome | isolation source: 60 cm soil or saprolite under Garry oak tree replicate 1 | place: USA:California | collected 2016-06-15
CGCCGCGTCTTTTCTAGCCATCGTAAAGTGGCGCGAGCGTTCCTCGTCCGCCACGAGACGGATTCGCCGACTTGCGGGTTTGCCGAAGCCGTAGACGCGAGGCCCTCGTCGCGCAAGAAGATTTTTTACAGAAGGCAACGAAGGAAACAAAGTCGGAAAGACCACGGACCACTGACCGCTGACCACAGACCAGCCGCAGTAGCGTGTGCGAAGGCGGCTGACGAGAAAGACTGATCTGGTTGTCAGCGGTCTGTGATTCGTAGTCCCCTCTCTCCATCCGTGTCATGCGCGGTCAACAATTCAAAAGCCAGAGGTCAGTTCTACAGAAGGCAGCGAAGAAAACGAAGATTGTGATTTGAGGCTTCGTCATCTCCTAATCCGTGTTGTCGGCGAAATCCGCGGTCAAAAATTTAAAAAATCAAAAAAAGTATTGACACGCTCCTTCGCACCTGACTAAAAAACGTCCTTCGACCGGACGGCTCCGCTCTGACTTTCACCAACAAAATCCTATGATCAAACAAACTAGAAATAACCGCGCCTTATTCGACCTGAGGTCCTTTGGCATTTCAGGGACGGGCTTTTTCATTTGTCTGGCCTTGCTGCTAGCACTGGCCAGCGCCTCCGGCCAAACACTGGCGCCCACGCGCAAGGCGCCACACAACGAGCCGCTGGAATTTTACGATAATCCGCCTGCGCCACCACGCAAAATAGAGATTTCGCCGCGAATGATCTCGCAATTCGGCCCCTTCGTCAGTCACCAGGTCAACGTCGATGCCAATGGCAACAATATCATCGGCGATGCGGCGAACGAGTGCGCGATTTCCGTTGATCCGACCGACGGGAACAAGATGACAATCGCCTGGAGACAATTTAACAGCGTACTATCCAATTTCCGGCAGGGCGGCTGGGGTTATACCACCGATGGCGGCACGAACTGGACTTTCCCCGGTGTTTTACAAAATAATGTTTTCCGCAGCGATCCCGTGACAAAGTCGGATGAAGTAGGGAACTTTTTCTATCTCAGTCTGCAGTCGGACGTAAACCAGTCTTTTTTCTGCGACGATTTGTGGCGCTCGACAAACGGCGGCCAAACTTGGGTGGAGCGCTCACCTGACAGAGGCGCGGGCGGCGGCGACAAGGAGTGGTTCACCATCGATAAGACCGGCGGCCCAGGACACGGCTTCCAATACCAGGCAGACGACGGTATTAACTGTAGCGGAGGCGGCGTGCAATTCCAACGCTCCACCGACGGCGGGGTCACCTGGCAGGCGCCGATTATTATTCCTAACTCGCCTGTATACGGAACGCTCGACGTCGATACCAATGGCAACCTGTTTATCGGCGGAGAAGGCAACACCTTTTACTGCGTTCGCTCGAGCAATGCGCAGATCGGAGGCCAGACGCCTACTTTTGATCGGGTAACGCCGGTCAACATGGGTGGCGACCTTAGTTTTGGGGGAATCAATCCAGGGGGATTGACCGGACAGTGTTTCCTGGCAATTGATCGCTCCGGTGGTCCGACTAACAATAACATTTACATGCTGGCCAGCGTGGTGCCGCCCGGGCGAAGCACAACCGACGTGATGTTTGCGCGCAGCACAGACGGCGGAGTGACCTTCAGCGCACCGCACAAGGTTAATGACGACCCGCTTAACCCTAGCAAGTGGCACTGGTTCGGTACATTCTCAGTGGCGCCCAATGGTCGACTCGACGCTGTCTGGTACGACACGCGAAACGCGGCTAACAACACCGATTCGCAGCTATTCTATTCCTGGAGTACCGATGGTGGCGTCACTTGGGCGCCTAATGTCGCGGTGAGCAATTCGTTTAATCCTTTCGAAGGCTACCCGAATCAGAACAAGATCGGCGATTACATCACCATTGTCTCAGACGCTACCGGCGGCAATGTAGCATATGCTGCCACGTTCAACTTCAACCCGAACAGGAGCCAGCACGAGGAAGACGTTTATTACGTTCGCGTATCCCCTACAGGAACGCCCACGCCGACACCCAGGCTACAAGGTGCAGGGGCGCCAAGCGGTGGATCTCTCCTGGAATGGAGCTACCTCGAACAACATCGACATTTATCGCAACGGCGTGCTGATTGCCACTGTGCCGAACATCCCCGGGTTCTACACCGATAACATCGGGGTGCGTGGCAAGGGCACCTACACCTATAGGGTTTGCGATGCAGGCACTCAAAACTGCTCTAACCAGGTCACGGTGAAGTTTGGCGGTGGCTAGCAGTGGCAGCCACCAGTGATCGGTGAGTAGTGATCAGCGACCGGTTGTAGGGGGGATCGTGAGACTCTGCCCAAGCCACCGCAAACGAGGGTTCTTGTAACACAAGACAACGAAGATCACCTTTGATCGGCACTCGTGCGCTCTCCCATGCCTTCCTTACCTTTTGTTTTTCGTTAACCTTAACGGGTTGTTACGGTCAATCCGTGGTTAGTAAAAAAATTTTGAAAAAAAGTATTGACAGCGTGGCGCGATTTTTAGTAGCAATGGCGCTTCACACCAAAACTACTTCTCGCGCCAATGAGAAAAGGGGCGGTCAGGGATTCTCGCTGACGTAAGGGCAAACAGAGGAGAATCCCACAATGATTAAGCAAACCGCCAGAAAAATCACCGCCCACATTCATTGGGCATAATTTTCCACTTGAGCAAATCAGGATTCGAAGAAGGACAACACTCCCATGAAAAAACAAATTAATCCAACCATTAAAGCGCATCTAATTCGAAGCGCATTTTATCTGCTACTGCTTGTAACCGTCTGCGCGATCCCATTCGCGCTGGCGCAACGGAACGCTGCGAAGCGAAGCCTGACCACGCCAAACGTCCCCGCGAACAAGGATGTGTCGCGCGCCACAGGCCCAGTAGTTTTGCCGGGCCCCGACAGCGGAGTAGTTGGGAATGGCAATGGGCCGATTCTGCCTCGCACGTCGCAGATTCCCCTGGCCAATAGTGGCGCGATTGGCGGACACATCATTCCGGTTCCGCCACCGCCGGGAGTGCCGCAGGTGGTGCTATATGATCAGTACAACAACGGTTCGAGTGTCGCCAGCTTGTCCTCGACGTTCACCGACTTCCCGACCTTCAACGCCGATCTCGCCGACGACTTTGTGGTGCCCGGAGGTGAGACTTGGAATGTTCAATCCATCGATGCTGATGGGGTGTACTTCAATGGTCCTGGACCCGCCGCTAGTTTCAACGTCTTCTTCTACGCCGATAACGGGGGTCTTCCTGGCGCGCAGGTTTTTAGCGCTACCAACCAGCCGTTCACGCAAAACAGCAGCACCTTCACCGTCAACTTGGCTAGCCCGGCGGTCCTCACTGCGGGCACGTATTGGGTCGAGATGCAGGGCAATATGACTTTCAATCCGAACGGCGAGTGGGGTTGGACCGACCGCACTGTGCAGTCCAACAGTCCTGCCGCCTGGCAGAACCCGGGCGGCGGCTTTGGGATGTGCCCCACTTGGACTGTGAAGACCATTTGCATTCCCACCGCGGGCGGACCCGACCAGGTGTACCGGCTCAATGGCACGACAGTAGGAGGAACTCCGTCGCCTACGCCGACGGGAAGTCCGACGCCAACGCCAACGTCCGCGCCGTGCAGTAACTATAACACGACGACTGGCACAGGCACGATCACACCTGGCGACACTGACACAGGCAACCATTGCGATGATTGCGCCACCAGCATTTCGTTTCCATTTCCGGTCAGCGTTTACGCACAGACCTTTAACAGTGCAAACGTCGCCTCCAACGGCACTTTAGACCTTATAGGCAATGCAGCTCCCTTCACCCATGGCTGTCAGGTGTTGCCGAACTCGTTCTGGAACATGGCCATTCTACCGTATCAGGATGACCTGCGCACGGATAATCTAGCCTTCACTGGCTGCGCGGGTTTCCCTGGCGGAAACTGTGGCATTTTCACCTCGACTACCGGCACCGCGCCTAACCGTCAGTTTAACATTGAGTGGCGCGTGGTGCACTTTTCCGACACCACTGCGCCAGCCAACTTTGAAGTGGTGTTCTACGAGAACGACACGACCCACTTTGATATCATCTACGGCGCAACTTCCGACAACGGCCTTGATGAGACCAGCGGGGTGCAAGCGAGCGCGACCGGTCCGGCTACGACCTTCTCGTGTGGCACGTCCACGCTCACGGACGGCCTGAAAGTCACTTACTCCTGTCAGGGAGCGGCCTCGCCGACGCCAACACCTACAGGATCGCCGACGGGATGTCAGTTCCGGGTGCTGATTGCCTACGCTGACATAGCCGGGCAGCCGAATGAGCTGCGCGGCCAGATACTGGCCGAACCGGGCGTTACCGCGGTGGATCTGTTCGATGCTTTCTCCGGTACTCCCACACTAGGCCAGCTACAACAGTACAACATCGTGTATGCCTTCTCTAACAACGGGTGGGCTGATGCCACAGCGATGGGCAACGTGCTAGCCGACTATGAGGATGCAGGCGGAGTAGTGGTCGTAAGCACCTTTGCCTGGGACAACCGCGGTCCGTGGAACCTGGCGGGAAGATGGATGACCGGTGGGTATACCCCGTACAACTCCACGTCCACCACCAACTTCTCGACCAACACGGCTAACATCACCGATCCTGGCCATCCGCTGATGCAGGGAGTGACCAGCCTTACCGCCTTCTACCGCAACGGAGTAACCCTCACAGCGGGAGCGGCCTCCGTAGCGGTGTGGACAGACGGCCCGCCAGCGGTGGCCTACAAGGCCAACAGCGGACATACGGCAGTGGGCATGAACGCCTACCTTGGCGTCGTCGCCGAGCCGTTTACAGGTGATTGGGGACGGGTGATAGTGAACGCCGGCAGATGGCTGCTTAATTGCCAGGGAAGCCCGACGCCCACCCCAACCGGGACGCCGTCGCCCACGCCCACGCCTACGTGTACAGCAGGATGGCGTATTGAGCCGTCCATGCTGAATGCCAGGGCCTTTGCCTCAGGGGCAACAGCCAACAACGCCTTCTACGTGGTCACAGGTTTCAACGGCGCATACGTCGCTCAAACCGACTTCTTCAACGGCAGCGTGTGGGCTACGGGAGCGCCCATCCCAGTCCCGCACTCGCAATCCCGTGCAGCATCCATCGGCAACATCATCTACGTGCCGGGTGGGTTCAACAGCATCCAGTTCGGTGGCCCGCTGGACTTGATGCAGATTTATAACACCACGGCCAACACTTGGAGTAATGGCATGAATTTGCCGGCGGCCCGCTCCGGTGGGCCGGCCGTAGCGTTTAACGGCCTGGTGTATGTCATCGGCGGGTACAACCCCGTGGGCTCCGGCCACACTGACGTGTACATCTACAACCCGGGAACCAATAGCTACACCACCGGTGCTCCGATGCCCGTAGGTCAAGGCAATATGCCCGGTGTGCTGCTCAACGGTGAGATCTACGTGGTAGGCGGCGGGACCGCGCCAGGCGCACAATTCGCTTACAACCCGACTGCCAACACCTGGCGCACCATTGCGCCGCTGCCCACCACGGGCGGCACCTGTCAGGCAGGAGGCGGGTTCGTGCAGGACAATGAACTATGGATTGTCGGCTGCCTGGGTCTGCCAATCAACCAACAGGTGTGGATCTATAACCCGGGCACCAATGCGTGGCGCGCCGGGCCGCAGTACAGCGCAAGCCATGAAGGCGGCTCGGCCACTAGCCTGTTCAACACACGCGGGTTCGTGGCCGGTGGCGGGGCCGGCGGAGGTGCCTCGACTACTGTGGAATCGACCGGTCCATGCCCGACTGGCACTCCAACTCCAACGCCGACTGCAACGGCAACGGCTACGTTTACTCCAACGCCTACGGCGACCGCCACAGCAACGCCAACAGCGACGGCTACGGCTACTGCAACGCCTACACCTACACCTACACCGACACCGGTGCAGATCACGCTGCACGCGCGTGGTTACAAAGTGCACGGCCTGCAAACGGTGGACCTCTTCTGGAGTGGGCCGACCTCGGGTTACATCGACATCTATCGCAACGGCGTGTTGATTGTCACCGTGCCGAACGACGGTGGTGCTTACACCGATCACATCAACCGCAATGGGAGGGGAACCTATACATATAGGGTGTGCATAGCGGGCACTGGGAACTGCTCTAACCAGGTCACGGTGACGTTTGGCGGTGGTGGGTAACTCCCGGTAGCAACCCGGTTCAATCTACGCGGCGCCGTGCAAGCGGCGCCGCGTCTTTGGAGCAACGTAATATTGAAAGTCCATTCGAACTCGCCGATAAAATTTTGTAAAATTTGTCTTGGCCTCGCTGGCCGGATTCATTAGAAAGATTCCCACTTCAACTCATAAGCTTTACTAACAACCCAAAATCGGAGGACCAGAAAATGCTAAAGAAAACACTGACCGCTTTCACACTCTCTTTCCTTTTGCTTCTCGGAAGTGGCTGGGAAAATTACGCAGCCCAACCCAGCCAGAAAATGTCAGATGCGGTAACCGGCACACTTCAAAAGATGATCGTTGAGAGCGGAAGCGTCACGATGGATGTCGATCTGAACGGGTTGAATGGAAGCAGTTCCTTGGTGGCAAGACCCGTTACATTGCACTTCGCCGCGGCGGCCAATTCCTTCCTTCCTATTCTGGTTTTTAACGATCTGTTGCGCGCCGCCGAAACGGGTTCCATGACCCTCATCCCGCAAAATAGTGCGAGCCTGCCTGCTTCATTGAGCGCGTCCCTCGAGCAGCTCGCAGTCGAAAAACTCCCTTTCGGCGCAGCCTTTGATCTTGCCGTGAGCGACAGCAAGAACGGGTTCGTCTTTTTCAATGTTGAAGGAACTCTGTATGCTTACGATGCCGGTGCGCAGTTGCTTACCATCACGGAAGGAAGACTTCTTCTTTCCCCGGAGTTCGCCAATGCCCTGGGTCGGCCATCAGCCGGCGGCACAGAGGTGGGAAAAATCTCCATTGGAGCGGCGATGCAACCGATCGAGATCAGGCAACTGGTTAATGGCGAGACTAAATCGGTACAGATGCCGCCGCTACCAGGCCTGGCCGGCAGTGAAGCGCCTACCCTTGCACAGGGGCCCGATGTGATTGTCGGGGAGCTCTCTGGGTTAGCGCAATTCGGGAGCGCCGGCACTCAGGTCGGCCTCGCGGTAGGAACAGATTCCTGCAATGCTGGCGATCAGCCGCTGGATTGGTTTTCATTGCCAGACAACGATCACCCGATTATTCCGCAAAATCTGTACCGAATGAGCGGCGGGGCCAATAACAACGAGCGCTTCGAACAAGTTGGCCAGTCCTCAGTGAAACATGCGTTCCTGGCATTGGAGAACAACATTTGCAACCTTGGCTGTAACACCAGTGGTTGCGTCACTGGCTCCCACCTATGCACGGGATGCTCGGACCCTTATTCGGCCAGTCTCAATTCAGGACCAAACCTTGGTTCGCGCGCTTGGATCAACCCGTTCACGGGCTTTTTCCCGCGGGGAGATTCGCCGACTCCTCCCAACGATCATACCGGGCACGTGCATAACGGTGTGTCCCATCGAATTATTGTTGAGGCCAATGATTTGAACCCGCCATTCAATCCAGGTGCCACCTATTTTGCCGAGGCGGCGTATGTTACTCCGCACGAATACGCCTGGTGCCAGACCCACCCTGGCCAGTGCAACATGTATAACAACGCCTCCTATCATCAGTATAGCGTCAGCGGCGGACCGACCAACTTCACCTTTTCACCTCTTGGCAGCACGGTGCGAACGCAGCCTGCCGTTATGGCTTGGACCAGTACGGGCGCGACGGTGAACCAAATCGAGCCCGTTCCGGGAACCGATGGGATTTGGTTTATGGGTTACAAAGTAACTAACCCGGTGTCTGGGGTCTGGCACTATGAGTACGCTCTGTATAACCAGAACTTGGATCGAGCCATTCAATCCTTCAGTGTGCCTTTGGCAACTGGAGTCAACATTAGCAATATTGGATTTCACGCCCCACCGCAGCATCCCGCCTGGGCACATGACGGCACCCAGAACGATGCTGGGTATAGCAGCACTCCCTGGACTCCCGCTCAGAGCGGTGATTCAATAACGTGGAGCACAGAAACATTCGTGCAAAACCAGAACGCGAATGCAATTCGCTGGGGGACGTTGTATAATTTCAGGTTTGATGCGGATCAGCCGCCGCAAAGTGTGAACGCAACAGTGGGTTACTTTAAGACCGGCGCGCCCATGTCGGTTCAAATCCTGGCGCCTGGCGGTGGCCCAACACCAACACCAACACCGACGCCTACTCCAACCCCAACTCCAACCCCAACAGCAACTCCAACACCTACGCCTACTCCGACACCGGGGCAGATCACGCTCAGTGCGCGCGGCTACAAGGTGCAGGGGCGCCAAGCGGTGGATCTTTCTTGGAATGGAGCTACCTCGAACAACATCGACATTTATCGCAACGGCGTGCTGATCACCACCGTGCCGAATATCCCGGGGTTCTACACCGATCAAATCGGCGCCCGTGGCAAGGGCACCTATACATATAGGGTCTGCGGAGCAGGCACTCAAAACTGCTCTAATGAAGCCACGGTGAGGTTTGGCGGCGGGTAGCGCGGCCTTGTGGCGGAGGAGATCGGATGTCAGTTGTAGCCGGGATCCTGACTTACGCTCTTTCGCGAAGATGCCCTTGGCCTGCGATTAAATCCGTGAAGGCGCAAATATCAGGCGGCAGAGCCGCAGTTACTTTGCCAACGCGTTGAGTACAACGTCTTCCACCTGGACAAGGAACTCGCGAGTTGCCAAACTCGCCGATCCGTGATCACTAAGTCATACCTCACGGCGTCGGCCAGGAAAAGAACGGCTGACTACAACACCGTTCACGGTTCACTGATCGCCAGTCACCGTCTTTCCTTTTTCCCTTCCACCAGCGCAGCGGCTTCGCGATCGAGCGTGGCGTAATTGGGTTTGCGCGGTTGCAAATAAAATTCGTCGATTACAATCTGCACCAGTGCGGCGGCCGGGACGGCGAGAAAAACTCCCAGCAACCCAAACAATTCGGCGGTCGCCAACGTAAAAAACAAAATGTTGACCGGATGCAATCGCATCTCTTTGCCGAGCACACCCGGCACCAGAAGGTTCAGCTCGATTTGGTAAACCAGCAGGATCACCCCCAGGGCGAGCCAGAATTTTGTCGCGCCCAAGCTCAGCGCCACTAGCAAAATGGGAATCGAAACGAGAAACGCGCCGATGTTCGGCAGAAACTCACCGAGAAACGCGAACACGCCGAAGATGAGCGCCGGCTGCACGCCGATCAGCCAAAGTAACACGCCGATGGACAGTCCGGTGATGACTCCGTTGATGGCGACGCCTCGCGCCCAGGCGGTCATTTGTCGCATGAGCCGCGCGAGAGTGCGATGCGCCTGTTCGCGGTAACGATCAGGCGCGAGTGCCAGATACGCGGCTACCAGCGGGCGCGGGTTCGCCAAGACAAACACAAGCAACAGAATCGCCAACACAAAGCTGGCTACGCCGCCAACGAAACCAATTGTCGATCTGAGCAAAATATTTCCGACTGTTCCCGCGGCCGCTCCGATTTTCCCGGCGATTTCGTCCGTACGCGGCAACGCCTCGCGAACCGCAGGATAATTTAGCGTGAGTGATTCGATTCGGATACGAATGCCCTGCCACACGCTGGGAGCGTTGCGCACCAACTCCTGGGTTTGCCGGGCCAGCGGCGGAATCGCGAACACGATAATGGTGGTGGTGACGGCCATCAACGCAAGCATCAGCAGGATCACACTGACGAAGCGCGGGACATGATGCTTTTCCAACCAGACCACAATCGGGTTCAAGACCATGCCTAGTAGAAACACCAGCGCGAACAGCAAGATCACCGGTTGCAGCGCGCGCAGGATCAGCCAGACAATGACCAGTAGAAAAACCAGCCAGACAATGCGCCATGCGCCGTGATAACTCAGCGGCGCGTGCTGATTCTCGTGATCGGGTCCTTTCATAGGTAGTCCACGTGATTTGTTGAATCGCTGAATCGTTAAATCGAATCATAAATACCGAACCACCGATCACCAATCACAAATCACGATTCTGTTTCTTGAAGGGCGACCTTCGCGAGCCACAAAGGAGGCGGTCTTCCCGAGCGCTATAGGTCGCCGCGGCGACCTACGGCCGCCAGTCCGCGAGCCTCGCACGGCTCCGCCCTCGCACGAATTACTGACCACTGATCACCAGTCACTAGTCACTATTCCTTCACCAGCGTGGCGTTGGACGAGGGTGCGGAATTGAACGCGGCGTGGGTGTAACTCTAGGCGTAGCTGTAGATGGTGGAGAAGCTGTCGGTGTAACCGTCGGAGTAGAAGTAGGTATAGGTGTTAAGTAGGAGTCGGCGTAGGCGTTGGGCCGGATTGCGCGCAATATCTCCCACCGGTGCTCAAATAGTTCACGCCGATAGGACCGCCCCAGAGGATCATTTCACTACCTCTCCAGATTGCCGTGTGCGAGAGTCGGGCCTCAGGCGCGTTAGTCGTGCTGGTGGCTCGTATCTCCCCGGGTGTCCAAATAGACGCTAACTCCCCCGAATCCGCCCCAGACGATCATTTCGCCGCCAGTCCACACGGCGGTGTGTGAGTCTCGGGCAGAAATGGGATCAGAATGAAACAAGCTGTTGCTGCAAAAAAAGGAGAGCGATCACAGTGCTCAACTTAAGGAAGCCAGATTGGTCGGTGGATTTCTTTTGCAGTGAAAGTAGGTGGGGTTTGGGGCTGCCCTCCTACCTGTATGCCGGACACGTGTCAATGTTTTTCATGTATTTTCCCAAACCACGAATCCGCCTTCCGCGCAGTTATGGCGTGACAGGTGAACGGCGATGGACACGAATACGAGAGCAGATTTTGCCCGCGAATAACGCGAATGGACGCGAATGGAAGATACGAATCGTGAAATCGATTTTTCGCGCGAATTTGCGTGATTAGCGGGCACTCTCCTTCTGAATTTGTGTTGATTCGTGTTGATTTGTGGTTTCTTGGTTACTTGGAAGCTATGTCATTTAATGGATTTGGACTTTCGCCTGAGGCAGTGCGCGGGACTCAGGCAATGGGATTTGTTGAGCCAACGCCGATCCAGCTTCGCGCATTCCCGATCGTTCTTGCTGGAAAAGATTTGATCGGCACAGCGCAAACGGGCACGGGCAAAACTGCGGCGTTTGCTCTGCCAATCCTAACACTGTTGGCAAAACACGGCGCGTTCCGTTGCCTCGTGCTCGAGCCGACCCGTGAACTGGCCGCGCAAGTGGAGACAGCCTTCCGTGATTATGGGCGCTTCACGGATTTGCGAGTCGCGCTTGTGCATGGTGGTGTTGGTTACGGAAAACAACGCGAAGAACTCAAGCGCGGCGTGGATGTTCTTGTCGCCACGCCGGGACGCTTGCTCGATCTGCTCGAGCAGCGCGCCATGAGTCTCAAAGAGATAAAAATTCTCGTGCTCGATGAAGTGGATCGGATGCTCGACATGGGTTTTCTGCCGGACGTGCGCCGTATCGTTGAGAAAATCTCGACCGATCGACAGACTTTGCTCTTCTCCGCTACGTTGCCGCCCGAGATCGAACGTTTGGCTGCCTGGGTGTTGCGCGATCCGGCGCTAATTGAAATCGGCGCGCGCCGGTCGCCGGCGGAAACTGTCACCCACGCAGTTTATCCGGTAGCCGCCGAACAGAAATTCGATCTGCTCATGGCGCTTTTGGAGCGAACAAATTTCGACAGCGTTTTGATTTTTTGCCGGACAAAAGTGAACGCCGATCGCGTCGCCCATTCCCTGAAGCACGCGCATCATGCAGTTGCGGTGTTGCATTCGAACCGGACGCAGCGGGAACGAGTCGAAGCACTCGAAGGATTCAAGAGCGGCAAATACGAAGTGATGGTGGCGACCGATATTGCATCGCGGGGGCTCGACATCGCCGGGGTGAGTCACGTGATCAATTACGATGTGCCCGAGCATCCGGAGGATTATGTGCACCGGATCGGTCGCACCGGACGCGCGCAAAATGTCGGTGACGCGTTCACACTCATGAGCGGCCAGGAGTTGCAGGCGTTGCAGGCAATCGAACATTTCATCGGCCAAAAAATTCCGCGTTTGAAGCTGGAGAATTTTCCTTATCTGTACACGGCGCTCTTTGAAGCGGAATCAACCACCACGGGCCGACGGGCAATCGGCGGCGGCAGAACTCATCGGGGCTATTCATTTGGGAGAAGGCGGTGAAATTGCGAAAGCCGACCAGGGCGCTAAATTTCATCATGATTGATTGGTCAGAATGTGGCGCAGTTGAGCGCACGCCGGATACGCTAAGCGGCGCCTGGCGTTTCGAAAAACTCGCGTTCCTGTTAGGGCGTTGTTCGAGAATCTCGAATCGGGCGCGACAATCGATCAATTCGTAGAGTGGTTTCCAGGTGTCACGCGCGATCAAGTGCTCGCAGTCCTCGCGTTTGCTGAAAAGAGTCTGGCAGCTGCCTAATCCAAGGTGCGAATCCTTCTCGATCAAGGAGTGCCAGCGCCGCTGCGTCGATATTTCAGCAAACCCGAAGTTATTGTCGCCGCGGAGCTAGGCTGGTCCAGGCTAACAAATGGGCAGTTGCTCGACGCAGCAGAACAGGAATTCAATTTGCTAGTCACCACGGATCAGGGATTGCGCTATCAACAAAATCTCGCGGGCCGAAAGCTTTCTATTCTCATATTGCCATCTACAAGCTGGCCGAAACTGGAACCGAACCATGCAAACATTATGGCAGCCGCCGAATCGATTGCCACCGGCGCTTACGTCGAACTACAATTGGGGTAGAGCGGATCGCGTCCTACTAAATCGCTCGATTTATTTATGAAATAAGTTTAACAACTTGCCTATGTCCGAATCAAACCTTGCTTCCGATTCACAGGCTGAATTCGCGCGGCTCCAGAGAAAACTGGTGCCGCTGTGGAAATCGATCGAGCGATTTAACCAGGACCCGCAGACCATCGTGGTCGTGCCCTCGATGTCCATCGACGCGATCAGCTCGGGCGCCGTGATGCAGGCTTACGAAGAGCGGTTCTTGTTTTTGTTATTGCTGCTGCGTCAGCCGCGTGCCCGGCTGATCTATGTGACTTCGCAAACGATTCTGCCGAGCATCATCGATTACTACCTCGGTCTTCTACCCGGTGTTATCCCAAGTCATGCGCGAAAGCGGCTTTTTCTGATCTCGCCTCTCGATCTCTCGGTGCGTGCGCTAAGCGATAAGCTGCTCGACCGGCCACGGCTGATCGAGCGCATCCGTTCGTTGATCTTGGATCTCGACCGGGCGCACCTTGTTCCCTTTAACACGACCAATCGCGAGAAAGACCTGGCGCTGCGACTCGGTATTCCAATGTACGGCGCCGATCCCAAATTTTTCCCGCTGGGCACAAAGAGCGGCTGCCGGAAAATCTTCATAGAAGAAAATGTTCCGCACCCGCTGGGCCATGAGAATCTGGGCAGCAAAGAGGACCTGATCGAGGCCATCGCTCAAATGCGAGCGCAGAAACCTTCGATAAGACAAGTTCTGGTAAAGCTTAACGAGGGTGTCTCCGGCGAAGGTAACGCTGTTATCGATCTATACGGGCTTCCAGAGCCGGGCGATTCGAAGGAGAAGGCCATGTTAGAGGAACGCCTCCAGGCGATGAAGTTTGAGCTGGCTGGAGTTACCTACGATAGTTACATGAAGAAACTCCAGGAACGAAGGGGGGTAGTCGAAGAACGAATCATGGGAGAAGAAATCAGGAGCCCCAGTGTCCAGCTTCGCGTTACTCCGCTGGGCGCGGTGGAATTGTTATCCACCCACGACCAACTTCTCGGCGGCCCATCAGGGCAAAGTTATCTCGGCTGCGTGTTCCCGGCCGACCCTGGCTACGCCACGCTCATCACCCGGGAAGCTGCCAAGATTGGCAGACGCCTTGCGAAAGAAGGAGTTATCGGGCGTTTTGCGCTGGATTTTGTTGTGGTGCGTTCGAATGGAAACTGGGAGCCCTATGCGATCGAGATTAACTTGAGAAAGGGCGGCACCACTCATCCGTTCCTAACTTTGCAATTTCTTACGGACGGTACTTACAACCCTGAGACTGCGATTTTCACAGCTCCCAATGGGCAGCAGAAGTTTTTTGTTGCCAGCGATCATGTCGAGTCGCCGTCGTATCGCACGCTGACTCCGGACGATCTTTTCGACATCGTGGTGCGACATGACCTGCACTTCGATCAAACACGCCAGACAGGGGTGGTTTTTCACATGATGAGTGCTCTGGGTGAGCTGGGAAGAACAGGGCTGACTGCGGTGGGCAACTCACATGAGGATGCGAAGACCACCTACGAGCGAGCGGTGACTGTGCTCGATCAGGAAACGGGCGCGGCAACGTCTGCCACATAGTCCAACTGTAGCAGCAGGGATCGCACCCTCGGTTTGCTCGCTTGGCGAAGCGTGAAAGCTCTTAGCACTTGACACTCAAACTTAAGAGTCGCGCACGCACTTTTTTCGAGAACTTCGTCGCGCCGTTTCCGGAGAAACAATAAGAGAAAGCAAGTTGATGCCGGATGTGTTGCTGTGGATTGTGGTGCTGGTCTGGGCGCGAGAGTGCATGGCCGATATCCCAAAGCGATCTCGGTCATGGGAGGAGCGCCGGGGCCAGCACTAAAGTCCACGCAAGAAAACGAAAGGCCGATCTTGGGTCCTGATTCGCCGACGATTGGAGAGGATTGGAGAGGTGAGCTCCACCAGCCTTTTCCTGAGCGAGCGGCCTGGGTCATTTGTTAAGTTGAGCCTTGCAGAGCTCGGAAGGTTTTCGTGAGAAAGCTCAGCCCTCCATGTATTGTTCGGATTTCGAATTTCGCTTTCGCCGAAGTAAACCACGAATTGACACGAATAATTAATGTTCATTCTTGTTCCCGTGTCGCGGGTCTCGCGTGCGTTACCCAATCGTCGCCGCGTGTAAAGGTAAAAACGATGTGCCCGCGAACCACGCAGATTAGCGCGAATGACGGCGGACAAGTGAGCATGAGTAAGAGTACGAAAGGGAAAATGAATGCGATGCGTGCACCGAAGAGTGACGAAGTCCGAATGACGAATGGTGAAACGACGAGCGGGAGCGTCACTGCGTGTTCGTCATTCGGTTTTCGTGTTTCATTCGTCATTCGTCATTCGTCATTCGTCATTTGTTGGAGTGTGATATTGATGTTGGTCGTACAAACATGCTTCGCCGCCATGGCTCAGGGACAATCTCCAGACATTATTGGCAGATGGAATGTGGAGATCGCCTTCGGGAATGGAGACCATCGCTCCTTGCGCTTTGACGCGCAGGGCGAAGGGAAGGGCGCGTTCCTGGTGCTGGATCCAACATTGAAGGTTTGGGGTCCGGCCGCGCCGTCGCCGGTAAAGTGGGCTCAAGGCGAAGGAAACTCCTTGACGTTCTCAGGGCCGGTGGAATTTCCCATCGGCAACGTCGGCCGCGACGCGGGGACGCTGGTGTGCAAGGGAAAATTTGACACAGCAAACTTGATCACCGGCGAGGTGGAATTCTCTTCGCTTGTCGGGAAGCAGCCATCGAAGCACGGCACATTCAAGGCCGTTAGGGAATAAGCGGACAACCGCGGATGGCAGGGATAAACGTGCCTGCGAATCACGCGAATGATTCAGAGATCAGGCGTCAGAAGTCGGAGGACAGCCTTCTCGGGAGCGCACAGGCTTAAATTTTTTGAAGCCGCGGACAAACAAGGACAGGCGCTCGAATAATTTCGCACGCAGTGCTTTTGGAGTGCGATGAGTCCGTGAGATGAGTTCTATGGAGACGGCGTAGCCGAAAGACTTCTCGGCGGCGGGCCATCATAGCCGTGATTGACTGGATCGATCCGACGCATCGGTTTCTCGCGAGTTTGTTCTTCGATGACATGCGCTACCAGGCCGGGCGTACGCGCGATCATGAAAACACCGTTGAACGCTGCTGGGTTCATTCCCAAATCGGCAAGGATGGCGCCGATCGCACCGTCTACGTTAATGGGCAAAGCTTTCTTTGCCGCCGCGAACGCTTTTTCAACGGCCCGCGCTGCTTGCATATGTACGCCATCCACGCCAGCCTCGCGCGCGAGCTCGAAAAGCCGCGCTGTACGCGGGTCTTTCGTGTGATAACGATGACCAAATCCCGGCATGCGCTCGCCGGTTTCTCTCATCGCTGCCAGTGTGCGCGTCGCGGCTTCGTCCAATGAAATAGATTCACGAGTCGCGCGATCGTCGATTGCTTTCAGTTGACGGGCGCAATCTTCAATCGCCCCGCCGTGATGGCGATTGATCGACATGATCCCGGCAGCGACCGCCGCGCTCAACGTTGCTCCGGTTGAGGCGACAGTCCGCGCGGCCAACGCGCTTGGCGGCGTCGCGCCGTGATCAATCGAGGCGACCAGAATAGCGTCCATCAAACGTGCGATTGCCGGCGAGGGTAGTTCGCCCGTCAAAATCAGATAGACCGCTGCGCCAAAGGAGACGCGTGTTCCATGTTGCTTTCCTGTCGGCTTCGCTCATGAGACTTTGTCCTTTCGTTTTCTTGAGAATTTCGACAACCGCGTCCGGCAGTTCCCCGAACGAATCGACCACCGTGGCGCCCGCCTCGCGCAGGGCTTTCACCTTGCCTGCGTGTGTGCCGTGCCCGCCCTCGATGATCGCGCCGGCATGACTGAATCGTGTGCCTTCGCGCGCAGCCTTGCCACCAATATAGGCGATCACTGGCTTGATGACCTTTCGATCGACAATCAGGTGTGCCAATTCTTCTTCCTGCGACGAACCGATTTCACCGAAGATCACGATGGCTTCAGTGAAAGGATCAGCCTCGAACATCAGCGCGGCATCAGGAATTCGAATCCCGAGCACCGCGTCGCCACCGATGTGCAAGATGGTTGAAAGCCGCACGCCTGCTTGTCCCAGATAATAACCAGTGCTTGAAGCCATGCCGCCGGAGCGGCTGATCACGCCCACTCCCTTCGGGACGCCGGGCTTGAACCATTGTCGGGCACTTTCCGCGCGGCCGCCGATCATGCCGACCACTGCCTTCCCCGGACTCAAGGCTCCCAGCGTGTTCGGTCCAAGAAACATTGCGCCATTTGCTTTTGCTGCCGCTGCGATTTCCATGGCGTCCCAGACCGGGACGCGATCGGGGACGAGCACGGTGAGTTTGATTCCTGCTTCAATCGCAGAAATCGCTGCCTCCTTCACACCTGCCGCCGGCACAAAAAGCACCGAGATGTCGATGTTATCTAACGAATTCGCGGCTTCCTGTGGCGTGTTAAACACCGGAATGCCAAGAACGCTTTGACCACCCTTTCCTGGCGTAACGCCGCCTACGACGTTGGTTCCATATTCACGCATCAGCCGCGTTCGTGCCCGCCCTTCGCGCCCAGTGATACCTTGCACCAGAACCCGCTTTTTCTCGTCGATTAAAATTGCCATTTAGAACTGTTAGATCTTTTAGGTGAAAAATTGCCTCAAGCCTCGGAGTCGCTGGATGGGGTCATTACTATTGCTTCGACGAAAGCTTTCGCAGTATATGCCGAGCGAGGTATTCCGGATTTCGTTGTGCCGCGGCACAGGCTGACAAACTTTTGTCCTGGGATTCTGATACCAATCGTGCTTCCCGCCATGTCGGACGAGAACTGCACCCTCCTCTTGGATTTTCCTAATGAGCTCGCGTCGCGTCACGCCAGCTCAAGCTCGGAGTCCTGGCGACCGTTGGTGATCGCTCCAGAAGATAAATCTTTATACAGATCGAGCAGATGTTCTTTTAAATCGTCAAGTGAAGTTCCCTGCGTCATATAATCGGGATACTGATCCAAATATCCGAGCCACATCTCTCCATCTTGCGAATACGTGAACCCAAGGGATGCCATTTTTTGAATGGTAGCGATACAAATCTAACCGGTCAATCGAGACCTCTTGTTATGCGTAATCAGTTCGTCCAATCCCGGAATATCGAGTTCCAGGTAGAAACCTTCGACTTCAGCAAGGCGACACTCGACATCGCACGCGAGTAATTCGGAATCTTTAGTGGCGAATTCTTCGTCGGGTAGCGATGGAGCGGGCACGCCCTCTCGATCGACAATCAATCCGCCGGAATGCGTTTCGATAGCACTGCGAATTTGTGGCCATTGCACAGTCTCAATCCAAAGGCGGCCGTTTTTCACGGGAAAAGCAATCGTTGGTGAATCTTTCGTGAACCTGGGTGCACGCGGGATGCGCGGCTTCCATTTTCTGTCGCTAGCGCTATCGACGAGTTCGGCAAAGCGCGCGGCGATTGCGGCGGGCGTGTCGGTTTTGCGATAACCCTCGACCGGCGCACGAAGTAGCTTGGACATGCGATGTAAGATGTCCACCGCGCGATCTTCTGTGTT
>WNGK01009706.1_pt1 | contig 18422 bp, 21 predicted proteins | sample 5400601 | NCBI WGS metagenome assembly WNGK01 (sample SAMN13153376, study PRJNA577476) | soil metagenome | isolation source: 60 cm soil or saprolite under Garry oak tree replicate 1 | place: USA:California | collected 2016-06-15
CCGGCTGAGTCCAGAACGGTTCAAGTCGTTCCGGTGGCGGGACTGACCGGGTCCTCCCGGCTGGGGCGCGGCGACGGAGGTTGGCATGTTCGGCTGGTTCAAATCCAAGAAGACCGTGCCTTCCGACAACACGAAGCTGTTTGAAGCCGCAATTCGCGAAGTGCACCCTGATCGTTTCCTCGACGAATTGACTGCAGCGGTTTCTATCCAGCCGCACCTTGTCGCACTCAATACATTCATAGGCCGACCGCCTGAAGAACGATTTTTTCCTGTATCATTCGATGATCTTGTGCGGAGCGTCCGTCGATTCCATCATGCGGGCGTCTTGTCTCAGGCGATCCAGATTGCGGGTCAAGATGCCGTTATGGGCGCATTGCTGATGGCGGCCATCCAGGAGGGGCAACCGACTGCGAGATTCCGGCCACGGGCTGAAATCATCCTCAAGTACCTCAACGCTTACAGTAGCCAGACCTTAGAGGGCCTTGCCTAGGCTAACGTGACGACACCGGGACCGAAATAGAGCGGCGGTTCAAAGCCCATCCCCACATGCTGCGGCATGCGGCGGGTTACGCCCTGGCGAACAAGGGCCACGACACCCGGAGCCTGCAGGCATGGCTCGGTCACAAAAACATCCAGCACACCGTGAAGTACACGGAACTGAGTCCGGATCGGTTCCGGGACTTCTGGCGGGATTAGGATGGAAGGACTGAGGTCGCACTAGAAACGCTTGGAGTGTCGGTCTCGGCAATTAGCAAGCTCCGCAATACGTGATAGTGTGGTCGTTCATACAAGGCGAGGTTGTTGTCATGAAAACGCATCTCAAAGCGGCATTGGCAGTATTTGCGGGGTTCGGGCTCGGTGCTTTCATGATCGCGGGCGCTTATGCTCAAGCCGTGCCGCCCCACTATGAGGGTGAGAGTAATAAGAAGAAACCAAAGGGAGTGATAGAACCGGCCGCGGAGGAATTTACACTCACATGGTCGGGGGGCCTACACCACGGAGATTGCACATTGTTCCCGGGGGCTACGCTGATCGTGAGATCAGACGGCACTGCAACGTGGACAGCAGGGGCTTTTTCGACTTCCAGCGACGATGCCTTTGGCATTGGATTAGCTTTGACTGACGTACACGATGTTTCTCTATATGAGTGGCCGCCGTTCTATTCGCAAACTTTGTCCACTGACGCCGGTAACCCCACGGCATGGACGAGAAATCTTTTTTTCCCGGGGTACGTATTCCCGAATATCCATGGTGCTATGTGGACCTTCAACCATTGCTGAGGCTCTTCGGGGGCATCTCACGCGGCCGGATACGGAACTGGTGTCGACGACGACATGTGCGGGTTGGTCTCGTCGCCAAAACAGCCACAGACCAATCCCTGGATGCGGCGGTTGTCGCCCGCAGCCCCGCCGACCACCGTGCTGTAATGGCTCAGGAAGATGGGTGCGGCCCTGAGATCGCGCTGCAGTGGAGCTTGTTGGTGATGTTGGCTCCCGGGATGCGGCGAAGGTGCACCCCGGAACTTGAAATCACTTGAGGCGGGCATCCAGCTCGGCTTGGTCGCCGAGGAAGCGAGCGGCATATGACGGCCGCATCGTTGATCGGTTCGGACAGGTGACCAAGCCAGGGACTAGACCGCCGGGGCCGTCGTGGGTGCGGCGGGGGGATATGTGGGTGCGACCAAATGCTTGACGATCGCCATCAGCTTCGCCCCCCACAGCTCATAGGCCCGGCGCCGTTCCTCCAAGTATCCAAATTGGTCGTAAACTCGATGTAGTCCGGGCCGGGAGTGCGCCAGCATCAGCTCTCGGACCAGGTCGCCGCCCGGCACTGGCAGGGATGACAAGTGGGTGCGCATCGTTCTTCTGATGTCGTGCACGGTCCAGTCCGTGGCGCCCCCCACCATCAGTTGGTCAAGCCGTTCCTTCATCTGGGAGAAGCCTGACACGGGACGGTCACCTCGCCGGGACATGAATAGGAATTCGCCGTCGTCAATGCGGGGCAGTGCCTCAATGATGGCCAGCATATCCGCCGTGAGCGGGACCACGTGCGCTGCCGCCGTTCCGTTCTGACCCTTCATGCGTTCGGCAGGTATGGTCCATATCGCCTTGCTGTCTAGGTCGAACTCGGTCCAGCAGGATTCGGCCACTTCATTGCGCCGCAGACCAGTCAGCATCAGCAGCCGGATCATCGGCCCGAACGGATAGCCCATCTTCTCGGTCGTCGCCCATAGGGTTCGCAGCTCGTCATCGGTCAGGATGCGGGTGCGGACGGGCTTGCTGCCGATGATGTCGGTCGGCCGCAGGCGGTCGCACGGCGAGCGGTCGATGCCGAATGTCCCCCGGCTGATCGCCCAGTTGAACAGTCGGCCGATGAACCCGAACAACCGTCGCCCCGCCTCGGGCTTTCCGGCGTCGACCAGGGCTTCCACGACCTCAAGCACGTCGCCCCTGGTGATGGATGCGATCGATCTGTTCCCCCAGGCCCGCATCAGTTCCCGATCGATGGTTTGACGTATGATGTTCCCGCTGCGTTTGCCGACAAGGTCCCGCTTCGTATAGAGGTCGACCACGTCGCGGAACGTGGCTGTGGTGGCGGGGGGACGGTTCTCGACAGGTTGGCCCGCCCGCACCTGCGCACGTAGCTGCCGTGCTTGTTCCCGTGCTTTGTCTAGGTCGATTTCGCCGACCCGTCCGATGGTGACGCGGTGGCGTTTCCCTGCCTTGAAATACATGAAGATGAAGCTGCGTGCTCCTTTGTTTGTGATGCGGATGCCAAACCCGGGCAGGCCCCTGTCATACATCTCCCGTCGTCCTGATTTTGGCGGCTGCAACCGCTTGATGGCGAGGGCGGTAAGGGCCATAGGGTGTTTCCGATCGGGGTAGCGGCGGGGTAGCGGTCTTGCCTGGATTGCAGCGGCATGCCCTGACATGGCATGAAATACCGACCGTCTCCAAAAGCAAGGACAATCAGTGTCCTAGATCCGATCTTACCCTATTTTGAAATACAATGGAAACGGGCGGCAGAGTTATCCCGACGACATGCCGTTCTGCCACCGGCCGCTGCTCGAGGGCGAGGTCTATTCGGTCGAGCCCGGCATCTACGTCTATGGGCTCGGCGGATTCCGCATCGATGATACCGTGGTGATCGGGCAAATCCCCGAGATCATCACCCAGGCGCCGCGCGATCTGCGCACCAATACGATTGCGTGAACCGCCGGCGGGGGCGGGGGACCGCTTTCGCCCAGCCCTGCTTTTCCGGCCCGCTGCGCCGCGATGATCTCGCGACCGGCTCCGACGTGGAAACCCGGGGCCACCTCGCAGCCTCGCCAGCCTGTGCGCAAACCCGCTGATCACGCGCGGCGTCAAGCAAGAATGACGTAGCGGCAAGCGTCTGCGCTTCAGATACCGATCTTTGGTTGCTCGCGGGATCAATTCGGCAGCCACGCGCATTGACATATGTGCGGGACACAACGGGCACGGCCGCTCGGGACAGGAGCGCCGTAGCAGCGAATTTGGAGAACGACGATGCCCGAGAAACGCACCATCGAGAAGGCCCGGAAGGACAAGCGTGCCGGCAAGGCGCCCACAACGCAGGCGGGCGAGTTCGTGCGCGAGGAAGTCCGAAAAATCCGTCGCGGCGAGCACGGGGCCAGATCGCCGGAGCAGGCAATTGCCATCGGGCTTTCCAAGGCCAGGCGCGCGGGCGTCGGCCTTGCGCCGCCCAAAAAGGGCAGGGTCAAGGAGCGCACCCGCAGGAGCGCCGAGTACGCCTATGAGGCGGGCCAGCACAAGCGCAAGACCCGCCGCCGGCCGCGCGTCGCGCGCGCGGTATCGCGGGTTCTCGAGCGCGAACCGCGGAGCACGGCGTCGCGCGCGGCGCTTTCGCGCCATGCCAAACGCGCCGCGTCGCGCCGTACCGCGTCCGAGCGCTCCGCCGCCGCACGCAAGGCGACGAGGACGAAGGGCTCCACAGGTCGCTCCGCCGCCGCGCGGAAGGCGGCTCGGACCCGAGCGCGCCGCCGAAGCTAGCGCGAACTGCACCTCGAACGGCCGCAACGCGCGCCGTGGCCGACGACACGGGAGCCGCAGCTGGGGTACCGCGAGCAGGCGAGATCGCGCGGCCTCACGCCGCCCGGGCGACGCGCACGCCGGCGCCCTCGAGCAGCATCACCTTGTTGAGCAGCTTGACGCAGGCATAGACCGCCTCGATCGCCGGCGCCGGCGTCTCGGTGAGCCGCGCCATCTCCAGCACCGAGCCGATCAAGGCCTCGGTCTCCAGCGAGCGCCCGGCCTCGACGTCCTGGAGCATCGAGGTCTTGTGCGCACCGACGCTCTCGGCCCCGGCGATGCGCTTCTCGATGCTCACCCGGAACGTGACGCCGAGTTTTTGGGCGATCGCCTGCGCTTCCTCCATCATCTTGGCCGCCAGATGCCGCGTCTCCGGAAACTGGCAGATGTCGACCAGCGTCGCATGGGTGAGCGCGCTGATCGGGTTGAAGGAAAGATTGCCCCAGGCTTTGAGCCAAATCTCCGAGCGGATGTCTTTGAGCACGCGCGATTGCAGCCCCGCCTTGACGAATACGTCGTGCAGGCGCTTGGCGCGCTCGGTTTCCCGGCCGTCGAGCTCGCCCAACGGGAAGCGATCGCCCTCGACGTGATGGATGACGCCGGGCGCGGTGACCGCCGCGGCCGGATAGACGACGCAGCCGATGAGGCGGTTGGCGTCGATCTTCTGGGTCAGGATGCCGGTCGGATCGAGCGTCTGCAGCTTCTTGTTGTCGTACTTGCCGCCGAGCTTTTGGAAATACCACCACGGCAGCCCATTCTGCACCGTCATGATCGTGGTGTGGGGGCCGAGCAGGGCGTCGATGTCGCGCGCGGCCTGATCGAGATAATGCGCCTTGACTGCCAGGATGACGAGATCCTGCTTGCCCGCCTCGGCTGCTTTGTCGACCGCCTTGACCTTCGTGGTCTCCACCTTGCCGTCGTGCCATTCGAGCTTGAGGCCGTTCTGCTTGATCGCGGCGAGGTGCGGACCGAGATCGATTACCGTCACGGTATTGCCGGCGAGCGCCAGCTTGGCGGCGATCAGCCCGCCGATGGCGCCGGCCCCGACCACGCAAACGCACATCGGCTGCGGCGGCGCGCCGAGCAGGTACGGGCTCGGCAGCTCCTGATCGAAGCGGTTGCTCAACGCGCCGACGCCGTCGATCGCGATCTCGATGACGTTGCTGGCGTCCTTCATCACGCCGGCGCCGAGCGAGGTGCCGCAGGCGATGACGTCGCCCGGCATCAGCGTCATGTCGCGGGAAACCATGCTCACCAACTTGTAGGGCGGGAAGAACATGTCGCTGACCGGATAGTTCTGCCGCTCCTGGCCGTTGAGGATGGTGCGGATTCGCAGCTTGGTCGGGTCGACGTCGGTGGTGATCACGGGGCCGAACACGCCGAAGCTGTCGAAGCTCTTCGCGCGCACCCATTGGTCGAAGGTCGGGTTCTTCTTGAGGATGTCGACCGCGGTCACGTCGTTGATGCAGGTGTAACCGAAGATGTAGTCCGCCGCCTCCGCCTCGCTCACCATCGAGCATTGCTTGCCGATGACGACGCCGAGCTCGCCCTCGTAGATGATCTTGCCGTCGTAGGATTTCGGCCGGCGGATGGGCTCGCCGTGCGGGTGGTAGGCATTGGGGGCTTTCAGGAAATACAGCGGCTCGTCCGGCACCTTGAAGTCGTTCTTGGCCGCGAGCTGGTGAAAATTGTTCCACAAGCAGATCATTTTCGAGGGATCGCACGGCGTTGCCACGCGCACCTCGGAGAGGCGCACCGTTTCGCCGGTGGGCGAGGCGCCGGCAAACATGTTGCCCTTGTGCACGGCGATCTTGTCGCCCTGCAAGGTGCCGAACTCGAGCCGGCCGTTGCGCTCGAACCGGATCCACTGAGCCATGAACGTTTCCTCCGCTTGGCGTTTTTTTAACCGTGATTGCCCGGCCCCGCGTCCGGTACGGCTCGATGGCAGCAACGCCGCGCGGGCCCGATCGCTCGTGCTCCGATGCGCCCCACCAGCCGGGAATGCGGCCGGATCATGCGCTGTTCGCGCTTTTGCGACAAGGGACGGAACCTATGAAGCTCCAAATCGGTTGATGGACCGTCCTGCGTTCACAGGGAGGCTCAGCCATGGACATCAAGGCACTGAGTTTCACCGCGGCACTCGTTGCCGGTGCTTTCTGCGCTGGCAGCGCGTCGGCTCAGGTCGTCACCATCTCCCCCGGTTACGGCTATGCGCCCAATTACGGCTATGCCTACGCTCCGCCGGCCTATGCGGCCCCGGCGCCCGCCTATGGGGCGCCCGCTCCACCGGTCACCATCGTGATATCCCCGTCCGCCCCGACCTACGGGGCTCCCGCAGCCCCCGCATATGGCTATACGGCTCCCAGCTATGCGGCTCCGGCCTATTATGAGGCTTACGAGGCGCGGCCGGTGCCGCCGGCGCCGATCCCGGCTCCGGCCTATTCCTATGTGGCCCCGGCGCCCGCCTATGCGGCACCCGCCTATACGGATGAAAGCGATTACGTCGACTCCGGCTACGCGTATGCTCCGACCCGGAGGTATGTGACCCCGGGCTATGCCTCCACGGCAACCCGCGTGTGCTGGCGTGACAGCTTCGGTTTCCGCCGCTGCCGCTAGCGCTGACCACGGGCTCGCACGCGCATAAGAAATTGGCCCCGCCTTGCGCGGGGCCAATTCATTGGAGCACGCCGGCTCAAACCGCTATTTGCTCGCGCGGTCGCGCCAATTCCTCATCTGAGGATGAAGATCATACGCTCTTGTTGAGCGCGCTCCGGGTGGGCTTTCCCGGCGGCCGCTGCTTGAGCAGATCCGCGTAATCGGTCACCGACTGCTGCCGCAGCGCCGTGAGCAATTCGTCGATCGTGCGCAGCAATGTCGGATTGAACGAGCCCTCCTTCTTGAGGCCCTCGGTCAGCATCGCCCGAAAACGTTGCTCCTGCGAGCGGCACTTGTCGCGCAGCACGGTCGCGAATTGCCGCGGCGCCGTGCCCTTGCCGAGCTCGGCGGCGGTCTGCTCGGCAATGCACTGGCCAACGAGCCCGGCGGCGCGATCGAGCACGCTGCCTTGCTCCTGCGCCTGTGCCGCGGTTGCCAAGCCGCAGGCCAAAACGACCATGATGGGAATGCGCATGCGGTTTTTCCTTCCCCGATACCACTTTGGCCGGACCTCGGCCCTGGACGGTAATCCGGGCGGGCAGCTTTGGTTCCCGCCGTGTGCGATTTTTCCTCCTGCGGTACGCATCCCCTCGCGCAGCTCATCGGCCCGGCTAGCCGCCGGCGGCTTGCCCTGTAACCGACTGAACCACCTGGAGAATGTCGCGGTTGCGGCGAACGCGCGGGCCCCAGGCGCGGTCGAACTCGCCGATGAGCGTGCGCATGCCGGCGGATTGCAGCACCGATTGCGCCGCTGCGACGCCGGCGAACTGATAGAAGGCATAATGGACGGAGGGTTCGGTTTCGCTCCAGCATCGCCAGGCCCGTTCCGCCTGGAACACTTTGAGCGCGTCCGGCAAATGCTCGGTCTGGTACCACCGATCGAACGCCGAACGGTCGACGGCATCGGCGAGCTCGGCCCGCACCATCAGCAAGGCCATTGCCATTCCCGTCTCCTTCATTCGGACCGATGGCGACCATGGGCGGCAGCGGCGCCAGCCGCATTGCGTTGTGTCAACGGTTTCCGGCGGCCCGAGAGGTTGATCGGCCGCCATCCGGCGGACCGATCGCCGATCGGAATATGCCAATGAGAAGGGCGGGCAACGGCCCGCCCCTCTTTGCTCGATCCGACCTGGATCGATGGTTGTCGGGATCAACGCGCGGGAGCGCCGGGACCGGGACCCGTTCCGCCGGAAGCCGCTGCGCCGCCGCTCGCTTTGAGGTTGGCACGCCCCTGGACTCCGGGCTGTTGCCCGGGCTGCTGGGTTGTCATTCTGGCTTGGGTCGCACCCGTGGTGTTGGCGCTGACGCGCGCGCCACGGTTGGTTCTCGATGACGTGGAGACGCCGACGTTCGCCTGGGTCACGCCCACGCCGAAGCCGACGTCGGTTGAGGCGAAACCAGGGCCCCAACCCCAACCCGGACCCCAGCCGCCCCAACCCCAGCCGGCGCTGTAAGCCGGATAGCCGTAGCCATAGGCAACGCCGGGAGCGCAGGTGCACCGCGGCGAAGTGGCGAAGGCCGGGGCCGCGGCAAAGCCCGGCGTAGCAGCGAAGCCGGGCGACGTGGCGAATCCAGCCCCAAAGCCGGGCTGAGCGAACTGGGCATTGGCGAAGCCCTGATCCACTTCAAATCCAGCCGATTGCGACGCAAAGGTCCGGTTGCGCAGACGTGCTTCCCTAAGCCCGATGCTGGTTCGGGTCCGGATGCTTTCCTTGGCCCCAACGTGGGTTCGCGTACGCAAGCTTTGCTTTGAGCTCAGGTGCGTTCGGCTCAAGCTTTGCTTGGAGCTGAGGTGCGTTCGGCTGGACGCCATGTGGCTCTTGCTCGAAAGCTGCGAGCCCTTCGAAAGCTTCTGGCCGGACATCTTCTGGCCGGACATCTGGCCGCCCTTCATGCCCTCGCTCGAGGCCCCATGTCCCGACATCTTGCCGCTCGTGCCGCCGGACATTTTGGTGCTAGCCCCGGCTTTTCTCAACTGCCCAAGAGGGCGCCGCGGCGAACGCTATCGCTCCCACGACGCCGAGCATGAGCGGAAGCTTCCTAACCGCTCTATTCATGATCGCGCCTCCTGTTCTGCGCCCCACCATGGGGCATGGTCGCGCCACGTAAACTTGGCCATCCGTACTAGGTTCCTTGCGCGAATGCGTTTGGTCGCGCCGCCGGCGGACGCGATCCGCTCCTGCCCCAATTAACTGAACAAATGTTCAGTTTCACAGGTAGGCGGCACGGCAGCAGCCGCGGCCAGGAGTTGAGTTCAACAGACGAACTTTCGACCGGATGTTTCGGCCGCGCCTTGCAATTTCCGCCGGGCCGGCTGGTCGCTGTGGGGCAGCAGCAGGTTGAGGTGCGAAGCGATGGCAAAGCCGGTACGCTTGCGCCCCAACGAGCCCAGCGAGCATGCCGACCGACGTTCACGCCCACTACGTTCCGCCTTGCATCCTCGAAGCGCTGGAAACGCGCGCCGCGGAGTTCCTCGTGTCGCTCGTGAAGCAGCCGCCCTCCTGCCGATGCGCGCTGCAATTCGACTACGGGCTGAAGCTGCGGCCGTTCTTCGAAAAACTGGTCGAGCCCATCGAGCGGCGCTTCGCGGGGATGGCCGAGCAGGGCGTCGACCGGCAAGTGCTCTCGATCTGGGCCGACGTGTTCGGTTACGGCCTTGCGGAGGATCGCCGGCGTCGCTGGCACCGGTTTCTCAACGAGCATCTGGCCGCATTATGCGGCCGTCACGACCGGCGGTTCTCCATGCTGGCGACGGTTCCGCTGCCGAATGCAGCGGCCGCCGCGGCCGAACTCGAGCATGCCGTGAAAAAGCTCGGAGCCGTCGGAGCGGTCGTCGCCGCCAACGTCGAGGGAGTGAACCTCGGGGAACTCGACCTCGATGAATTTTGGCACGCGGCGGTCGAGCTCGACATCGCCATCTTCATCCATCCGACCCAGCCCGCCGCACTGCCGCGCACCACGCGTTTCGCGCTGTCACAGATCGCGCAATATCCTCACGACACCACGCTTTGCGTCGGATCGCTGATCTTCGCCGGCGTGCTCGATCGCTTCCCGCGGCTGCGCATTCTCCTCTCGCACGGGGGCGGCACATTTCCCTATCTGAGCGGACGCTTCGATTGCATGCACGGCCGCATGGATCGGCCAGCCCAGGGCAATTCTGCGGCGAACGAACCCTCGGCTTACCTGACCCGGTTTTATTACGATTCGATCCTGCACGATCCGGCGATCCTGCGCTGGCTGGCGACCCGGGTTTCGGTCGACCGCATCGTGCTGGGAAGCGATTATTCGTTTCCTCCGGCCGATCGCGACCCGCTCGGGACGCTGCGCCGCGCCGGGTTCTCCGATGCCGATTTCAGAAAAATCGTCGACGAAAATCCGCGCGCTCTATTCCCCCAGTTGGGACCGGGCTGATCTGCATTCTCGACTTGCGCTCGCTTTGCCCCGCCGCGTAGGCGACGACTCCCGCAATTGATCGACTATCACATCGCTTTATACCCTGCGACATCGGGCGCCTTGAACCTACTTGGATATCCATCCATTTGAACCGCACCTCTCGAACTCGGACGGTGGGAAATCCACATGCGTGCTCTGCTTGCCGCGACAGCGGTCGCGGCTGCTCTGGTTCTTGTGCCGATTCAAGCACGGCTCGAACCGCTGGCATCTGTTGAGATCGAAACCGATGCGAATGCGTCGCCGCAAACGACCGCAGCGCAATCGGATCAAACCCCGCAGGATGCAGCGCTCGATTCGGTCGAGCCGGCGCCGAGCGTTTTGGTTTCCGGTTCGGATCCCGAGAAGCAATCCAATGCCGTTGCCGGATCTGTTCCGCCGCCGCCCGCGACTGTCGAAGCGACCGCGGATGCGATTTGTGCGACGCTCGACCGGTCGGCCTCACAAAACAATCTTCCGCTCGATTTTTTCACGCGCCTGATCTGGCAGGAGAGCCGGTTCAATCCGCTCTCCGTCAGCCACGCCGGCGCGCAAGGGATTGCGCAATTCATGCCCGGCACGGCTCGCCTGGTTGGGCTCGCCAATCCATTCGATCCGATCCAGGCGCTGCGGAAGTCTGCGGAGCTGTTGCGCGAGCTGCGCACGCAGTTCGGAAATCTCGGCCTTGCCGCCGCGGCGTATAACGCCGGCCCGAAGCGGGTCGAGGACTGGCTGGCGAAGCGCAGGATTCTGCCGCAAGAGACCGAAACCTATGTCCGGATCATCACCGGCCGTTCCGCGCAGGAGTGGACCGGCGTCGATGCCGGCAATTGGAGCGTGACGCCCGCGGCGCCCCGGCCCTGCGAGCAACTCGCCAAGCCCGCTCCGCATCGCGTTCAGCCGGTGATCGCGATCCACCGTACGGATCACCCCGCGCATACGATCGTCGTGGCGCGCCAGCCGGATCGTTCGGCGGCCGCGGCGCATGATCGTCCCAAGGCCGCAACGTCCCAGCCGGATCGTTCGACAGCCGCGACACACCAGCCTGCACCCGGCGTGAAGCTGGCCCATGTGGCGTCGAACGCCGCGGCGGCGCCCAAGGCTGCATCGCCCCGGTCGGATCGTTCGGCAACTGCAGCGCACCAGCCCGCACCCGGCGTGAAGCTGGCGCATGTGGCGTCGAACGCCGCGGCGGCGCCCAAGACTGCATCGCCCCGGTCGGGTCGTTCGGAAGCTGCAGCGCACCAGCCCGCGCCTGGCGTGAAGCTGGCGCATGTGGCGTCGAACGCGGCGGCGCCCAAGGCCGCATCGCCCCGGTCGGATCGTTCGACAACTGCGGCGCACCAGCCCGCACCTGGTGTGAAGCTGGCGCATGTGGCGTCGAATGACGCGGCCAAGAACATTCCGGCTCCGAAGAGCATCATTGCTGCCCCGAAAAGCACGCCACACGCGCACCCCGCCGGCTCGTCCTCGGTGCACGGCTCGGCGGCGGAAGCTTCGCACGCGCTTCGGCGCGAACAGCCCGCTGCCCCGCACCGGCGCGCGGCACCAAGCCCGCGTGCGGCCCGGCTGGCGTGAACCAAGCCAAGCTCGGTTGCTTGCGCATCAAGTCGGATCGGGCTTCCGCGGCGGACTGATCTGCCTCACCGGCGGCCGGCTTGCGTGCTGAGCCGATCCGGCGCCCAGCTGCCCAGCGTCAAGATTCGCCAATCGTGCGGCTGATCGCAGAACGGGCATCGCATCAGGAACCCGAGCGATTTCAGCATGGCGACGGTCGCGGGCTTGGCGGCAATGCCAAGGTCGACCCGGCGCTCGGTCTTCGGACATTCCAAGAAAATGTTGCTCATCGCGGCCTCTTCACGGCGCGCCAACTTCCGGGCGCGTTGCGCAGGTCGCCTTGCGTTCCTCTGCGGAAGCGCGTGCCTCTTTGCGTTGTAATTCCTGGGCACGGAATCCTGCTCCGTCCTCGATCGCGGACGTCACCTCCGGTATTCACCCAAAGGCGCATCGAAGCTCGAATCGTTTGATGCAAATTTGCTTGATGGCCGCGGCTGGATCGCTCATGGATGGCGAGGGATTTGCCAGAGCCCAACCGCCGAGGCGCCGGGAAATCGCAAGCGAGTGCCGGACTCTCGTGCAGGAGGGTTGGGGGCGGGCCAGGGAGCGCGTCATGTCCTACGTTCGTGCCATGTGCGCCATCGGCAAGCGGGGCCAGCTCGGGCTCAACGGTATGCTGCCGTGGGAAGGCGCCAAAGGCCACGAATACATCGCGGACGTGCAGCGCTTCTGGGACATGACGCGCGGCCATGTCATCCTGACGGGACCGCGCACGAAAAGCTCGGTGCCAGAATTCGCCTATGCGGAACGCACGATCGTGGAGATCCGCTCCTCGCTCGCGCCCGAGGCCGCCATCGCCAGATATCCGGGCCGCATGATTTTCGTCGGCGGCGGACCGCCGGTGTTCGCCGCCTATGCCCGTTTCGTCCAGCACTGGGACATCACGCGGCTGCCCTATGACGGGGAGGCCGATCGCTGGTTCGATCCGCTTTGGCTGACGGCGGTCCAGTAGCGCCAAGGAAGCTCGTCGATCGGCCGGGCCGGGCCGCGGTCAGCCCAAGGCAAGCTCGCTCGAGCTCGAATCGAACACCAGGCGCTGGCCGGTGATGAGCGGGACCTCGAGCGTGATGTGGCCGGCGCGGACCGAATTGACCGGCTGGCCGACCACCAGCGCGTGCCCCTTCAGGACCGAATGCCAAATCGCCGGGAAATCCGCCCCGTTCCGGGTCGCCGCCATGCACCGCGTCAAAAGCTCGGCTGAGGTTTCCTTCATGTCGGATCGCTCCGCGCTCCGGGAAGCGGAAAAACGCGGCAGCTTCGGATGCGCCGCGCCGGCCGTCCATTCCGGAAATCTACGTAGGTCGATAAGCGTGGATCGCAGGAATGCCGAGGCTTGCGAGCCCGCGCCTGCGGTGCCGGCCTTCCCGGCTTTTGCAATGGCAAATGCCTCGTCTAAGATCGGTCCACGCAAGAGGGAGGCAAGAAATGAGCAAACGGCACGGGGCAGGTTTCGTCATCGCGGGCGTGCTGCTCGCCGCATTCACGCTGGGCGCCGCGGCCAAGGACAAAGTCAAGGTCGGGTTCATCGGTCCGCTCACGGGCGGCGTCTCAGTGAACGGCCTCGGCGGGCGCAACTCGGCCGATCTCGCGGTGCGGCTGCGCAACGCAGATGCAAAAGCGAAATATGAATACGAGCTCGTCGTGCTCGACGACGAGTGCAAGCCCAACGTCGCCGTTCAGCAGGCCACCAAGCTTGCGGCCGACAAGGACATCATCGCGGCGGCGACTCATTATTGCTCGGCGGCGGCGATCGCCGCGGTCGACACCTATCACAAGTTCGGCCTGCCGGTCGTGGTGTGGGGCGCGGTGCTGCCCGACATCACCTACCGCAACAAATATGCCGAGATCCATCGCGTCAACGGCACGATGATCAACCAGAATCAGACCAACGCCGAGCTCCTGAGCAGCCTCGGCTACAGGACCTTCGCGGTCATCCACGACACTACCGACTACGGCAAGGGCCACAACCAGTATTTCAGCGAAGCCCTGGCCAAGCACGGCGGCAAGATTCTCGGCACCTTCGGCGTCACCGCCGATCAGCAGGATTTCACCGCCGAGCTCACCCAGATCAAATCGTTGGATCCCCAAGTCATCTATTTCGGCGGGCTGACCCCGATCGGGGTGCGCATCCGGGCGCAGATGGACAAGCTCGGCATCAACGCGGTGTTCGACGGCACCTCGGGTATCGTGTCGGACGCCTATCTTCAGGGTCTTGGGCCGCTGGCGGAGGCCTCGCTCGCCTTCCGCGAAGGCGCGCCGACGGAAAAACTGCCCGGCGGCAAATTCTTCCTGGAGCAATACGAGGCGCAGCACTACGACAATGCGCCCGAGGCGTACGGCGCCTTCGCGTTCGCCGCCATGGAGCTGATCCTCGACACCGTCGAGCGCGTCGGTCCGGACCGCAAGGCGGTGCGCGACGCGCTCGGCGACGTCAAGGATCGCGATTCCATCGTCGGCAAGATCACGTTCGACGACCACGGCCAGAACACGGTGCCGCTGATCACGAGATACGTGGTCCAGGACGGCAAGTGGACGCTTTGGGAGGACAGCGAATACGCGACCGGCAAGCGCAAGCTGCCGGGGCAGAAATAATCACGGCCGCTCGTTGCGCTGCATGTCAATGCCGAGAACGCCGAGCTTCATCATGACCGACGTACTCGAGGCTGGCTCGACCTGCTCCCTCTCCCATCGGGAGAGGGGTGGAGTGAGGGGTTTTGCCCTCTCATTTGCTCTTGACCCCTCACCCTGTCGCTCTCCCCAGTGTGGTGGGGAGAGGGAGCCCGCCGAGTTGGCGGCAGCTTTTGATGTCGTAATCCTCGGAACTCGAGCATGGACGCCGGGCTCTTTGCCCAATACGTCATGAACGGGCTCATGCTCGGCATGATGTACGCGCTGGTCGCGGTGGGGTTCACGCTGTTCTTCGGCGTGCTCGACGTCATCAAGTTCTCGCACGGCGACGTGCTCACGGTCGGCGCCTTCACCGCGCTCGCAACCTTCGTCGCGCTGCAAGCCGCGGGGCTGAGCTCGCGCGTTGTCGAGCTCGCGGCGATGCTCGTTGCGGCGGTCGCGGCGATGGCGCTGCTCGGCGTGCTGATCGCCCGCTACGTGGTGATGCCGCTGCGCGGCGCGCCGGCGCTCAACACGCTGCTCGCCACCCTCATGCTTGGCACGGTGCTGCGCGAGGCGGTGCGGCTGTTCTATCCGGGCGGCGCCAACCCCAAGCCGTTTCCGGCGCTGTTGCCGGGCACCGCAGCGAGCTTCGGGCATTTCACGCTGCGGCTCGACAATACGCTGATGCTGGCGGCAGGCGTGATCGTCATCGTCGGCCTGCAGCTGATGCTGCAAAAGACCAAGCTCGGCCTCGCCATTCGTGCGGTCGCGCAGGACGAGGAGACTGCCCGCACCATGGGGGTGAATTTCACCGCCGTGGTGCTCACGACGTTCGGCATCGGCTCGGCGCTGGCGGCCTTCGCCGGGCTCATGAACGGGCTGTACTATAACGAGATCAATTTCGGCATCGGGCTGTTGCTCGGCGTGATCGGCTTCAGCGCCGCCATCATCGGCGGGCTCGGCAGCATCTACGGCGCGATCCTCGGCGGCTTCGTGTTCGCGGCCCTGCAGACCATCGGTGCCGTCGCCCTGCCGTTCGCCAGCGCCTACAAGGACGTGTTCGCCTTCGCGGTAGTGATCGTGCTGATGGCGTGGCGGCCGACCGGCCTGATCCGCGAAAAGATCAGCGAGCGGGTCTGACCGGATGCGCGGGCCGCAGCCGAGATCGCGTTTGCTGCCGGGCGTTGCCACGCTGGCGCTGGTCGCCGTCTATGTGATCGTTCTGCTCGCGGCCGAGCGGCAGGCGGTCATCATCGCGCTCCTGGCGCTGGCGATCCTCGCCGTGCTTGCGGCAAAACGGCTCGGCTTGCTGGAGGACGTCGGCCGCAGCTTCGCCGAGCGCGAGGATATGCTGGGCGCTCTCGCGATCCTCGCCGCGCTCGCGGTCGCGGGCTGGTTCTACGACAATCATTTCGTGCTGCTGCTGGTGAACAGCGTCCTGCTCTATGCGGTGGCCACCTTGGGGCTCAATCTGCAATTCGGCTACGCGGGCGTGCTCAATTTCGCCGGCGCTTCGTTCTTCGGCATCGGCGCCTATACGTCGTCGGTCCTGCTCGTGCATACCGCCGTCCCGCATCTGCTGGTGCTGTTCATCGGCGGGTTGTTGGCCGCGCTGGTCGGCTCGCTGCTGGTGGTGCCGGTGTTGCGCACGCGCGGCCATTACGCCGCCGTGGTGACCATCGCGTTCGCGCTGCTGTTCAAGACCTTTATCGAGGTCAACGACGTGCTCGGCGGTCCGCAGGGGATGCAGGTTCCGGGCATGAAGATTCTCGGCTGGTCGTTCAACGACAACATCGAGCTCGGCCGTCGCATCGAGTTGTCGTTCTACCTGAATTATTTCATCGTCAGCCTGCTGCTGCTGATCGGCGCCTTCGTGCTGGTGCGCCGGGTCGAGCGCTCCTGGATCGGGCTCAACCTCGACGCGCTCAGGCTCGATGAAACCGCGGCGCGCTGTTTCGGCCTCGACATCGCCCGTTGGAAGACCACCGCGTTCCTGCTCGGCAATTTCCTCATCGGGATCGCCGGCGCGCTGTACGGCATGCTCGGCGGCTTCGTCGCGCCCAACAATTATACGTTTGCCGATTCGCTGATCCTGGTTTCGATCCTGCTGCTCGGCGGCATCGGCAATCCCTGGGGCGTGCTGGCCGCGACCGTCATCGTCATATTGGTTCCCGAAAAGCTGCAGGCGATCCAGGAATACCGTTTCCTGCTCTATGCCGGGCTGGTCATCCTGGTGCTGCTGTTCCGGCCGGAAGGCCTGCTGCCGCGGCCGGTGCGGCGCTATTTTCCCGCGTGGCGGCCATGACGGCGGCTCTGCTCGAAGTGCGCGGGCTCACGAAGAAGTTCGGGGGCGTGACCGCGCTCGACGGCGTCGATCTCGCGGTCGACCGCGGCGAGATTTTGGGTCTGATCGGCCCCAACGGCTCGGGTAAGACCACGTTGTTCAACGTCGTCACCGGCATCTACGGCGCCGATGCCGGATCGATCCGGTTCGAGGGCGCCGAGATCGGACGCGCCTCGCCGCAGAAAGTGCATCGCGCCGGCATTTCCCGCACCTTTCAGCGCTCGCGGCTCTCGCTGCCGTTGTCGATCTTCGACAACATCATGATCGGCAACCACACGCGCCTCAATCAGGGAGTTTGGTTCAACCTGATGCGCCGCGGCGCGTTCCGGAGCGAGTTGCAGGAAAACTATTCCGCGGCGCGCGCGCTGGTCGAGGTGTTCGATCCGCCGCTCGCCGAACGCATGTTCGAGCCGGTCGCCGGATTGCCGATGATCGACCGGCGCCGCATCGAGATCTGTCGGGCGCTGATCGGCGAGCCGAAGCTCTTGCTGCTCGACGAGCCCTCCGCCGGCATGACCCAGGACGAGACCGCCGAGCTGATGCGCGACATCCTACAGATTCGCGATCACCGGGCCGACCTGACGATCATCATCGTCGAGCACGAGATGGGGGTGATCGAGCGCATCACCCGGCGTTGCGTCGTATTGAATTTCGGCCGCAAGATCGCCGAAGGACCCTACCAGCAGATCGCCGCCGAGCCCCAGGTGCAGGAAGCCTATCTGGGAGTGGCCTGATGGGCGCGGGCCTCACCATCGAGCGGGTCTATACCGCCTACGACAGAGCCGACGTGCTCGAAGGGGTGTCGCTCGCGGTCGAGCCCGGCCGCATCACCTGCCTGTTGGGCGCGAACGGCGCCGGCAAGACCACCCTGATCCGCTCGATCCTGGGGCTCACCCCGGCGCGCGCGGGACGCATCCTGCTCGACGGGCTCGACATCACCAAACTGCCGACGCATCGAATCATCGCGGCGGGCATCGCCTGCATTCCGGAAGGCCGCAAGGTGTTTCCCAAGTTCACGGTGGAGGAGAATCTGCGGATGGGCGCCTATCAGGAAAGCTCGCAGGCGGTGACGCGCGGGCGCCTCGACGAGGTCCTCGCATTGTTCCCGCGGCTTGCCGAGCGCCGGGCCCAGCTCGCCGGCACCATGTCCGGCGGCGAGCAGGCGATGGTGTCGATCGGTCGCGGGCTGATGCGGGCGCCGCAGCTCCTGCTGATCGACGAGCCGTCGCTCGGGCTCTCGCCGATCCTGGTCAAGGAGAATTTCAATATCGTGCGAACAATCCAGGAGCGCGGCATCAGTGTGTTCCTGGTCGAGCAGAACGTGCACCAGACTCTCGCGGTGGCGCATTACGGCTACGTGCTCGCCAAGGGCCGCGTGGTGGCGGCCGGCACGCCGGCCGAGCTCGCGAGCCACAAGGAGGTGCAGGCAGCGTATTTCGGGTAGGGCACCGAAGGAGGCAATCGTTGCTTATTCCACCTCCTCCAGGCGAACGCCGCGGCCAGCCCGAAGGCTTTTGCGAGCCCGCTCGATGCGACGCAGGAAGTGGGGATCGTTCTCGAACCTCCCTCATTCGCGGCTTGCGGCTCGATCCAGCCATGATTCAGCCTCCGACTTGGTCAACTCGCCAGGATCTCGACGGTCGAACCGGAAACATCGTAGAACACCCGAACCTTGTTTTGAATGCGGAATAGCTTGA
>WNGK01003703.1_pt1 | contig 18420 bp, 14 predicted proteins | sample 5400601 | NCBI WGS metagenome assembly WNGK01 (sample SAMN13153376, study PRJNA577476) | soil metagenome | isolation source: 60 cm soil or saprolite under Garry oak tree replicate 1 | place: USA:California | collected 2016-06-15
AGAAGTGCCCAACTGCGAAAGTTCGGTTAGCGCCTGCAAAATGTGGTTCTCGAACTCGTACTGCACCAGCGCATCGAAATTGTTTCCCGCAAACTCCCACGACGCCGCGTAACGCGATACATTCTGTCCATAGAGCGAATAGGCCGCCGCATAGTGCACATTGCAAGGCTGCGGACAAGCAATCAGCCCCGTCGGATTCGGCCGGTTTATCCCCGTCGCCGCCAGTAGCGCTGAAGACGAAACATCCTGCCGCGACGAAACCATAAGCTGCCGTGGCGATACATTCCACACCCGCGGATCGCCAAGAATCTGCGCCGGAGCGTTGGTCAGCGTGCGTTGCAACGGGTTCATGTCAATCTGCTGCGACAAGTTCTGTTGCGCAGCTCGCCGCAACGCCGACAGTTCCGCATCCGAGTGACGCGTCTGATTAATGAATCCAGCCGCAGGATTGGCACCGCCGCCTCCGCATCCCTCCAGCCACAGGACCATCATGGCGAGTGCCCGCAGCAGTCCGCGCATAGCCCTCCTTCTGTCACTGTCCCTGCCACTGTGAATGCCATCGGCAACGTCGCTCGTAGCCAGCATGATTTCGCCTCAGCACAGGTGTTACGACTTTCGGAACCTCGGCCCTAGCGCTGCGCGTGAGTTAGCGCGCAGAACGCACCATTTGACAAATCAGTTGATCAGGCGTCTCGAGGCACAGCACGAGCGGGAAGGACACGACTTCAGTCGTGCCAACTGGCGCGATTTGTTTTGAGCGGGCTTCAGCCCGCAGAGACCCGTGTTCTGCTAAAACATCAACATGCAACGCCCCATCGGCGTGACTGCAATTGCAATTCTGTTCTCTCTGATTTCCGTTTATCTAGGCTCGCTCGGCGTGATCATGCTGCTCGCCCCCGGCGCCATATCCATGAGCCTCGGAGCGCCCTTGCTGCACGGACTGCAAGTTGCCGGTCCTTACATGTTTCTGCTGACCGCCGCGCTGGCCGTGATCGTCGCATTGGGCCTGTTACGCCTAAACAATCTCGCCCGCCGCGCCGCGATCATCATTTGTTTTGCCGGGATGGTGATGCTGCTCCCCAAAGTCTCCGCTGACGCCGCCGACTTGAACCCGCGCCTCTTTACCGCCGGCTCAATGGTCGTCATTCGGATGATGATCGTCTGGTATTTGTGGCAAGGCTGGACCGCAGAAAAATTTCAGAAATAGATCGTGTAGCAACAGATGTTCTCATCCGCCCGGGATCGCAGGCCCGAGTCAGTTACTGCGTTGCTGCCCTTGGCGAATCCTTCGATGGCATTGTGGCATCGGAACGCGGCTGCTCTTTCCGCGTCCCAAGATCAACGATCATTGACATATCTTTCGGATAAACCACATCGCGTCCTCGGGCCAGAAAATGCGAATAGACGGACATTCCCGCCCCGTAGAAACCAAACCCTGAGGCCACTACCCGCGAGTGCGCGAAGGCTCCGACGACCGTCCCTACCAGCTTGAATCCGGACGCTCCATTGGCCGCGCCTCCACTCATATCTCCGCTGCCTGCGCTGCGCCCGCGATCGCCGTCAGGCGCAGCGGACGAAGCCGCGAGCATTACAGCGATCCCCGTCGTCAGATATCTAGTCTTTGGAGTTGTGACTTGCGCGCCACCCTCGGAGTCGAGTTTCAGGTTCTCGCCCTTCGTAACATCAACCCCCTCCAGCGTGGCCTCAACCTCCTGCTCAATACCGCTCGGTGGAACAACCTGGTGGAACGTGATGCGTAGTTGACCATTCCGGCCCAGCCGGCGCGCGGGCCTGACCTCCAGAACCGAACCTTTCAGTCGGCTTCCCTCCGGCAAGAAAAGATGGTCCGACACCACCAGCGGCTGGCTGATCACCGCTTCCACCGCATCTCCTTTCTTACTGGTCGCGGAACTTAGCGGCGTAGTCAGCCACGCGTGTACCAGGCTGCCCGATGGAGGCACTGTCCCTATGTTCGTGAGCGTCTCCGCCGTTAGTTGCTCGCTGCCAAAGGTCAGCGGTTCCTGCACGTCGGCAATAAAGCTCGTCCCCGAATCCATGTACTGTGGGCGATAAGGCGACTGCGCCAGGGCCAATCTTTCCAAGCGATGTTTTTTGTTTGGCGCGTGTATCTGTTCTTTCACGGCGGTAATTTGCTGATGAATCTGCTGCCGCGCCTGGGCTACTTTGCCGTTTGCCGCTTCCTTGCCCGCAGCCACCGCCCCTTGCGGCTTTTCGCTCGCCGGGACAAACCGTAAAACCGCACTGGAACCGGGCGCGACCAGAACATGGATCGGCAAATGCCGCCCGTCCTTCAGCACCAACTCGTCGAACTCGATGCGCACTCTCCGATCAGGCGAGAAGTCTGCGTTCATCGCCGCCAGGGTTCGCGTTTTTTTGGAGACGGGATCAATCTCAGCGATCTTTCCGTTCACGTCGCTTCCCGCCGGCACCAGCAACTTGTCGAATGCATAGATCGGTTCCGCAGTCTTCCCGTGGATCGGCTGGCCCGCCTTTTGAATACGGACATCCTTATCCAGTATCACCTTCAAGGGTGTACCGGCAGGCACAGTCAACGGTATGAACGCAGATATGACGGGAGCTTGCCTCGACAACACTGGCCCCACTGCTGCCTTCGGCGGCTCCGCGGAGCGAACCTTCAGTGATTGACCCCACATGCCGGTTCCTGTGAGGAGCAGAAGAACAATGAAAAAAAAGTACTCCATATGTGCCATTTCCCGAACTGATACAGTTTATCTGGCTTCGCGTGGGCAGAGAAATAACTTGGTAAGAGGAATACCTTATACGGCGCTGGTGCGTGAGACGAAGGCTATATGGAGTCCGATGTAGTACCGCGTGGAATCGGTTGCACGCGATTTCGATTCGCGCCAAGTCCAGCAGAAATTGCCGAGAGTCAAGGCCGTCGAACTCCGCCCACCGACTGGACCGGTTCCCCCACCCGCTTGCCCACCGTAAACTGCATCTTCCCCGCCTCAGCATCCACCACCACGTGGTCCCCATGCAGCACTTCGCCGTCCAGGATCTTCAGCGCCAGCGGGTCCTGAATCAGCTTCTGGATTGCTCGTTTCAACGGACGCGCCCCAAAACTGGGATCAAATCCTGTGGCGAACAGCAAGTCTTTCGCAGCCTCAGTCAACTCCAGCGAAATCTTGCGCTCGGCCAGCAGGCGCCGCACGTCCTCCAGCCGCAGCTCGATAATCTTCACCAACTGCTCCCGGCCCAGGGGACCGAACACAATAATGTCATCCACCCGATTCAGGAACTCAGGCTTAAAGTGCGTATGCAGCGCGTTCATCACCTGCTCGGAAGCCTCGTCGAAATCGCGTTCCGAACTCAGGCGTTCGCCTACTAAGAATGAAGATCCGATGTTCGAAGTCATAATAACAATGGTGTTCTTGAAATCCACGATGCGACCCTGTCCGTCAGTCAGCCGCCCGTCGTCCATGATTTGCAGCAGGATGTTGAACACATCCTGATGCGCCTTCTCAATTTCGTCGAACAGGATCACGGCATACGGACGCCTGCGCACTTGCTCGGTAAGTTGCCCGCCCTCTTCGTATCCCACATATCCCGGAGGTGCGCCAATCAGCCGCGAAACCGCGTGCCGCTCCATGTACTCCGACATATCAATGCGCACCAGCGAATGCTCGTCGTCAAACAAAAACTCCGCCAGCGCCCGTGCCAACTCGGTCTTTCCTACGCCAGTGGGCCCTAGAAAGATGAATGACCCAATCGGCCGCTTGGGATCGCTCAACCCTGCCCGTGACCGCCGGATTGCATTCGCCACCTTCTCCAGCGCGGCATCCTGCCCAATCACCCGCTGCTGCAGCCGATCTTCCATCGTCACCAGCTTTTTGACTTCGCCCTCGAGCATCTTCGAGACCGGAATCCCAGTCCACTTCGAGACGATCTTGGCGATGTCTTCCTCGTCCACTTCTTCCTTAAGCATCCGCGCCGGCGTCGCCGATGCCCGTGTGGGTCGGACACTGGACTTGCCGCCGTCGCCCGACTGTCCGTCGATTTGGCCCGTAATGCCAGCCAATTCCTCTTCTGCTTGCCGAATCAGTCCGTAGCGGATCTCCGCAACTCGCTGCAAATTTCCCTTGCGCTCCTCCGCCAGCTCTTCGATCTTGAGCTGCTCAATCTTCTCCTTCAGTTGCCGCGCGCGCCCAATCAGGTCCTTTTCCTGTTTCCACCTGGCTTTCAACGCATTGGATTTCTCGCGGATCCCCGCCAGTTCCTTCTCCACACTCGCCAGCCGCTCCCGCGAATTCGCATCATCTTCCTTCTTCAGCGCTTGTTTTTCGATTTCCAGTTGCGTAGCTCGCCGTTCCAACTGGTCAATCTCGGTGGGCATCGAATCAATCTGGATTCGCAACGACGCAGCAGCCTCATCAATCAAGTCAATGGCCTTGTCCGGCAGAAAACGGTCGGAAATATACCGATGCGACAAGGTCGCCGCCGCCACAATCGCCGAATCCTTAATCCGCACTCCGTGATGCACCTCATAGCGCTCTTTCAGCCCGCGTAGAATGGCAATCGTGTCTTCAACGTTCGGCTCGCCAACGTACACAATCTGGAAACGCCGCTCCAGGGCCGCATCTTTCTCTATGTGCTTGCGATATTCATTCAGCGTGGTCGCGCCAATCGCGCGCAGCTCACCCCGGGCCAGCGCCGGTTTCAGCATGTTGGCAGCATCAACCGCGCCTTCCGCGGCTCCCGCGCCCACCAGCGTATGCAGCTCGTCAATAAACAGAATGACTTGCCCCTGCGAATCCTCAATCTCCTTCAATACCGCTTTCAACCGGTCCTCAAACTCGCCGCGATACTTCGCCCCCGCCAGCATGGCTCCCAGGTCGAGGGCGACCACGCGCTTGTTTTTCAAACTCTCCGGCACGTCGCCGGAAATGATTCTCTGCGCCAGCCCTTCCACGATCGCGGTTTTTCCCACGCCCGGTTCGCCAATCAGCACGGGATTATTCTTCGTCCGCCGCGACAGCACCTGCACCACTCGCCGGATTTCCTCATCCCGCCCAATCACCGGATCGAGTTTCCCCCGCCGCGCCTGCTCCGTCAGATCGCGGGCATAGCGCTCCAGCGCCTGATACTTCGCCTCCGGATTCTGGTCAGTAATCCGCTGCGATCCCCGCACCGCGGTCAGCGCCTTCAGAATCGCATCATGCGTGGCTCCGTGCCGTGCCAGAATCTTCTGCGCCGGATCGCGCTTAAGCTGTGTAATCGCCAGCAACAGGTGCTCGGTGGAAACATATTCATCCTTGAAGTTGCTGGCTTCCTTGAAAGCCTGGTCCAAAAGTTGGTTTGCCGCTTGCGACGCCGCCGCTTGCGCCGCGCCGCCGGAAACTTTAGGCAGCGGCTCAATCTCTTGGTAGATCTCGTTCAGCACGAGTTGCGGCCCCATGCCGATCTTCTCCAGCACCGGCGGCACGATTCCTTCTTTATCTTCCAACAGCGCCGCCAACAGGTGCAGCGGCATCATCTCCGGATTTCCGTGCTCCGATGCGAGTTCGTTCGCGCGCTGGATCGCTTCCTGCGCTTTGAACGTCAATTTGTCCCAACGAATTGCCATCTTCTACTCCGTGCTGATAAAAATTTTCCTCAGCCGAATATGTTCACCGTGCAGCCCAGGGTGCCCGCCTTTACTCTGCATTGCCTTCAATAACCTTCTTGCTGCCTCCGCTTCCCGCCCTTCGCCTCAGCCCGCCGGCAGCAAGGCTCAGGCTCCGGTCGCGCAGTTTTTCGAGAACCTTGATCTTCTCCGAAAAACTGAGCGCGGCTAGCCGCTTGCGCATTTTCTTCTTACTCGTGAGTGCTTCTAAATAGTCGTGCTCGAACTGCTTCCACTTCAGGGCCAATCCACGGTGTTCGAGGATGGATTGCAGCATTGCCCGGTCCACCGCGTTGTGCTCGATGAACTGTAACGTCCGAATATGATCGTTTGACCGTCCTGTAGACAACGCGATGGCCACCAGGTGCTCCGCCAGCATAACCCAGGTTCTGACGCCCTCAACTGTTGTGGGAACCGACCCAGCCACCGCTTCCCGGTTGTGTTCATTGCTCGGGACAAGAAACTGCACGGGCCAGCCCCTACCACAATATGCTCGTCCTGCACCGTGCAGCCGCGAGATCTGAGATAGTCGTAGAGCGGAGCCAGGTTTACGAGCAAACCATTCGGAGCCGCTGGAAGGATCACATAGATATCCACACCCAGCATTGCTGCGGGCTCAAGATACAGAGTCGCGCCGACGGCCCCGCCAATGGCGTAGTGCTTGCATCTGGTTGATTGTCTCGAGGGTCGCCTTCACGATTCTCCTGCCAGGAAGCATTGTGAACCAACTCTGCTGCTGGGCCAAGCTCCTATGGATCGCTGACGCCAAGAGGCGGACCGTAGAGTCCGCCTCTCGTACGAGCTTCTCGAATTGAGTCCGCCGATTATGCGGCCTTGCCCGCGCCCTTGCCTTCGAGCACACGCTCACTCCCTACGTTGACCTTGATCTGCTTCGGCTTGGCTTCGGCTTTCTTGGCAAGCTGGACCTTCAAGATCCCCTTGTCATAATGGGCCTGGACCTTTTCAGCGTCCACCGTGGTCGGCAGCGTGAACGAACGGGTAAAGCTGCCATACTGCCGCTCCACCCGGCGAAAGTTCTCTTCTTTCTCTTCCTTCTCGAACTTGCGCTCCCCGTGCACGGTCAGCGTGTTGTTTTCGATCCGGACATCGATGTCTTTCTCCTCGATTCCCGGTACTTCAATCTTCAGCGTGATGTTGTGCTCGTCCTCGTACACATCCACGGGCGGCGCAAAGTTCGAGGTCGTAAGTGCCTCATCGCGCCCGTCTCCATAGGAGTCACGGAACAAGCGGTTCATGCGGTCCTGCAAAGTGGTGAACTCACGGAACGGTTCCCATCGAGTAAGAACTGTCATGACAATCCTCCTGATTCAGAATTCTTTGAATTTTGGTTGATAGCCCGGTGCTGTGCTTATACATGCCTATCACAGCAACAAGCATAAAATCTGAGCGAGTTATTGTCAAGTATAGTTAATGCCTTATTATTGTTTAACTTACCAGAACAATAAGGCACTTCAAGTAGGCTGTCTCTGGTATTCCCAGTACGCTGGGATGGTCTTTCGCCGCTCCCCGGTTTTCCAGCAAACGAAGATTTCTGTGGGAATCCACCCCCGCCGCCGTCACCGTGTCCAGCAAATCCGCCGCGCTCACATGATACGAACACGAGCACGTCACCAGGATTCCCCCAGGCCGCAGCATCTTCAGCGCCCGCAGATTCAGCTCTTTGTAGCCCCGCAGCGCCGTCTGCAAATTCTGCTTGCTCTTGGCGAACGCCGGAGGATCCAACACCACGCAGTCATACTGTCTCCCCGCATCCGCGTAATCCCGCAGCAAGTCGAACGCGTTGGCCTCAATCCATTCAATCTCCCGCCCGTTCAGTCCCGCATTCCGCTCCGCCATCTCCAGTGCCGGACGCGAACTGTCCACTCCCGTTACCTTCGAGCACTTGTACGCCAGATGCAGAGCAAACCCACCCTGATAACAGAAAACATCCAGCGCCTCGCCGCGCGCATACCGCGCCGCCGCTCCATAGTTCTCTCTCTGATCGAGAAATGCCCCGGTCTTCTGCCCGCCGAAAGCCTCGTAAATAAACCGCACTCCGTTCATCTGGAACCCCGTGCTGGTTTTGTCGCCGGAAATCAATCCGCTTTCTTTCTCCGGCAACTGCTCCAACTTGCGCACTCGCGGATCAACCCGCTCCACAATCGCCGCAGGATTCAAAGCCTCCCTCACCTCAGAAACCACAACGCTGCGCAGCCCCCCAGAATCCATCGCCTGGGTGACGATCTGCATAGAAAGAAGATCGTTGTAGCGGTCCACAATCAGCCCCGGCAGAAAATCGGCCTCGCTGAAGATCACCCGATACGCGTTAATGTTCTCGACAAATCGCTCGCGATAAGCCACCGCCGCTCGAATCCGCTCCCGCACCAGTTGCTCAAGATCAGAAACCGGCTTCGGCGAAATCATCCGCACCGCAATCTCCGAAGCTGTGCTGTAAAGGGCAGAGCCAAGCACCCGTGCCCGTGTGGGCTGTGCTCGTGTGGGTCGGACACTCTTGTCCGACAACTCCTGCACTAGCACTAACGCGCCCGGAGGAACATCCTTAGCTTCGACGATGTCCGACCGATAAACCCAAACGTGGCCCGCGCGCAACCGATCAGCGCCGCGCCGGGAGACAACTACCGTCGGCCGAGGAGTGCCCGCATTTGTCATGGTCAAATCTTATCCTGCCCGATAAAGTACAGAGGCCTTGGGAGGAACCGTCTTAGAGGCAAGGCAGGCTGGGAGACGGACATACGAAAAGGTCGGCCTTTCAAAGACAGCACCGGCCCTCGACGGATTTTCGTATACGTCTACAATGGCCTTGGGCACTAGCCAGGAAGGTCGGGTGGAGACTTACTATCAAGAAAATCAAGCTAGCGATATCACTACTGGTCTGTCCGGGCGCGACTGCTCACTCCCCAAGAGCAGACGCCACAGCTCCTGTTTCGTGCCGCTCAGTGTCTGGTGATCAAGACCTTCTTGCCATCCTCAAAAGCTACAAGGCTGACTTTTGGATATCTACTCGACGAGAAATCCTATCCAGTCGATCGGGTTGTCTACCTGGTAAAGTATGCGGCTCCTGCTCGTTCGAACGGATTGGGTTTTGCCATCTTCCTGACAGAACAGGGATGCTCGTCAGGAGTTCAACATCCAAAACAATGCTGGTTTTGCGTTGTCCCAGGATGAATCTGACGGTGTGTCATTTGTAAATCCCCCACTTGGCGGTACATGGACGCAGGAGCATCTCGCGTCGGCTATCAAGCGGATTGAGAAAGAACCTAGGTTTACTATTTCTGTCAAAGACCTATCCGCTGCGGATTCCTCCATTCGTTGTGAGTCCTACGCTGATCCTCAGCCAAAAGGACGGGAAAGGTAGACTACGCCGAAACCGGTTCCTTCTGATGCCGCCCCGCCGCTTCCGCCCGCGCCAGATCCAAATCCCGCTGCAGCAGATCGAGTGCGAAGCTGGGAAGCTCGTCGCCCCACCCATCCAACTCAGCCTCACCCCAGTTTCCGTTCAGGCGAACGGTCTCTGTGAGGTCTTCTGGAAACGCCTGCCGGTAGCCGCCTTCGCGCACCAGCGTCTCGCCCAGTTTGCGTCCGGTAGCCGCGTCGTACACCCGGCGGTGCGCGCTGCCCTCGGTATTCGAGAAACTAAGAAACACTTCGCCGCTTTCCCCGTACTCGCTGCGATAGTACCAGGCCTGGCTGGCATCAATCTTCGGATGCGCCCGCCGCTTCGTCGTCCGTTCCACCGCCGCTTCCGCCGGCACATCTTTCGAAGGATCGTAATAAAGGATGCGCTGGCAGGAGTCGCAATAAATCAGCTTGCCACCCCGCACTTCGTTGTAAGTCTGCGGCCGCAGTACCACCGAACATCCCGTACATTTCTGGTCGCGAACTTCCGCCAGTCCCGAACCCCGGAATCTCAGTACCCGGTCGTAATGCCGCAGCAGGTCAGCATCCATCGCGCCCCGCGCCGCATCGCGCTTGGCCGTCCATTCCGCAAGCGCTTTTTCGTCCTCTGCAGTGCGATCGTGCGCGATCTTCTTTTCCTTTTCGATCTCCGCAGTTTCTTCTTTCAGCTCAGCTTCTGCAGCTTTGACTTCTTTCTCGCGTACCTCGGCGTTAACCATCAGCTCCAGAATCTTGTCCTCGCTCGCTGCAATTTCCTTTTCCGCGAACTGGATTTCGTGCAGCAACGCCTTGTACTGATCGTTAGTCTTAACTTCCAGCGACTGGTCGCGATACTTGGAGATTTTCTGCCGCAGATCGGTGATCGCGGTTTCGTACTTCCGCCGCGCCGCATCATCCGTCTTCACCGATGCCCGCGCCTTCTCCAGCCCAGCTTTCGTCCCCGCCAGCTTTTCTTCGATGGAGGCAACGCGCTTGGGAAGTTCGGCGATTTCCGCCTTCAGCCGCTGGATTTCGCGGTCCGTGACCTGCAGCGAAATTAGGTGCTCTATCTCAGGGGACATCGGTAGGCAGTATTACTCCTGCATTGATTTTAGCATGTGAAAAAAGCCCCGCCTCGTACCTATCCCCTGTCATTCCGAGTCGGGTAGCGGTGAGGAACCTGCTTTCTTCTGCGGCGGCACGAGTGCGGGCGACACTCGCAGGCGGTTAGAATCGGAACCAGGCGACCATGCAAACTTTCACCGTCGGCAACTTCGAACTCACCGCCCTCTCCGACGGCATTTACCACCTCGACGGTGGCGCCTTCTTCGGCGTGGTCCCCAAAGCCCTGTGGTCAAAAAAGCTCCCGGCCGACGCCGACAACCGTGTCCCCACCGGCCTGAACTCCGTTTTGCTTCGCGGTGATAAAAACATCCTCATCGAAACCGGAATCGGCAACAAGCTTCCCGAAAAGATGGCGCAGCTCTACGGCCAGCCCGCCCAGCTTCTCGACAACCTGAGCGCCGCCGGCGTCTCCCCCGAAGACATACACATCGTCATCAACACTCATTTGCACTTCGACCACTGCGGATGGAACACCGTCCTCCAAGCCGGTAAGCCCGTAGCCACTTTTCCGAAAGCCACATATTACGTCCAGGAAGGCGAGTGGCAACACGCCCACGAAAACCAGCGCGACGCCGTCAGTTACATGACCGACAACTACGATCCGTTAATAGCCAGCGGCCAAATGCGTCTGCTGCGCGGCGATCAGGAAATCCTTCCCGGAATTTCCGTAAGAGTTTTCCCCGGCCATACCCGCGACATGCAAGCCGTGATCATCAACAGTGGCGGGCAGACCGCCTGCTACATCTCCGACCTGATTCCCACCAGTGCCCATCTCGATCTGAATTGGGTGATGGCGTTCGATCTTTATCCACTCGAAACCATCGAAAGTCGCAAGCGCTACTACTCGCGCGCTCTGCTCGAGAACTGGCTCACTATGTTCACACACGACCCCGCTATTCCCGGGGCCTATCTGCAGAGAGATGACCGTGGAAAAATCGTGACGAAACCGTAGTGCGAACTGAATCCGGTCCCGATCGCGTAGGGACAGCCGCCCTCGGCCGCAGGCCCGGTTCGCCTCACACCAACTCACGGCACCGGCACGGCACCCGGTTGTTCCAAAAAAGGCTGCCGTTATATACTTCCGCGATTGGAGGGGACAAAATGCCTGCCGAATGGCGAATGAAAGCCGAGTACATCAAGAACTGCAACTGCGCTCCCGGATGTCCGTGCGATTTCTGGTCCGCACCCACCCACTACAAATGCGAAGGCATGATGGCTTTCCACGTCCTCGAAGGGAACTTCGGGAAGACCAAACTCGACGGCGTAATTTTCGGAGGCACTTATCATTGGCCCGGCCCTCTGCATCTCGGCAACGGAACTTTCCAGCCTTATCTTTCCGACAAAACCATGCCGGAGCAGCGCGACGCTCTGCTGACCATCATGAGTGGCAAGGCCGGAGGCCTTTGGTTTGAAGTGCTGGCCAGCGTTGTTTCTAAGATCCTCGATCCCCAGTATGTTCCCATTCACTTCCGTTTCGATCTGAAAGCGCGCCAGGCAACAGTGAAGTTTGGCAACGAGGTCGAGACCACAAGCGAGCCGATCAAGGACCTGGCCACCGGCAACGCGCACTCGATTCAAGTCGCGATGCCGAATGGTATGGAATACAAGCATCCCGAGATCGCCACCACCGGCGTTCTCAAATCCAGTGGCGCAATCGCATTCGACTGTCCCGCCGCGCACAGTTCCCTCGCGGTCGTCGAGCAGACGCACAAAGGCCTTGTAGCGTAAACGGAATGTCAGTCGTGCCGATTAAAGTGTGGGATCAAGTACGGGATAAAATGTGGGCGGACTTGCCCGTTCTGCCGAAGCCCTGAGCGAAGTCGAAGGGGAAGCCGAACGGGGCCCTCGCCCTCCATTCTCAACCCAAGTCCCGTACTTTGTTGCCTTCCTTATCTTCGCTGCCGCTGCAGCCGCCACTCTCTACTTCAATCGCTCCATGTCCAGCGGACTGATGTCCGGCGGCATGCCCATGCCCGGCGGCTGGACTATGAGCATGATGTGGATGCCCAGGATATCGACGGGAATGTCGAACGCATTCGCCTCAGCCGCCATATTCACCCTGATGTGGCTGGCCATGATGATCGCCATGATGTTGCCCTCCACCATGCCAATGCTGCTGCTCTTTCGCCGCGCCGCCGCATTTCGTGGCGAGTCCCATCTCGGCCGCTCCATGTTCGCTCTTGGTTGCAGCTACTTCGGCGTGTGGACTCTCTTCGGCATCGCCGCCTACTTGATCGGCGCGCTCGTCACTCGCGGTGCGATGCGCTCAGCCGATGTCAGCCGCGCTCTGCCCCTCGCCGGCGGAGTCGCGCTCTGCGTCGCTGGAATCTACCAGTTCACTCCCTGGAAGTCCGCCTGTTTGAAACATTGCCGCGATCCTCTGACTCTCGTCGCCACCCATCTCCACGGAGGCCGCTTCGGCGCACTCCGCCTCGGCCTTCACCATGGCGCTTTCTGCGCCGCCTGCTGCTGGGCCCTGATGCTCATCCAACTGGTTTTGGGGGTGATGAACTTAACCGTGATGGTGGCAGTGGCTGTCGTCATCGCTCTCGAAAAACTCCTCCCCCACGGCCAGTGGGTAGCAAAAGCCACAGGCGTAGCCGCTATCGCCGCGGGATTAGCCATAGCCGGTTTTGCTGCCCGCTCTTTCTAACCGGAAACCTAAGCCGCGGGAGAGTGTGGGGACAGCCGCCCTCGGCTGTCCCCGGGCCGCAGGCCCGGTGTTTCTCAGAGAGCCACCAGAAGATCAAAACCAGTCGAGCTGCGCTCGACGGACAGCCGGGGGCGGCTGTCCCCACACAATTGGCCCCTACTTCAGCCCATCCACCACATACAGGTCCGATGTAATGCGCTGGTAGGAATAAACGTAAGCTTTCAGGTCGCGCGAAAAATCAGGCGCCCCGCTGGCAAAAAGCCCAGCTGCGTCCGCCGGAGTAAACGATCGGAACAATTTCCGTTGCCCGGTCGCCAAGTCGATCATAAAAACGCGAGTCGGTATCTCTTCGCGCGCGACTAGGAGTGCCTTTCCGTCTGGTGAAAACTGTACCGGCGCTTCCCCCTCCTCGGTATTCGGAACCACGACTGCTGTCCCTCCAGCGACCGGGTAGACCGTAATCTTCGCCTGGGGGTCGCGGGCCGCCACCCGCTTTCCATCCGGCGAAATACACCCGCGGCATCTCAGGGTCACGCCTTCTGGGCTAATCGGGCGGGGCGCACCCTGGTCAATATCTTGTATCCACAGTCTGAGACCGTGGCCACCGGACACGTTTCCAACTTCTAGAATATTTCTTCCATCCGGGAAGAAGTAAACATAGTGCACCTGAACATCGCCAGTTGGGATAGTACGTGACTCACCCGCCCCAGTCGGCAACTCGATCACTCCGCGCCTAACCGCGGGGCTCCGGGCCAGCACCCACTTCCCGTCCGGAGAGAATGTGGGGCTCCGACCGTCGCCCAGCCGCACCGCTGGCGACCCGTCCGTCCGCCGCACATACAGCCCGCCAGTTTCGCCGCCAGCCTCTCCGGTTTCGTCGAACGACACCAGCGTCCCGTCGTCACTCAAGTCCCGAGGCACGGTCCAATCATGCCAGCTCAGGTCGCGCTCCTTGCTCTCTCCCGGAGCCAGCCCAGCCATGCCCGCGCGCAAATCATCTCGCGTCACCAGCACATGTCCATCTTTAGATATATCGTGCAAGGTAAGCGTGCCCGTTCCCAGATAGACGAGCCGTTCTTTTCCCGAGGGCGTGACCCCGCGTAGTTCGCGATTCGACCCCGAAGTCGTCGCCGTGAACCAGACCTCATTCCCTCCAGGCCACCAAGCCAGACCTTGCGCGCTTACGAACTGCCCAGTAAGAATTTTCTTACTCCCGGATTCATCTACCGTGGCAATCTCCCCAGCATCATCGTTCGCGTAGGGGTGTTCAATAAATGCGACAAGCTTTCCATCGGGTGACACTCGCGGATGGCTGACCCAGCCCGGGGTTTCGTAGAGTACTTTTCCTAGCGGATATTCCAGTCGTTCTCTGCCACCAACCCGCCGCACCACCGCCAACGTCGTCCCATCCGGAGACCAGTCCGCATATTCCACCCCATCGGCAATCTCCCGCGGAGCGCCGCCTCCTTCCGGACCGCGTGCCAGCATGCCTGCGGACTCGAAGCCTCCCGCAAAATGCCGATGTGTCGACACCGCTAGTTCGCCTGATCCGGAGATTGCCAAAAGATCAGTTGCCTCCATCCCTAAAGGCCGCGATTCAGTGCTACCGTTCTGCGCCGCAAATACCTCAATCGGATGCCCCTCCCACGCCGCCCCGAACAACAAATTGCCATCCGGCGTAAAGCGCGCGTTCCAGATCGTTCCTCGGCGGAACGTGATGCGGTGCAGCTTAGGATGAATTTGTTCCCCGCTCGGCCGCAGCCACGCCCCCGCAACCATTCCGATTCCTAGCACAACCAGGCCAGCCACTGTAGGACGTAACCACTGATTGCGCTCAATCGTCACCGCCGGCGCCGCGGTTGCGGAAATACTCGAGACCGACTCAAGATCAAACGCAATATCATGCGCCGACTGGAAGCGCTGCCCCGGCTGCTTCTCCATGCAGTGACGCACAATGCGTTCGAGGGCGGGCGCAATGGCACCGCTCTTGACGGAAAATTCCGGCGGGTCCTCATTCAGAATCGCAGTCATCGTCTCCGCGCCCGTGTTGCGCTTGAACGCGCGCTGCCCGTTCAGCATCTCATACAGAATGCTGCCGAAACTGAAAATGTCCGACCGATGGTCCGCGATATCGCCCCGCACCTGCTCCGGTGACATGTAACCCACCGTTCCCAACACCTGCCCGGCGCTAGTCTCCTCCGCCGCAGTTACGTCCACCGTCTCGTTCAACGACTGCGGCTTGCGCAGCTTCGCCAGACCGAAATCCAAAATCTTCAGCCGGCCGCTGCGCGTAATAAAAATATTTTCCGGTTTAAGGTCGCGGTGAACAATGCCTTGCTCATGCGCCGTGGCCAGCCCATTCGCGAGTTGCACGCCGAGTTCGATCGCTTTGCGTGTCGGCATCCCCGTGGCCGTAATCCGCTGCCGTAGGGTTTCGCCCTCCAACAACTCCGAAACGATGTAGTGCACTCCGTCGGCAGCCCCGACGTCGTGAACCGAAATAATGTTGGGATGGTTCAGCGCCGCGACCGCGCGTGCCTCTTGCTCAAACCGCCGCAACCGTTCCGGGTCATTCGTGAACGAAACAGGAAGCGTCTTGAGCGCAACATCGCGCAGCAATCGAGTGTCGTGCGCCCGGTACACCTCTCCCATGCCACCGGAGCCGATGAGCGAAATAATTTTGTAAGGCCCTAACTTCGTTTCCGCCGCGAAGGACATGAGATGGCCAGAATTATAACCCCCGCGCCAGCGCGGATGAGCGCCGATTCCGATAGGGAACGACCTTGTCTGCCCCTGGCCGCCGGCTAGGCTTTGCTTGCCTTTCCGCTAGTGGTTCGCGCTATTCCCCGGCGTTCCTGCCGGTGTTGCCAGAATCGCAGGATTAATATGTCCTGCTCCGCTTACCGGTTGCGCCTGCAGAATCGTGGTCGCTTTCTTCATGCTGATCACAGCTTTCGGATTAGCAAACTTGTACTGGCTAGCCTGCGAAATCACGCTCTGCAACTCCTGTTTGACCTGCGCATTCTCCGGTTGCTCCTCGGCGGCCGCGGTCAATGCCGACAGTTTGTTGGCCACCTCAATCTTCGCTTTCAATTCCTGCGCCGGCTTCAACGCGGGATCTACCGCGAGCGCCTTATCCAAATTCTGTTTCGCCTGCTCCTCTTGCCCCAACGCAAACTGGGCTTGTGCCAAAGTGGTTACAATCCTCGGGTTATTGAAGGGACGCGCGCTCAGTTTGCTGACGTCGGACTGCAATGACGACCGCAATGCCACGTCCTCCGGGTGCTCCTGCAGATCATGGGTCTTCTTGTCGATTTCCACCACTCCGTCACTCACTTTGACCGACGACCACGCCGGAAATCCGATCATCAAGACTGCCACCCCAAAGAACGGCAGCAACGCGCTGAACGGTTCATTGCTGAATACCTTCCGCAGAAGTGCCGCCAGCAGCACCAGGAAAAGCAAAACGCCGCCCACCAGCAAAATGATCTCGTAGGAATACATCCCGTCAACGAACGCCATAAATTCCTCCCCGCCGTGCTGCGCGGCTGGAACTTGTTTTTCGAGTCTAACCTTGGGAAATTAAGAGCAGGACCGGCGAGGGGAAGGTCCGCACGTTGTCGCTGCTCGGCTGGAATGGTACTCCTCGACAATGCCTTTGAAAAGGACAAAGCGGTCTGCCTCAGATGGCTCGTCGTAACGAGCGTCTTCCACCAGCGGCCATGTGGGAACAGCCGCCCTCGGCTGTCCTCCGGGCCCCAGGCCCGGTTCTTCCTGGTCCAGCGCCGAAAAACTTTTCGAGCGTCGCTCGAACGAACAGCCAGGGGCGGCTGTTCCCCGATGAGCCCCCGTCCCCGCGCAATACTCCTCGATCTGCCTGAAGATCCACGGATTTGCCGGCGCCGTCCTTCCAATCATCACCGCATCGCATCCCGTCGCCGCCACCATCGCACCCGCATCTTCCGGACGGCGAATATCCCCGTTCCCAATTACCGGAATCTTTACCGCATCCTTCACCGCCGCAATCCACTCCCAGCGCGCGTTTCCGCTGTACCCCTGCTCCCGCGTCCGCGCATGCAGCGCCACCGCGCACAGTCCGCAGTCCTCGGCCATCTTCGCCAGTTCCACGCAGACAATCTCGTCGTCATTCCATCCCGCTCGAAATTTCACCGTGAACGGGATCGTCACCGCCTTGCGCACCGCCTCAAAAATCCCGCCAATCCTCGGCAAATCGCGCAGCAGTCCCGATCCCCCATTGCACTTCACAACTTTTTTCGCCGGACACCCCAGATTCAAATCCACCAGATCAAATCCCAGCCCCTCGACAATTTTCGCCGCTTCCGCCATCACCCCCGAATCGCTCCCAAAAAGCTGCGCCGAAATCGGATGCTCGTCCTCATAAAAATGCAGATACCGCTTCGCCTTCTGGTCCTTCGCCCGCAAAACTCCGTCGGCCGACGTGAACTCAGTCATAATCAGCCCACACCCGCCCAGATTGCGAATGAACCTCCGAAAGACGGTGTCGGTTACTCCCGCCATCGGCGCCAGCACGGTCGCCGGAGAAATGGTCGCCGATCCGATCTGAACGGATGAAAGCCCCGCAGCCCGTGTGGGTCGGACACTCCTGTCCGATTCGCCTGTGATTGTGTGCGGACAGCCGCCCTCGGCTGTCCTCCGCGCCACCCGCGCGGTGTCCGAACTGTCCCAGAACTTCTTCACGCTCTCATTCTACTTTGTCCCGGAATTTCGCCTCAACTGCTCACTGACCCCTGCCCACTGATCACTGCTTCTCCAACTTCGCATCCAAATCCCCCAGCGCCGCCTCCAGCATCTCCCGATGCTGCGGATTCGACGCCACCTCCAACTGCTGCAATATCCGCCTCCGCGAAAGTCGCAGCGTCTCCCGCCTCCGCTCCGCCGCAAGGTTGGCCGTTGATTTTTCCCGGCCGACCTTCGGTCGCGGCGCGCACCATGGGTACGCCGGTGCCATCGAACTCGATATAGAGCACGGGAATGGGGGGACCGATGGGGATGGGCAGATCCAACTGCCGGGCCCGATTCATTTCCTCCTGCTGGCGGGCGGCAATGTCAGCGCCAATCGCCTCCGCTGTACGTTCGACCGCTTTGGTGGTGACCGCCAAGCCGGCTGACCATTGCATGTGTTCGCGGCCGCGGTCGAAGGGAGCGTCGTTACCGACTACGGCCAGCATACGACGCACCCCCGGAGACAGTTCGGTGTTTTCAACATCCAGTTCGACATCCGCCGGAAACTGGCCGTGATGGCAGTACGCACATAGGAAGTAGGGACGCAGTAGCTCCGCGGAACCCACCGCGGTGAGGATGGTCTTGGCGTGTAAGCCACGATAGACGGCAGTGTGGCCACAGGGACAGGGGCGGGTTCGCTGCTCCGGTTGCGGTGGATAGTACTTCAACAGTTCACTCAAGGCGGCGGCACCGGCTTGCTGCAGCGCGGAACGAATCGCCATCTCCACCGCTTCTAAGTCCAGCCTGCCTTGGTGACGACGTTCGCGGAAGATGAGCGCCAGCAGATGTTCTACTTCGCGGGCGACTTCCTGCTGGATCGCTTCCGTCGTTTTTTTTC
>WNGK01003502.1_pt1 | contig 18417 bp, 17 predicted proteins | sample 5400601 | NCBI WGS metagenome assembly WNGK01 (sample SAMN13153376, study PRJNA577476) | soil metagenome | isolation source: 60 cm soil or saprolite under Garry oak tree replicate 1 | place: USA:California | collected 2016-06-15
CCGGGAAGGGCCGCAAGCGGTGGACCAACCGGTGGAAGGCCGCGCTGAACGCCTTCGACATCACCTTCGACGGCCGCCTCAGCGCGGGACGCAAGTAACAACAGAGGAAGAAGTTACACCGTTATCTTGACAGACCCCTGACATCGGAATCCTGAGCGCCGCTCAACACTTGGTGCCGTGGTCGCTGATGGACGCGGCGACCTGGCGGACCAGGTCAGGCAGGTCCATGTGCTTGGTGTCGGCGCCGTAGAAGCCCAGGATGGCCTTGCAGGTGCTCTTGGGCTTGGCGGTCACCGGGGTCTGCACGCAGGCGACGGGGGCGTGCAGGTCGCGGGTCCCGGCTGCGGCCCCGGGGTTGAGGTGGCGGTGCAGGTCCAGCCAGGCGTCCTCGAAGTCCGCAGCGATCTCGCAGGCGGTCTCGGTCTTGCCCTGGTAGCCGCCGCCGGTGATCATCACCCCGGCGCGGGTGGAGGGCTTGTGCTTGAGCGCGTTGGTCTCGATCCGGCCGCGCAGCAGCCTGGTCACTGCGTGGCTCATCGGGGTCTGCTGGAGGGGAAGGTTGGCGTGCGTGGCGGCGCGGTGCAGGTCGTGCAGCATCCGCCGCCGTGGTGACATCGCCCGCCAGGCGGCCAGGTCCAGGTGCGGGGCGGGCTGGAAAGTGCCCCGGGTGGTCCGCCACCGCTGCCAGCCCGCCAGGGTGTCGCGCACCGGCAGCGGCCCGGGCAGCACCAACGGGACAGAACTGCCTGGCGGGATACTCGCCGCTTCGGTGTCGGCTGCTGGCATCACGCCTGTCCCTCATCCGGGCCCGCCGTCGTGCCCTGTTCCCCGGGATCCTCGCCGGGGATGCGCAGCGTGCTGTTGCGGCGCAGGGCTTCGCGCATCAGCGGCGCCGGTTCCGGCCGGGACGGGACCGCCGACTCGCGCCTGCGGCGGCGTTCGGCGTCCACCGCGTCCCGGGTGCCGGCGGCCCGGTCCGGCCAGCGCATCGCCACCACCGTCGCCTCCGTGTCCCTGTCCTCAGCCCGGCTCGCGGCCTGCTGCGCCCGCACGGCTGCGGGGGCGGCGGGACGGTCGGCGGCGGCCTGGGCGGCCTGGGCGGTCTCGCGGGCAAGCGCGGTGCGCTGCTGCCTGGTCATCTGGGTCGGCCACGCCCCGACCGGTATCAGGGCGCCGATCAGGTCCAGCAGCAGCGGCAGCAGCTCGGCATCGGATCTAGGCTGCAAGCCGGCCGCGCGGGCGGCGCGCAGCAGGTCACCGGCGCGGACATCGCTGAATGAGGGCACCTCGCCCTCGGGCGGCAGCCCGGTCCAGCGCAGGGTGTGCCAGTCATGGGTGACCGGGTCGCAGAAGAAGGTGTATCGCCGGTCACGGGGTTCCCGGCGGATCTTCCACTTGCCCCTGGCGGCCCCGCCCTGGGCTGAGGGCCCGGACCGGTAGGGGTCCAGCGCGGGCCCGTCATACCACAGCCCGCGGATCTTCACCCCGCGGCGGCCGCGGATCTTCACCAGGTGCACCGGGAGCAGCTCGTAATACAGCTCCGGCGCGGGGATCTGCAGCGCGAACCCGCCCTGGGACATCGCGGCGGCGAACAGCGTGTTGGGGCTGTGCCGGGTGCCCGGATCCCACGCCGGGGCGTACTCGCCGAGCTCGCGCGACGGTGAGCACCGCGTCGGCCCCGGGATCGGCGCCCCGGTCGGCGGTGTCGATCCCGCGGTAACCCAGCAGCATCTCCAGCAGCAGCGACTGGATCCCGGAAAATGCCCGCTCGACGGCCTGCTTGTCGGTCGGGCGCAGCACCCTGGAGGGCAGGACGTTGGCGCCGATGACGCGCTGCACCTCGATGAGATGGTGGTTCTTATAGACCGATCCGTGGTCGGTGGTGACGGTCTCGGGGGCGAAGAACGGCAGCGCCGCCACCTTGTGCCCGGCGAAGGAGGCGACCAGGGACGCCGGGATGCCCGGGTAGGGCCATTCCATGTCCTGGCCCCAGTCCGCGCGCAGCGGCAGCGGCATCATCACATCGCGCAGCAGCATCGCCACGTCGACGGAGGTGTCCGATACCAGGGTGAGCCGGAAGGCGACCAGCGAATGGGTGTAGAGGTACAGGCCGAGGGTGAGCGAGGCGGTCACCGGCTCGCCGAACACGTGCTCGCGGACCTTGACCCCGAGCGGGCTGGTATCCAGCGCGATGACCTGCCCGGGCCGGTGGATCACCACATGCTCGCCGGTGAGAGGCAGCTTCGCCGCCGACCGGGCGTAACGCTGCCGGGCGCCGCCGGGACCGAACCATTCGATCCACACCGTCCGCAGGGTCTCATAGCAGGGAATCGCCACCTCCGGGCCGAACCGGTCCCGGATGTACTGGCAGATCAGCCGTTCCCTGGTCTTCATCGAGACCCGCGACCGGTGCAGGCATTCGGCATGCACTGCGTAGATGGCCTCGCGGAGCTGCCCGGTCATCGAGTAATGCCCGCCGCTTCGCCGCAGCCAGTGCCCGTCGATGCATCCGGCGATCCCGAACCGGCGGCACTGGCCGGCCCACCGGACCAGGGTCCGTTCGCTGACGCGGGCCAGGCCCAGAATCACGGCCGAATCAGCGCCCAGGCCGGTCATCTCGGCGACCTTGGCCAGCCGCCGCTGGTGCAGCGTGGTGGCCGCCGGATCGTAGCCCGGCCGTGGTTCACCGGGCAGGGCGTGCCACGGGCTGCCGCTGCGGTAGCCGGTCTCCACCTCCATCAGGTGGGCGTAGCGCATCGCCACCAGCTCCCGCTGCCGGCTGGTGAGGTCCTCCAGCCCGGCCGGCTGGCGGCCCCGGCGGCGCGCCGGGCCCGCGGCGGTGGCCGTGGCGGGCCGGCAGTCGCCGTGGTTGACCAGCGCCCGGACAGTGGTGGCCAGCTCGTGCCCGTCGTCGCGGCGCAGCAGCACCCGGCCTGTGTGCGGCTCGAACTCCTGCACCTGCCACTGGGCGCCGGCCAGCACCAGCCGGCAGCCCACGGACAACTCCATCGGCCCGCGAGGTGTGCCGCTCATCGCCCGCCCCCTGTTGCGCCGCGCCAGACCAGGGCGCTGTCCCCGAACGGCCCGGCCAGGTCAATGGCCAGAGCCCGGTGCCAGATCAGGTGAATCGCGAACGCGCGGGCGACCGCCGGGTAGCAGGTGGCCGCCACCAGGTCAGCGAACCGCACCGGGCCGCCGCTAATCGCCGCGAGCAGCGCGTCAGCGAGGCCGAGCGGGTCGTTCAGCGGCCGCCGCTGCGCCGACAGCGTGTCCAGGGTGGTCATCACGTGCGGCCGCCAGCCGCCCACCACGCCGTACCGCCACCCGCAGGCCAGCGCCGCCTCGGCCGAGGCGGCGAACTTGACCCGGTCGGCTGCCCCGATGCGGTCTGCGGGCCGCACATCCAGCAGCCAGGTGCCCTCACCGGTGACGGCCAGGAAATCGGGAGTGTGCTCTTGCGGCCCCGACGCCGACTCGAACCGCATCCGGTGCGGCTGTGAGACCACCTCCTGGACACCCAGGAAATCCAGGGCAAGCAGCAGGCGCTGCTCGGCATGACTCTCGAAGCCGTGCAGCCGTCCGGTGCCGGCCAGGCTCTGCAAGCCGGGCCGGTGCCCCTGACGGGTGGCCCAGGCGAAATGGCGCACAGGCTCGCAGCCAGGCACGGGGAAAGCGCCCATGTCCGCCACCGGGCAGGTCACCTTCAGCCCGGCGACCTTCCACATGGTCATCCAGCGGCTGCTCCACCCGGCAGTCAAGGACAGGACCCGGCGATCATCATCGGTCACTGCGCACATCTGGGCCAGGTCTGCCAGGCCGCAAGAATCTGATCCCAGCGCCACGGCCGCTCTCACCGGCAGTTCCACGGCAGGCCCGTCCGCGCCACCAGCCCTCCGGATACCCGCAGGCCGGGCTGGGAGCGGCGCTCCGGGAACCGGCTGACTATTATATGAGTCATAACCGTGCAAAATATCGGACATATTGCGCGGCACGCTACCGTTTCGGGGATGCAGGACGTGAACGAGGCCAGCCGCGAGGCCACCATCCGGCTCGCCCGGGCCGCGCTGGGGAGCCGGCTACGGGAGATCCGGGAAAGCAGGGGCATGACCCTGACGGCCGTGGCCAGGCAGGCCGGGCTGAGCCGGTCCTTCTACACGCAAGTCGAGCACGCCCGCCAGACGATCTCCGTCGACCGGGCGTTCGTCCTCGCCAACGTCCTCGGCGTCGAGATGACCGAGCTGTTCAGCGCCTTCCCCCCCGTCCCTTATGCCCGCCCCTACTGACCGGGCACGCCCGCTCCGCATCAGGCCGCTCCTGCGGCACCGCACGCCCAGATCAACGAGCGGCTCCGCCACCGCCACAGCGGGAACGCCACCAAGAAATGGGCGCTGGACCAGCACGCCAGCTAAAGCTGGGAGATCACGCCAACTAAAGCTGGGAAGACCCGCGAAGCGCCACAACGCAGCAAGATCACAAGCCAATTAACGCTGGCAGTCACACGTTAGCAGCGGGCAGAGGAGCGCAGCAGCCGTGCCGTGCGGCACATCCCATCTGACCGTCAAGGTCGTCTGCCTGCGCTATCCAGAGCCGAGGATCCAGCCGCAACCAGTCAGTATTCTCACGAAGAGTAACCATGAGCTGGTTAGGTAACGGGCGATATCCGCCGTTCTGTACTGGAATGATCCCTTCGGTCCGGTCCGCTGGAGGCGCGCAGAACGGCATTTTCTGTCGCGTTGGCTATCTCCTGGCGAATGCGCGGCGAAGTTCAGCAGCCCGGAACTGTAGCGCCTGGTCACGACGAGTATGAGAGCGGTCTGCGGGACCGCTCCGTCGATCTTGATTGGACCTGCACGCCGACTCTGTATTGCAACGCCACATACGCTTTAGCCGGGCCGTTCAGCAGTTCCATGTTTGGGTTCGTTAGCAAATCTGAACCATTAGGAGATTCGGGGATCTTTAGCGGCGGACTGCAGTATTGCCCTGGTCGCGGCTTGGCGGACGCTTAGATCCTGGTCGCGGCTCGCTTGGCGACGGAGCAACCTCAGCGTCTCTGGGTCACCGGCCCAGCCGTTGCCGAGCGCGGTCACCGCGGCCCGGCGGACGCCTGCGTCCTGATCACCGGCTAGGTCGCGCAGCAAGGTGAACGTCTCCGGGTCACCGGCCCAGCCGTTGCCGAGCGCGGTCACCGCGGCCAGGCGGACGCCTGCGTCCTGATCACCGGCTAGGTCGCGCAGCAAGGTGAACGTCTCCGGGTCACCGGCCCAGCCGTTGCCGAGCGCGGTCACCGCGGCCCGGCGGACGCCTGCGTCCTGATCACCGGCTAGGTCGCGCAGCAAGGTGAACGTCTCCGGATCACCGGCCCAGCCGTTGCCGAGCGCGGTCACCGCGGCCAGGCGGACGCCTGCGTCCTGATCACCGGCTAGGTCGCGCAGCAAGGTGAACGTCTCCGGATCACCGGCCCAGCCGTTGCCGAGCGCGGTCACCGCGGCCAGGCGGGCAACGGCGTCGGGGCCGGTGGCTAGGTCGCGCAGCAAGGTGAACGTCTCCGGGTCACCGGCCCGGCTGTTGCCGAGCGCGGTCACCGCGGCCCGGCGGGCAACGGCGTCGGGGCCGGTGGCCCGGTCGCGCCGCAGGGTGAACGTCTCCGGATCACCGGCCCGGCTGTTGCCGAGCGCGGTCACCGCGGCCCGGCGGACAACGGCATCGGAGCCGGTGGCCCGGTCGCGCAGCAGGGTGAACGTCTCCGGATCACCGGCCCGGCTGTTGCCGAGCGCGGTCACCGCGGCCCGGCGGACGTCCGCAGCCTCATCGCCGGCCCGGCCGCGCAGTAGGGTGAGCGTCTTTGGGTCGTCGGCCCGGCTGTTACCGAGCGCAGTCACCGCGGCCCGGCGGACGCGCCAGTCGGAGCCGGTGGCCCGGTCGCGCAGCAGGGTGAGGGTCTCCGGATCGTCGGCCCGGCTGTTGCCGAGCGCAGTCACCGCAGCCAGGCGGACGTCCGCAGCCCGATCGCTGGCCCGGCCGCGCAGCAGGGTGAGCGTCTCCGGCCGGTCGGCCCAGCTGCCGCCGAGCGCAGTCACCGCAACCAGACGGACGCCTGCGTCCTGATCGCTGGCCCGGTCGCGCAGCAGGGTGAGCGTCTCCGGCCGGTCGGCCCAGCTGCCGCCGAGGACGGCCACTGCGGCCCGGCGGACCTGCGAGTGGGGGTCGGTGGCCCGGTCGCGTAGCAGGGTGAGCGTCTCCGGTCGGTCGGCCCAGCTGCCGCCGAGCGCGGTCACCGCGGCCAGACGGACGCCTGCGGCCTCATCGCTGGCCCGGCCGAGCACCAGGGTGAAGACCTCAGGGTCACCTGGCCAGATCGCCGCGATGAGAGTAACGCTCTCACGCCGAGTGTTTACATCGGCATGGCTGGTTGAACGATTTAGCAGGAATCCACGGGCAGCAGGATCCGCGCGGAGTCTTCGGCGTGCGGCCTCCTTGACATCTGGGTCTGATTCGTGCAGGGCAACTTCACACAGGATGGCCAGCACTCTGTCGTCGCCGGGCCAGCCGTCACCCACAGCGAGCAGCGCGGCCTGGCGGACATCCTTGGCGGGATCCTTGGTGGCCCGGTCACCGAGTAGCGAAAAGGTTTCGGCAGCAGTTGGCCATCGGTCGCGAGTCGCGATCATGGCGGTCTGGCGGACCATGCGGTGATTATCGTTGCGGGAAAGATCATGAAGGAGCGCTTGCGCGCCTGGGTCACTTCCCCAGCCTTCCGCAATGCCCATCACCGCAGCGGTGCGTTTCCGGTAATCATCGCCGGTCCGGGCGAGCCGGTTCAGCGTTTCACGCAGACCCTGGCTGTCGGGGAGCAGTATGCCGGCAATCTGGGCGGCGACGTTCGAGACCGGTACCTGCGTATAGGAGGCGCCGACTTGCTGATACCACTGCTGGTAGAGTTCCCGGCCAGGCCAGGCCATGCCCACTGTCTGGATTGCCGGGACAAGCTCCTCCTCGAGCATGACGTCGCGTGGCCGGTCCTGCGCTCCGATGGCGTGCTCCAGCAGCGCGATGATGACTCGCAACAGCTGTACTGCCTCCCCGCGGATGGCATTGGGACTATGGACCTCGCCCAGGCACTGGACCGCCAGCGCGATGTTGCGGGGCGGGCGGTCACCGAATTGCTGCGGCCACGGCTGATAGACGTCCCGAGCGAGAAACCGGATAACTTCGCCTGCGAACCGGTCGGCTATCCGGCCGGTGATCAGGCGCAGTACCTCACGCCAGGATGGATCAGCCCAGTGTGCCGCAAACACCTGCTGCTTGAGCTGTGCGATGGAAAGTTCCTGGAGTTTCTCGAACTGCTGGACATAGTAGTCCGCGCAGAAGAACTCCAGGAACGCGCGATGGACGAAGCCGTACACGCTCGCGCCATAACGGCTGAGGATGAAATTCCGCTCGCGGAACTGGCGGATCATCGCCGCGGCTATGATCTTGGCGCTCGCCCGGTCACGCTGGTACCGGTCGCGCAGGTAGGACTCGAATTCGGCTTGCAGCTGGTCGGCGGGCAGGTGGTTACCGGCCAGCCCGGCGGCGCCGGCCTGCATGCGGTTAGCGACCCGGCGCAGTAGTTCTTTCCTGTCGTCCTCGCCGATGAAGTCGGCCTCGACGCGCTCGTCGCGCAGGTGCTTGTTGACGTCCCAGTGGTGTACCAGCACAGTCGCGGCGTGGTCATACAGCTTCCAGCGTTCGCGTGGCAGTTCCTGGCCCTTGCCGATGATGGCCAGGATCGTCAAGAGCATCGGATTACCAGCCAGTTCCCGGATCGACCGCGAATCTGTCATGGCCTTGAGCAGGCGCTGGCGGCGCTCGCCCGCATCCTGCCCGCGCCCGTGGAACGCCAGCCCGTACCACGTGGCCAGGAAATCGCCGATCTGCTTGTCGCTGAGGTCCTGCAGCGTGTAATGCTCGAAGCCGCTGTTGGTAAGGATGCCGCGCCGGTAGCCGACTATGCGGGACGTGACCAGGATCCGGGTAGCCGGATAACGGGCGGCGAACCCGGCGATCCGCTCGGCGGCCATCTCCCGGTCGGCCGGGTCGAACAGCTCATCCAGGCCATCGAAGATCACCAGCGCACGGCTGCCGGACTGCAAGAACGCCTCAAGCTGCCCGGCGCTGAACGGATAGCCCTCCGCCTCGGCGAGATAGGCCAGGAACTCCACGAATGTCTCAGCCCTGCCTTCGGCGCGCACGCGCGCATAGGTGCGCAGCTCAACCAGCAGCGGCAAGTATCCCTGCAAGATCCCGATACGGCTATCCGGGTCTGCCTCCAGGAGCGACAGGGCGAGGTAGCGCGCCAGGGTGGATTTGCCCGCCCCCGGATCGCCCAGGACGACCGCATGCTGGCCGGCATCTTCCGCCAGGACGTCCAGCACACGCCGCAGCGGGCGGCCCTGATAGGCAGCCTGGGCCTTCTGCAAGCTGGTCAGGTCAAATCCGGCCGGCAAGTCCTCCTGGCGGATTTCCCCCTCAGCTTCGAGCTTTTCCCACAGTTCCTTGGGCAGCTCCACGGGAGGCGGATCCTCGCGCACGCTGGGTTCCACAAAAACCGCGCGCAGCTGGATCTGCAGATACTCCTCCCGTTCGGCAGGGGTGAGCGCATCCAGGTCCAGCCGCCCGTACCGCTGCTGCAGCCGCTGCGCATACGCCGCCACCACCGAAGGCGACAGCTCCTGGCTGCCTGGCAGCACCACTGCCCGGCCGGCAGACCAGTTAGCAATCGCACTGTTGACCAGCGACGCCAGCTGATCGGATGTGCCGAAAGAACTGCAGAGCTGGTCTTCCGAAAGCTCGCCGCGAAGACGCCGGATACATCTCTTGTCGTCATCGACATACTTCGGCGGCCACGGGGCATCCTCATCCAGCAGGAAGATCAAGCAGTCCGTGTGATGCTCCACCGCGGCACGATATTCAAGCTCGGTGATGGACCGGTCCTGCCCCCGCGGAACGTGGCCGTACCGCCACCCGAAAATACCGATATACAGGTCACACGCTGCCACATCCGCCAGGCACTTCTCCAGCGGCCTCTCAGGTCCGGCGACGTAAGTCTCCATAGCCACATCAACATGGCCAAGCTGCTGGAGCACCAGCCGCACCTTATCCCGGCACTCCCGCAGATCCTCAAACGTCGACGACACATAGGCTTTTGCCATCCCCAGCTCCCGCTCACATCTCCCCTGGCCCTAGTATGTCCCGGTCGATGGCCCGACAGAACCGACAGCCCAAGATTCGTGGACCCAGAAGTGAACCGCCTGGCTTCGGCAGACTTCCCGCCTTGGAGGGATGATCTCCTGTGGAGCACTGCGGTGAGTACACGGCGATCCGCTCAATCACGAACCCGGTCAGCGCTCCATCACCTGGCGAATAAGCGGCGAAGTTCCGCAGCTGGACACATTCCCGCAGGCCAGTTACGTATGGCAGCGGTCTGTAAAGCCGTCGCCTCTACTTGCCAGCAACTGCTGGTCCGCCGATCCATCACATCTTTTCCGGCCTGAGACGTGGGGTGCGCACTGGAATGGCTGATATGGGCGCCGTACGTGACGCTTGCACCTCGAGCGCCGATTCGGCGATATGCACCGAATGTCCGGGCCGCCCGACCGGCGGGTGTTCACCCTTCGTGACAGAACCGTCTGGGGATAGGCGAGGGCCTCCCTCTCGATGAAGTTCCGTTTTGACGTCCGCAGTCGGCACTTACGGGGTTCTGGGTCGGCGCCGCGGGCAGCGGCCTCCGGCAGCATGCGTGCGGTCGTTCGCAAAGTGCCGCCTCCGGCCGGAGGCGGCACACTTGCTCTCCCAGGAACACGTCCCGAGATCCGAGAACGATCGTGTATCACCTCAAAAACGACCGTCTGAGCTGCGCGAACTCAAACGCGTGTACCTGGTGACATGGTTCTTACCGGCGCGTCCGCCGTGAGTTCAGCCAGACTGAAGGCTCTTCGCGCGGAACTCGCGGCGTTAGCGGTCATCAGTCCCGGGAACTCCGGCGGGTTCGCTACTGTCTTGCCTACCGAACCTATGGCCGTGGGAAGGTGGGCGCTCGGGGTGGCCGACATCAATTGGGCCGTGGTGAGCAGCGGGCTGGACTTCCTCGAGAGTGCCGTGGATCACCTGGCGAAGGGTGACGAGCGAGACTTGCGTTACGGCGCGCTGCACGTCACCGCCGCCATCGAGGTCCTGCTCAAGGCCCAGCTTGCCCGCGAGCACTGGACTCTCGTGGTTAGTGACGTCAACCGCGCCCGCCGGGCCGAGTACGAAACCGGCAACTTTCACAGCGTCACCATCGCTGTTGCGCTGGAGCGGCTGCGCAACGTGGCCGGGTCGTCTATCACCGAGAGGGAGGTCAGCCGGATCACCGCAGTGGAGAAGCTGCGCAACCGGGTCGCGCACTTCGCCCTGCACGGCGAGAATCCTCGCCGTACCGAGGCAGTCGTGGCCGGTGGCCTGGATGTACTGCTTCACCTCATTGACCGTGAGTTCCTGCCTGATGCGGACACCGCAGAGCGGGAGCTGGTCGAGAACACTCTTGACCTGGTCCGGGTCCGGCTGGGCACCATCGCGGTGCTTATCCGTGAGCGGATGAGTTCGCTGAAGCCAGAGCTTGACAGCGCGCCGTACCCGGTGCTCACCTGCCCCGGCTGCAGCCAGTCGGCCTACGTTCTCGGCGACGGCGAGCCAGGTCGCTGCGCGTACTGCCTCCACCACCCCTTCGGGGAAGCTGCCGCAGACGAGTACGTCTCCTCAGTACTCCGCTTGAACTCGTATGAGGTCAGCAAGGACGGCGAGAGCTGGCCCGTGCACAACTGCCTCAACTGCAGTGCCGAGGCCTTCGTCGCTGGTGTCCTGCCCGTCGATGGGACGGGTGACGACCGTACCGTCTACGCCTGCTTCGCCTGCGGCTACTCCTGTACCGACGGCGATGTCGATCAGTGTCACCGGTGTGGCGTCCTGACTTACCGTCCGGAAGACGGGCTCGCGGTATGTGCTGAATGCACCGCGGCGTGGATGGCCGACTGACACCGCCAGCCAGCAGGCCACGGCAGGCGTAATCTCGCGTGTCGCCATTCCCGGGTTGTCACTGGTGCTGCCCGGCGGCACGGCGGATCGCAGTGGTTACCAGTTCCAGGCTGCGATGGTCGAGGCCGGGGATGGCGTCGCGGAGGCTGACGGGGTGGCCGACGGCGAAGCTGGCTGCGATGCGCACGATGCGTTGCTCCCCGCCGGATGCTGGCAGGCGGCCGCCGTCGAGTGCGGTGATGACAGCGTCCCAGTCGATCCACGCCATCGGGGTGCTGTCGATGATGCAGGCCGCAGTCTCGACGTGGCGGGTGAAGTCGTCGCGGTGCAGAAAGGTGCCGTGGCTGATGATCAGTCCTGCTGCGGCCTCGTCGGGGTGGATGCCCGCGGCCGCGGCGCGCAGCGCGGCGCGGAGATGGCTGGTCACTCGCGTTCTCCTCGGTCGTGGGGCTGGGTGCTTTCTCCCGGGCCGGGTGGCTCGGCCAGGAGGTCGCGGGCGATGCGGGCGTACTGGCTGGCGGGGCGCTCGGAGATGCCGAACAGCAGGGACAGGTGCAGCGGGTCGGGCCGGCCTGTCAGTGCCTCGTGCAGGATCCGGTCGCGGCGGATCCGCTCGACGCTGACGCCGTGCGGCTTGAGGTGGAAGTCGAGGTAGCCCCTGGTGACGGGCACGTCCCCGAGGGCGGTCTTCTCCGAGATCAGGACATGCCGGTTGGGGGCGTGCGGCCAGGTCGCGCGGCGGTAGTCCAGCCAGGCCCGCAGCGCCTGGTGGCTCAGGCCGCCGAGCCGCTGGGGGTGCCCGGCGATGGTGATGCGCCTGTTGGGCAGGTCCAGGTCGTCCAGGGTGAGTGCCTGGATGGCCTTCCAGCGGGCGGCGTGGACGGCGGCCAGGGCGACGATCAGCCGCTGTCCCGGGAGGGTGATGGCCTGCTCGACGGCCCGGATCTCGTCATCGGTCATCGGCAGTAGGCTGGGCTCCGGTTCGGCAGCGCTCAGCCGCCGGGGCGGGGTCGGCGAAGACCAGGCCACGTTTCTTGGCGAACCGGAACAGCGACCGGACCGCCGAGATCGCGGTGCGGAGCGGGTGCCCGCGAAGCTCGTCCAGCGCCGCCCGGAGGTCGTCGGCGGTGACCTCCCGGAGATGGCCGCGGCTGGCTGACCAGCGGCCGATGAGCGGCTCGACCGCGGTGCAGTAGACGTAGATGGTGGTTGCGGACCTGGGCCGGGACCGGGCGTCGCCGTCGAGCAGCATCAGCAGCCAGTCGCTGACGGTCACGGCGAAGCCCGGCGCCAGCCCTGCGGTGCGCCGGTCGATCCAGGCCCGGACCGCCGGGACGGTGTCGTCCTCGAGTAGGCCGAGCCCGGCGAGGACCTCGGCGACGCGAGGGGCTGAGGCATGCCGAGGTGTCAGGGCGCGGATCTCGGTGAGCGTGACGCGCACGCCACCAGGCCGGCCGTCGAGCAGCACGGCCAGGCCGTCGATTGCGCACCGGGTGGTTGACGACGACCAGCCGTTGGCCTCGCCGAGTTGCCTGGCCTGCTCGGCGGCAGCGCGCAGCAGCGGGATGTCCGACGTGAGCGCCGGGTGCTGCCAGCGCGGCGGAAGCGGGATCCCGTTCTTGCGGCGGTAGTCCGAGGCCCGGGCGCTGCAGTTGCTGTTGCAGTAGGAGCGGTCGCGTCGGCTCCCGGCGGGGAGCGGCCTGCCGCAGTGCAGGCAGTTCACCGCGGCGGCAGCGACCTGCCGCCGTGCGGCCGGGGAGTGACCCCCCGGGCCGCCGCGGCGGCTGGCTGCTCGGCGCCGTCCGGTGCCGGCTGCTGGACCTTGCCCGGCTCGGGCAGCAGGAGCTCCCCGGGCTCGCAGCCGAGGACGGCGCAGATGACGTCGAGCTCGTCGAGCCGGATGGTGTTCGGGCTGCCGGACCACAGGCCCGACATCTTCCCGGCGCTGATTACCATGCCGCGGGCGGCGAGCATCTTCTGCAGCTCGCTGGCCTTCCAGATGCCGCGGTTGGCGGCGGCCAGCCGCAGGTTCCACTTCACGGGGCGAGTCCCTTCCATCGGTCGGCGGCGCGCTGTTGCCCGGCCACCCAGGCATCCTCGACGTGGGTAGCGTGCACATGGACATACCGGACAGTCGTCCCGGTCCAGGAATGTCCTAGTAGCTCCTGGATGGCGAACAGGGTCATCCCGTCCTGGTAGAGCTGCGAGGCAGAAGTGCCGAAGGACATGCGGGGTGAGCTTCCCCGTCCAGGCGGGCAGGTGGCGGCTGGCGGCGTCGGCCAGCGACCGGCGGAACACGTCGTCGGTCGCCCGGGCGGACGACCCGTCCCTGGTCTTGCGCTCCGACGTGAACAGCGGCACGCCGGGCCGCTCGTGGTCGTCGCCGAACTGGCCCCACACGTCCCCGATGAACCAACGCAGGTTCCGGTCGGCGCCGTTGATCAGCGGCACCAGCCGGGGCTTGGGCCCCTTGCGGCGGGCTCCCTTGCCGTGGCGGACGTTCAGCTTGCCGAACCGGCCTAGATCCCAGCGCGCGTCGTCCAGGTCGAGCATGCGGACTTCGTTGACGCGCAGGCCGACGTCGGCCTGCAGCCGGGCGGCGGCGTAGTTCCGCGCCGCCGGGGCGAACTTCCGGCAGGTCGCCAGCTCCTCGCGCCACCCGGCGAACAGCCGCTCGACCTCCGCTGCGGACGGCGGGACCCGCAGCTGCGGCTCGACCGAGGCACGCGGCCGGTTCATCTCATCCAGCGGGCACTCGGCAACCCGGCCCGTCAGGTTGTAGATCTCGGCCCTGTGCCGAAGCTCCAGGAACTGGAAGTAGACCGCCAGCGCCGCCGCCCGCCCGGTGCGCGTCGACGGCCTCGCGTCCCGCAGCACCCTGCCGAAGTACGCGTCGGCGTCCCCCGGCTGCATCTCCCACAGCGGCCGGCCGAGCCACTCTCGGATCAGGTCAAGGTGCCCGGCGTCGTTGCGGATCGTGCCGTCCGCCAGCCCCGCCGACGCCCTCGCCAGCACGAACCCCGCCAGCACGTCGGTCTCGAAGGCCTCGATGTCCTCCGCGCCCGGCGGTTCCCGCAGCTCGCGCATGTCCCGCACCAGCGCTAGCGTCAACCCGCACCTCCGTCCTGCCTTCACCCTGCGTCGCAAGCTATCACTAAGGGCGACAAGATTTCACGGAGAGTGAAGAATGATCATCGGTGCGTGTGGGCAGGGTGGGAGGGGCTGCAAGCCGTACGCTAGGCCCGATCGGGACGGCGGGAAGCCTAGCTGCTAGCCGGTGAACTCACGCACTGTTGCGTACCCGAGTCGGAACCGGTTACCGAGCCGTCGTTCGCGGACGGGGTTGCGCCAGGATTCGCTACGCTCATCGGCGCCCGTATCTGGATGTTCGGGGGCGCCCGCGCCGTCTACCTACGGCGGCTGGCCCGGAGTCCGTCGAGGATGGTGTTGAGGCCGGCTTCGAAGTACTCGGTGGGGTCGCGTCGGCTGAGTTCAGTGGCTCGCTCGATGATCTGGGTCGCCGCCTCGTCGCCGATCGCAACGGCGACGAGCCGTTCGCGGGTATCGGTGGTGCGGGGGATTTCCCAGAGCACCGATCCGAACGTGAACATCACCAAGGTGTCGAAGGCGTGCACGGCGTCGGTGCCGGTGAACCCGCCCTCGGCGAGCGCGGCGAGCATCCGGGCGTAGAAGCGGGCGACGCCGAGGACCGGGGTTGGCCGCAGCACGCAAAGTGCGGCAACGCCGGGGTGGTCGAGGAGGAGCCGCCGGAGGTGCCGGAACAGGTCGGCCATTTGCTGGTCCCAGGGGCCGCTGGCCTGGAGATCCTGAAGACCCGGGCCGATAACGGCGTCGACGACCCGGTCGAGCAGGTCGTCTTTGTCCCGGACGTGGCGGTAGATCCCCATGGGGCTGAGCCCGCACGCCTCGGCGACACGCCGGATGGTCAGCGCGTCGACCCCTTCCCGGTCGACGATGCCGGTGGCGGCGGTGACCACGTCGTCGACCGTGACCCCGCCTCGTCTGCGGCCCGGGGGCCTCTTGACAGTCGGCATGCGTACATCGTAGCGTACTTAGTACACAGAACGGAAGGGATCGCCAGCAGATCCCCGTCACGAAAGGAACAGCCATGACCGGCACCACCAGCCCCGCGCTGCAGACCGCGCTGGCCTACTACCAGGCCTGGACCAGTCACGACCTGGACAAGGCCATGAACTACATCGCTGACGACATCGTCTGCGACACCCGTCCGGGCGCCTGGAAGGCGCCGGCGCCTACCGGGGGGGCTTCCTAGGCCCGTTCGTGCAGATCCTCACCGGCGCGCAGATGATCGCCGCCTTCGGTGACGACCAGACCGCGCTGGTCATGTACGACACCCAGACCGTGCCGGTGAAAAGCGCTCCCGGCGCCGAGTGCGTGACCGTCACGGACGGCAAGATCACCCACAGCCGGCTCCTCTTCGACCGGGCCCCGTTCGACGCCGCCCAGAACGCCGCGAGCTGACAGCAGCCCGGGTACCGCAGGCCGCCACCCGGCCCAGGTGACCGGGGTCAGAGCCACGCAACGCAAGATTCATTCGTGGCCCAGCGATGCTCCGCCGGCCGGACTAGTCACACCTGGCCGGCCGGGTCCCTCAAAGGGGCGGGGCGTCGCCCGGCTCGCAATCGATGGAGGAAGCATGCAGGAAATCAAGCTCGGCGATGTCAGTGCCACCCGGGTGGTGGAGTACTACGGCGAAGCGGGAACCTCGCCCGGGGACATCACCCCTGGCATTCCCGTGGAACTGTGGCGGGAGAACCGGTCGTGGCTGCAGCCTGATCACGTGAACGCCGACTTCACCAGCTATGTCGGCGCGCTGCAGACCTGGGTGCTGCGCAGCGAGGGAAAGACGATCCTCGTCGACACCGGGGCCGGCAACGGGAGGGACCGGCCGCTGGCCACGTTCGCGCACCTGCACACGAGCTTCCTCGCGGATCTGGCTGCCGCGGGCGTTGCCCCGGATGACGTGGACGTGGTGATCAACACGCACCTGCACCTGGACCACACCGGCTGGAACACGCGTCTACAGGACGGGCAGTGGGTTCCGACCTTCCCGAACGCCAGGTACCTGATGCCGAAGATCGACTTCGACTTCTGGAATCCGGCTAACGGCCACGTGTCCAGGGTCCTGGGGCAGGGCAATGACGGGTCTTTCATCGACAGCGTCGAGCCCGTTCATCAGGCCGGGCAGACGGTGCTGTGGGAAGACAGCTACATCATCGACTCCAGCCTGCGCCTCGAGCTCGCTCCCGGGCACACGCCGGGGTCCTCCCTGGTCAAGCTGCACAGTGGTTCCGACCGGGCGGTGTTCGCCGGCGACACGGTGCACGTTCCGGTGCAATTCCTCGAGCCGGACTGCAGCAGCTCCCTCGACGAGGACCCGGCGGTCGCCCGGGCCACCCGCCTGGCGGTCCTCGGCTGGGCCGCCGACAACGGTGCGCTGGTGATGCCCGGCCATCTCGGAGGCACCGGCGGCGTCGAGCTGACCCGCGACGGCACGAAGTTCGCCATCAAGCAGTGGGCCCCGTTCGACCGGATCTCTCCCCGGCCCGCATCCAATCCCGGCTGACGTCACACCGGCTGCGGCTGGCCCCAGCGAACCAGCGAACCAGCGAACCAGCGACGACACAACCCGAGCTCCTGGCGCAGGCGCCAGGAGCCACGGAGAATCCATGGCGTATTACCACGCGACCGGAGCAGTCAGCGACCCGAGCAAGATCGGCCCGTATCTGGACGAGGAGAAGAAGATCCTGGCGGACCTTCAAGTCGAAGGCGTCGGCTCGCACACCGCACTCATCGCGAACCCGGTCGCCGTCGCCTCGTTCATCCGCCAGGCGCTGAAGTGACCGGCGCAGGCTCCAGCCGGGACCGCTGGGCGCAGTCCTTCCTGGACGACACCGGAAACTCCTTCGCCGCGATCGTCGATCCGGACGTGTCCCTGGAAGGCAGTATCTTCTCGCGGCCGATCGCCGGGCGCGGCCAGGTCTGGACAGCGCTGCGCACGGCGGCCGGAGAGAAATTGTCAAGACCTGTGGATCAAGATCTTTTCGTGACCGCGGGTAGTTGGGTGCCCGGTAGAAGCGTGTCACCAGCCGCAAGCGTTCGCGCGCGTCACGACCGCGCCCGGTGACGGAGCGTCCCAGGTGGAGTGGCCACGGTCGCGCGACGGAGCGTTGCCGGTCTTTTACTCATCTGCTACGGCTTGTGCGGCAGGCGATACTGAATCCGGCGGATCGTCCCCTCCCCCACCCGGTACCTAGGCCGAGCAGTTCACCCTGGATGCGCCAGTATCATCAGCGCGGGTTCTGCCGCGCCAGCTGCGCCGCCAGCGCCCGCACCCGGCTGGAACCGGCGGCCGTCCCGGCGCGTTCGGATAGGTCCATTTCCTGCCGACAAGGCGCCGGCGCAAACTATCAGGGTGCCCGGTATCACGATCCGGTGCATCCGCAGGCGCCCGGGCAGCAGCCTTGCCAGGGCGGCAAGCACAGCACGGTCAGCCCAGTCCGGCCCCGGGCGCGCGACCTGCCGGCGCAAGACCGCGACCGCGATGTCGCGGAACACGCGGGTGACCCCGCGGCGGACACGCGCCGGGCCGGGACCCTGTCGCAGACCGCTGAACGCCGAGCGCAGAAGGCGGTGGCGGTCACGTTCTTCTTGCTCGCCCCCTACACCGCCATCGACGCCATCCACTCGCTGGTCACCGCCGAGCACGCCAAGACGAGCTGGCTGGGGATCGGCCTGTCGATCGCCAGCCTGATCGTCATGCCGCTGCCGGGCACCGCCAAGAAGCGCATCGGCGCCCGCCTGGACTCGCGTGCCACCATCGGCGAGGGCGTGCAGAACATGCTGTGCGCCTACCTGACCGCCGCGGTCCTGGCCGGGCTGCTGGCCAACACCTGGTTCGGGCTGTGGTGGGCCGACCCCGTCATCGCGCTCGGCATCGCTGCCCTGGCCGTCCACGAGGGCCGCGAAGCCTGGGAAGGCGAAGACGACGACGACGATTGAACCGGCGTCCCAGTGTGGCAGATCCCGTGGCGGTACGCCTTCGGCTCTGAAGGCGTACCGCCACGGCCGGGCAACCCGGTGCCTCACCGGCGAGCCTCCGCGAACACGGCATCTGCGAGCCGTTCCGGTGTCGGGTCACTCGACGTGAGCGAGTACCGAGACCCGCCCGATTCTCAGAAACCCTCCATTCCCGGAGCATGATCAAACAGCGGCCCGGGCGGCGCCGCTGACCCGGATTTCGCTCTCACAACTCGTTCTCACGCAAACAGCGGAACCCGCCTCTTGCTGGAAATGTTTGTGACACGATCCAAGGCGTGGCAG
>WNGK01010060.1_pt1 | contig 18412 bp, 19 predicted proteins | sample 5400601 | NCBI WGS metagenome assembly WNGK01 (sample SAMN13153376, study PRJNA577476) | soil metagenome | isolation source: 60 cm soil or saprolite under Garry oak tree replicate 1 | place: USA:California | collected 2016-06-15
GGCTGGGCCGGCGCTCGATCGATGACCTCGACCGCCGGCCCCGGAATTTCGCTGATGCAGGAGTTCATCGGGCTGGGATACTACGCCGAGATTCCGACAGTGATCTTCGACATCACGCGCGTCGGGCCAAGCACAGGCTTACCGACAAGAACTCAACAGTCCGACATTTTGTCTCTGGCTTACGCTTCGCATGGTGATACGAAGCATATCGTTCTGCTGCCGGCGAGTGTCGAAGAATGTTTCCAGATGGCGTACGACGCGTTCGATCTGGCCGAACGGTTTCAGACGCCGGTCTTCGTCATGAGTGATCTCGATTTGGGCATGAATAATTGGATGGCGGATCCCTTCAAATATCCGAAAAAGAAATTCGATCGTGGAAAGGTCCTTTCGGCCGATGATCTGAAAAGGTTGGGCAGTTTCAGGCGGTACGCCGACGTCGATGGCGACGGCATTCCATACCGGACATTGCCGGGCACGAATCATCCCGCTGCCTCCTACTTTACTCGCGGAAGCGGCCACAACGAAAACGCGGCATATAGCGAGCGTCCGGACGACTACAAACGCAATATGGAGCGGCTCAACAAAAAATACGAAATGGCTCGACAGCACGTCCCGCCCCCGGAGGTCCAGTACGCCACCGGCGCAAAGATCGGTTTTCTGGGATTCGGCACCTCGCACTGGGCCATCATCGAATCGCTCGATCAGCTTCAGCGTGAATACGACACACCTGTCAGCTACTACCGTTTACGTGCGGTGCCGTTTACGAAGCACCTCGCGGAATTTTTTGAAAGGCATGACCGCGTCTATGTGGTCGAACAAAATCGCGACGGTCAAATGGGGATGTTGATCAAATTGGAATTGCCGGCTGAACTGGCACGTAAGCTCCGCAGCATCCGGCATTATAGCGGAATCCCGATCGACGCGCGTTTTGTGACAGATGCACTCGTGGCAGCAGAGAAAGGAGGACAGAACTAATGTCACTCACGACGCAACAACCGCCCGCAGCGGCCCCGAAAAATGTGAACCGGCTGGGTTTCACGATGGCCGATTACAAAGGCGCCGAGTCGACTCTCTGCGCGGGATGCGGCCACGACGCGATCACGTCGCAAATCATCAAGGCATTTTATGAGTATGGTGTCGAACCGCATCGCGTGGCAAAGCTGAGCGGCATCGGCTGTTCGAGCAAAACGCCCGCATATTTCCTCAGCAAATCCCATGGCTTCAATGGCGTTCACGGACGCATGCCGGCTATTGCAACGGGCGTCATGCTGGCAAACAAATCTCTGATTTCGATTGGTGTCAGCGGCGACGGAGATACCGCTTCGATCGGGATGGGTCAGTTTGTCCACCTGCTTCGCCGCAACGTTCCGATGATCTATATCATCGAAAATAACGGCGTCTACGGTTTGACCAAAGGCCAGTTTTCGGCCACAGCCGATCTGGGATCGAAGGCGAAGAGCGGCGTGATGAACGATCTTCCCGCAATCGACGTCTGCACGATGGCGATCGAGCTTGGCTGTAATTTTGTCGCGCGGTCGTTCGCAGGCGATCCGAAGCAGATGGTTGCTCTACTGAAAGCCGCATTGGGCCATCGCGGTACAGCAGTATTCGACGTGATCAGTCCCTGCGTCACCTTTAACAATCACGAAGGATCGACCAAGAGTTACAAGTACGCGAAGGACCACGAAGAACTGTTGCACGAAATTTCGTTCGTTCCTTTCTTCGAGCAGATCACCGTCGACTATTCGGATGGCGAGACGAGCGATGTCGAATTGCATGATGGCTCCCATATCCGCCTGCGCAAAACCGACAAAGGTTACGACCCAACAAACAAAGGCGAAGCTCTCGACACCTTGCGAAAATGCCAGGAGTTGAATGAATTTCTGACCGGCCTCATTTACATCAATGAAATGAAGCCTGACTTCCTGACGCTTCTGAACATGACAGACGAGCCTCTGGCAACCCTGCCTCAAGAACGAGTGCAGCCGAAAGAAGACGATCTCAGGGAAATCATGGCCGAATTAATGTAAACAAATTCCCCTCCTAACTTGGGAGGGGAATTCACTTCTGGTAGGCCTAACTCTGCTGAAGCTCGCGCCAGCCGTGCATTTCAGCCTTCTCTCGGTTTTCACGCCGTATTAAAGAAAACCGGCGCGCTCTTCAAGGCTCTGCGCCGGGATCTAGCACCAAAGAGCCAACACCAAGCGATATGGTACTCACAGCACGTTCAACCGATTGAACCACCATTGAAAATCCCTCATTCTGTCGGCGGGCACAATGCATCTTTGGTGCTCCTTTTCAAAGATTTTGCGGAGGGCGTAAATCAAATGCAATTTTCTATTATTCGAGGGCTGTTTCCACTGTTGCTGCTATCGCTTGCATGGGTCGGCAGCCTCCGGCGCCAGCACAAAGTATGGCAGGCCACTGTGTCCGGAGGAAGAAAGGACAAAATAGGATCGCGATGAACACGGCCGAGCTAGTTGCAGTTGAGATCGTTATTGTCCTGGGCGCAGTGATTCTCCTGGGCGCCCTCACGGTAGCCTGGGCCATGTTCGGGCCGTTCGAACGAAAAAAAGGCAAAGGCAGAAACAGCCGAAGCCTCAAGCGGAAACGGTGGTCATTGCTGCGCTGATGTCGGTAACGATACATCTCGGCAGAGTACAAAGGAGCGGCTGTCGCTACGTTACCGAGCTTTGGTAAGATGATTGACGAGTCACGGCCTTTCTCACAACGGCCGGAAAATCCCCCGGTTGTGAAATTAGGAAGTGATCGATTCGATTGTTCTGGTGAGCGTAGCTCAGCTGGTAGAGCGCTGGATTGTGGCTCCAGTGGCCGTGGGTTCGATCCCCATCGCTCACCCTTCGGGGGCCGTTATTTCTTTGGAGGACCCTGGAGCTGCATGGTATCCAGGGTCCTTCTTGTTTGGTCCAATTCCAGCCGCACGGCGGCCAGCTTTTGCCTGGCGTCTCCGAGAAGCGCTAAAGTTTGATCTTTGGTTGCCTGATCGACCACCGGAGCATTGATCTGGTTCGTCAAGTCGTTGACTTGAAGTTGGGTCGCCGCTTCGTCGTCCTGCAAAACCATAACCCTAGCTCGAAGTTTCTGCAGCAGGTCATTGTATTCTTTGACCGGGTCGACTGGAGTCTTCGGAGGTTCTTCCGGCTTCTTTCCCTCTTCGGCTTTGGCTCCAGCCGGGCTGGGCGCGCCTTCGGCCTGAATCACCGGAGCAGGCTTCAGATGTGCCCGGCGTTCCCGTTCTTTTCGCGCAGCGTCAGCCAGGCTCTGCGCATGTACGGATACCGCGACTAACAGGATAACGAGAAAAGCTCTCATGGCTTCCATTATACATTTCAAATGCCCTGCCTGCGAACGCGAGATGACCGTAGCGCCCAGCCGGGCCGAGCGCGTCAGGTGTCCCCTCTGCGGTGCAGATGTCGACGTGTTTATGAACGATTCGATTCTCGAAGCCGATATCGTTACCACATGCGCCGCGTGCGGCCACGATGCGCTTTATGTCCAGAAAGATTTCAACCGGTGGGTAGGAATTGCAATCGTTGGAATCGGAATTGCGTTGAGTGTATTCTTCTTCGCCCGACGTGAGCCGGTCTTAGCCATGGCCGCACTGGCAGCGACGGCATTGGTCGATTTCTGGGTCTATTTTCTCGTCGGCGAAGTCACTGTCTGTTATTCGTGTCACGCGATCCATCGCGGATTCCGACGCAATCCCGAACACGAGCCGTTTGATTTGAAAAAACTGGAACGTTTTGGCGGCCGGGCTGCACGTAAAAAACTGTAGTCGCGCTCTGTTGACCGCCAAGGGAAATTAGCCACAAAGAGGCACAAAATTCACAAAATGAATCTTGAGCCTTTTGTGCTTTTTTGTGGCTAATTTCCTTTTCCTGGGCTATCGGAGGCGGAGTTGAAAAACGACATGTTTTTGGAGTATCGTCGGCTTTGAAGATCCCAATGAAGGTGAATTCTACGAACTCGCAGACGCTCGCCAGGGATGCCGTACCGCCGATCACTCTTCCTCGAGAAAAGACCCTCCTCGACATGCTGTATTACATGAAGCTCACGCGCGAATTCGAGTTCCGGATCGAGCGGAAACTTTATCGTCAGGGAAAAATTGTCGGTGGTGTATACGTCGGGCGCGGTCAGGAAGCGATCGCGGTAGGTAGCTGCATCGACCTGCGGCAGGACGACGTGGTTTGTCCATCGCATCGCGACATGGGAGCTTTCCTCATGCGTGGAATGCCGTTGCGCACCATCCTTGCGCAATATATGGCGCGTAAGACCGGTGCCACGCGCGGCAAAGAAGGCAACATGCACATGGGCGATCTGTCGAAAAATTTGGTCGCCTTTGTCAGCATGCTTGGTGACAACGTTCCGGTTGCGGCCGGGGTCGGCCTTTCGATGAAGATGCGCGGCCAGGACCGCGTCGCCCTTTGCTTCTTTGGCGACGGAGCAACCAGCCGCGGCGATTGGCACGAGGGTATCAACATCGCGTCGGTTTGGAAGGTGCCGGTTGTCTTCATCTGTAATAACAATCAGTACGCCTACTCCACGCCGCTGGAACGTCAGATGGCCGTCGAAAATGTTGCGGATCGTGCCGAAGCATATGGTCTGCCCGGCGAGATTGTGGATGGCAACGACATTCTGGCTGTTTGGGAATCGGCAACCCGCGCGATCGAACGTGCGCGTTCCGGGCAGGGTCCGACTTTGATCGAATGCAAAACATTCCGCATGACGGGTCATTCGGCTCACGATGATGCCGGATATGTACCTCCGGAACTTTTCGAGTATTGGGAGGAACGCGATCCGATCCACCGGTTTGAACATTTTCTCACTGATCGTGGCCTGATCTCGACGTCCGGAGTCGATGAGCTGCAGACGAGGATCAATCATGAAATTGATGACGCGATCCAGCTTGCAGAAAAGGATCCGTTTCCCGAGCCGGAAGAGTGCTTGAAAGATGTCTATTACGAGGAGGCCGGAAATTCGGGGTCAGACGGGTGAATTCCCTGTTTTTGCAGTTCAAAAAATAGGGAATTCACCCGTCTGACCCCGAATTTCCATCCGTATGCCCCTGACCACCTACGTCGAAGCAATTCGTCAAGGCATCTGGGAAGAAATGGAAAAGGATGAACGTGTGTTCGTTCTCGGCGAAGACGTCGGTATATATGGCGGTGCCTTCAAAGTCACCGCCGGAATGCTGGAACGGTTTGGTGAGTGGCGCATCATCGATACACCGATATCGGAATCCGGGATCGTGGGGGCCGCCATTGGTGCGGCCCTCATGGGAATGCGTCCCATCGCCGAAATGCAGTTCGCCGATTTCATTTCCTGCGCTTTCGACCAGATCACCAATTTCGCCGCCAAATGCCGTTACCGCTGGGGCGCGGGCGTCCCCATCGTTGTGCGAGGACCGAGCGGAGGAGGCGTCCACGGCGGCCCGTTTCATTCGCAAAATCCCGAAATGTACTACGTGCACACACCCGGTCTCAAAGTCGTATGTCCGGCGACGGCTTACGATGCGAAGGGGCTTATCAAAGCAGCGATCCGGGATCCTGATCCCGTTATTTATTTCGAGCACAAATTCTTGTATCGCCGCATCAAGGAAGAGCTTCCCTCGGATGACTTCATTGTGCCGATCGGCAAGGCTGCCATTCGACGGACTGGGTCCGACATGACTGTCGTTACCTACGGAGCGATGGTCCATGCTGCACTGGAAGCCGCGAAGGAACTGGAAAGGGAAGGTATCGATCTGGAAATTCTCGATCTGCGTTCACTGCTGCCGTTCGATAAGCAAGCTGTTCTCGATTCCGTCCGCAAGACGAACAAAGTTATCCTCCTCCACGAGGACACTCGGATTGGAGGTTTTGCGGGCGAACTGGCTGCTATCATTTCCGAAGAGGCGTTTGAATACCTCGATGGACCTATTCGCCGCATCACCGCGCCCGATACACCAGTGCCGTACAGCCCGCCGCTCGAGGAGTTCTTCCTTCCTAAAGCTTCCGATGTTATTCGTGTGGCACGCGAGTTGTACGCCTACTAAGTTCTGGTGTTCGGTGGGTCGAAAAAGGGACGGGACAGGAACGCCTCACCATAAATGTGACCACAATTCCAAGTGAGAACAAAACCATGGCCGAAACTCAAGTCAAAATGCCCCAGATGGGGGAGAGTATTTTTGAAGGTACGGTCACAAAGTGGCTCAAGAAGAAGGGCGACAAAGTTCAGCGAGATGAACCCCTGTTTGAGATTTCCACCGATAAAATAGATACCGAGATTCCTTCTCCGGCTTCGGGTGTTCTTCAAGACATTCTGGTGAAGGAAGGCCAAACTGTTCAGATCAATACGACCGTAGCCATCATTGGCGATGGCGCTGCCAAGCCGGCGGACGGTAAACCGGAAACCCAAGAACCGCCGCCGGCTCAAGCTAAGCAGCCGTCCCGGCCCTCAGGTCCACCCCCAGTTGCCGGACCGGAACCAACGACACGCGGACAAAAGAACGAGGCAGAAGAAGGCGAGCACGAACTTATCCGGTCGTCTCCGCTTGTCCGCCGAATAGCAAAAGAGCACGGAATCGAGCTGGCCTCACTCTCCGGAAAAGGTACCGGTAGCAACGGCCGGGTCACCAAGCGCGACATTCTCAGCTATATCGAGCAGGGCGCTCCTGGGGCTCCAGCTCCCAAGCCGGTGGAAGTTCCCAAAGAAGGCCCTCCCGCTCCTCCTGCTTCTCCTCCGATGACATTCACCGGCGAGGTCGAACGCGTTCCCATGACCGCCATGCGAAAGGCCATTGCCGAGCACATGATCATGAGCCGCAGGACTTCGGCGCATGTAACGACTTTGTTCGAGGTCGACTGCTCCCGGATTCTGAAAGCGAAGGAAAAACAGCAGGCGGAATTCGAACGCTCGGGGGTGAAACTCACGGTGACGCCCTTCTTCGTCCAGGCCGCTGCGACGGCGTTGAAGTGTTTCCCTATTGTGAATTCATCACTCGAGGGCGACACGATCGTTTACAAGCAGGCGATCAACATTGGCATTGCCGTGAATCTGGAGTGGGGCTTGATTGTTCCCGTCATCAAACACGCGGACGAGAGGAATCTTTTCGGCCTCGCTAAAGCCATCAATGATCTCGGCGAACGGGCTCGCAACAAAAAGCTCACGCCGGAAGACGTGAAAGACGGAACATTCACTATTACGAATCCCGGCCAGTACGGTGGATTGATCGGGACTCCCATCATCAATCAACCTCAGGTTGCGATCATGGGCATGGGCGGAATCAAGAAACGCGCTGTCGTGATTGACGATGCCATTGCGATCCGGCCGATAATCATGTTGTCCTTATCATTCGATCACCGAGTGATCGATGGGGCCACCGCAGATCAGTTTATGGCTGAGGTTCAGAAGGAGTTGGAGAACCGGCCGGTTTAGCCGCTAAACTTGAGCGGTTAAGCTGGCCACAGCTTATGCATGAGCATTTAAGAAAGCGGGATCAGGTTCGGGAAATCACTCGCGAAGTGCTTCAGACGTTTGGGAGTCTCCAGCCAAAGCTCGAGCATCTAGCGACGACTCCGCTGCCCGACAAAAGCTCGCTCATCCAGATTGTCGGCGATCTGCTTGAAGTGATCTATCCGGGTTACTTCGGGCGGAAGTATGTTGAAGTTGCGAACATCGAGTATCACATCGGAGACCTCATCGATTCGATCTACGCGCGCCTGACCCAGGAGATCTACCGCAGCGTCCGCCCGCAATGCGAGAAGAAGGAAGACAACAATTGCGAGCACTGCTGGAAAATTGCGGAAGAACAGGCCATTCTCTTCCTCCGAAAGTTACCGAAACTGCGCCTCCGGTTATCGGCCGATGCGCAGGCGGCCTACGATGGCGATCCTGCCGCAAAGAGCATCGACGAAGTGATCTTCGCGTATCCGGCGATCCTGGCAATTACGACCTTCAGATTGGCTCATGAACTGAACCTTCAAGGCATTCCGCTGCTGCCTCGAATCATGACCGAGCATGCGCATTCGGTAACCGGCATCGACATCCATCCCGGCGCCACGATCGGCGACGGGTTCTTCATCGATCACGGAACCGGTGTGGTCATCGGTGAAACGACAACTATTGGAAACCGCGTCAAGCTGTATCAGGGGGTCACGCTCGGAGCATTGAGCTTCGCGATGGACGAAGAGGGCCGCATGATTCGCGGTAAAAAGAGACATCCCACGATCGAGGATGATGTTGTGATTTACGCCGGCGCGACGATCCTCGGAGGAACAACGGTGATCGGGCGCGGTTCGGTGATTGGCGGCAACGTCTGGCTGACGCGCTCGGTGCCGCCCTACACCCGCGTGATCATCTCTGAACCGGAACTGGTGATCGATTCGAAGTAATGTCTCAAGACTCCGGAATGTAAATCTCCGCTCCCGCTTTAAGAAACTCCACGCTCTTCTGATCCATGGCTTCCTTCACTTCTTCGGTAATCTTCATCGAGCAGAACTGTGGACCGCACATGCTGCAGAAGTGGGCAAGCTTGGCCCCGTCCTGAGGGAGCGTTTCATCGTGAAAATCTTTAGCGGTAGTCGGATCCAGGCTCAAGTTGAACTGATCTTCCCACCGAAATTCGAATCGGGCCTTGCTCAGTGCGTTGTCGCGCTCCTGCGCGCCTGGATGGCCTTTCGCCAGATCCGCGGCGTGCGCGGCGATCTTGTAGGCGATAACGCCGTCTTTCACGTCTTTTTGTGTGGGCAGACCGAGATGCTCCTTCGGTGTGACGTAGCAGAGCATGGCGGTGCCGTACCAGCCGATCATCGCTGCGCCGATGGCACTCGTGATGTGGTCATAGCCGGGAGCGATGTCGGTTGTCAGCGGTCCCAGCGTGTAGAACGGTGCTTCGTGGGTGAGCTTGAGCTGAAGGTCCACGTTCTCTTTGATCAAGTGCATGGGCACGTGCCCCGGACCTTCGATCATGACCTGGCAGTCGTGCTTCCAGGCGATCTTCGTCAGTTCTCCGAGCGTTGCGAGTTCTCCCAATTGGGCGTCGTCATTCGCATCCGCAATGGAGCCTGGACGAAGGCCGTCACCGAGGCTGAACGAAATGTCGTATGCACGCATGATCTCGCAGATTTCTTCGAAGTGCGTATAGAGGAAATTCTCTTGATGATGCGCAAGGCACCACTTCGCCAGGATCGATCCGCCCCGGCTGACAATTCCCGTCCGGCGCTTGACCGTCCACGGAATATAACGAAGCAGAACGCCCGCATGAATCGTAAAGTAATCGACCCCTTGCTCGGCCTGTTCGATCAATGTATCCCGATACATTTCCCACGTCAGCTCCTCAGGCCGGCCGCCGGCTTTCTCGAGAGCTTGATAAATCGGAACCGTCCCGATCGGCACTGGAGAGTTGCGCAAAATCCATTCGCGGGTTTCATGAATATTGCGGCCTGTCGAGAGGTCCATCACCGTATCGGCGCCCCAGGTGATGCTCCATCGCATCTTTTCGACTTCATCTTCAATCGAGCTGGAGATAGCGCTGTTACCGATGTTGGAATTGATCTTGACCAGAAAATTCCGGCCGATGATCATCGGCTCGGATTCCGGATGATTGATGTTCGCCGGAATAATCGCGCGCCCTCGCGCAACCTCGTTGCGGACGAACTCTGGAGTGATGTATTTCGGAATGGCAGCGCCGAAGGATTCGCCCGCATGTTGGAAGCGGATGATGCGCGGCTTTACGCGGCGGACGCTTCAGTCCTGGAAAAGATTCCAGGTGCACGCGGCCCTGACTTTGCGCGGCATGCGCGGCGTGCTTGAAGCTCAGATAGCCGTTGTCTTCCGGCCGCACGGCACGGCCTTCGTATTCGGCCGTATCGCCGCGGTCCACAATCCATTCGAGCCGAAGCGGACGCAAGCCCTGGCGCACGTCGCAAAGCTCGTCTGGATCGCCCCAGGGCCCGCGCGTGTCGTAGACGCGGACGCGAGCGCCGTCCTTCGTCAACACCTCGCGCAGAGGTACTCGAACGGAGCGATGCAGCTCGCCTGGAATGTAGACGCGTTCGCTGGCAGGAAACGCGTTATCGAGATAAGTGGAATCCTTGAACTCGATTTTGGAAGTACTCATTCTGTGCTCCCTTCGTCGGCATTATCCGAATCAGGTTCTAGGGGTCGATCCCTGATGGATCCTCTCAGCTCTTAGCTCCCCCGTTGAACTTACGTATTAGACGCTAAATGAGCTGCCGCAACCACAGGTGCCGCTCACGTTGGGATTGCTGAACTTGAAACCGGCCCCATGCAGTCCTTCGACGTAATCGACCTCCGCCCCGTCCATATACATCAAGCTGGTCTTGTCGATAAATACCTTCAGGCCGTCGAACTCAAATATGGCGTCACTTTGGTCACTGAAGTTTTTATCAAAACCCATACGGTACTGAAAACCGGAGCAGCCCCCGCCGACCACTTGAATACGCAGCCCGGCATAGGGTTCCGACTGTTCCGAAAGGATTTCCCTTACCTTGTCTTCAGCTTTTTTGGTCAATACGATTGCCATTCTGAAAAACTCCTTTATTCAACTACTGCTCGCTTGCAATGCCCATGGCTTGCAGCCGGACCGACCGTTCCCGGGGCCCGTCCAACTCCGCCATAATAATACTTTGCCATTCGCCCAGAACCAGATTTCCGTCCGCAATCTGAAGGGTCAACGATATGCCAAGCATCAAAGAGCGCAAGTGGGAGTCGGCATTGTGCCGGTCGCAGTCCGACCAGGCCGGATCGTTATGCCTGTAATAGAGATCCTTGCGAATCGCGCCGGCAATGTAGGCTTTGAAGTCGTGGATCAAAGCATCCTGCCATTCGTTAATGAAAATCGCGCTCGTTGTATGAAGCGATGCAATGTTGACCAGGCCTGCACGAATTCCTGACGATCTGACAAAGTTCCGAACCTGCTTTGTCAGGTTATGCAACTCTTCACGTTCTTCCGTTTGCACCTTAATCAGCGCGCTGGCCACGCGATAAGGACCATTGGTGATGTCGACGACGGGTTGCTCTGGAGCTTTCACGGGGGCAGAAGCCATTGTTTTTAACCCTTTCGGACAGATTTACGGACTGGAATTCGATCGATGGCGCAAGCGCGTATTATACACAAAAATTATACCCTTGAACTCGCTGGGTTTACCGGTGAAAATCAATATTCGTGCTGATAGTTTTGCTCCTCATCTTATCCATTCTTCTGGCGACTGGAATCGTGGTGGCCGTGCGCCGCCAATCCAAAGTGACTCGATCTTTCTCGCAGGAAGAACAGGAAGAAGACGCGCGGGTTTATGCCGAATCGACAAAGGCTATGGAAGCAACCGTCGCTGAGGCTCTTGCCGACAAAGCCCGCGACCCCCGGCTGGCGTCGATGTCCGACGAGGATCTCGTCTACGAAGTGTTAAAGGAATGTTACGATCCGGAGATTCCGCTCAATGTCGTTGACCTTGGCCTGATTTATGAGGTCAAGGCGAATACAGATTCGGTCGATATCAAGATGTCGGTCACCTCACCGGCTTGCCCATCCGGCACGGTCATCGCGGGCGACATCCAGAAGAAACTTACAGAGGCCGGTTTTCCCAGTCCGAAGGTCCAGATCGTGATGGAGCCGGCCTGGTCTCCGCAGCGGATCTCGGAGGCTGGTCGAAAAGCGCTGGGGATTTAGCCACAAAAAAGCACAAAAGCCACAGGATCGGATATCGAACCAGGTGACTTTTGTGCCTTTTTGTGGCTATCTTTATCTACCCCGATGGGCGAGTTCGATCTTCACCAACTCGCTCTTTTCATCGGTGCCGAGATTTTTCCCAAATGTCAACTCGTCCATCATCTGCTTCATCTTTTGAGCTTCGCGAGTCTTTTGACGGGCGAGACGTTCTTCGTCGGCTGCGGTTTCCGGCTCATCGCCGCGAACGCGAACGCGGGCTACATCGACAGGATTGAGCACCAGGTTGTGCGCGTAATTGTCCAGGGGAACGGACTTCCCGCCCGCGTAGACCCCGTGCTTACCGTATTTCTTGTTCCATTCGGCAACGCTGGCGGTCTTGTACATATTTTCGATGATCTTTCGCCAGCCGATTCCGGTGTTATAGGCGCAGAAGGAAATCTCGCCCAGTTGGGTCGCATACGGAATGATGCACATCTCGGTTCGCCGGAAGTCGTAGTTGAATAAATCCTGGAACCACATGCCCGCGACGAACAGGAAATTCCAGGGATCCTTGCGCCGCCGCTCGATATCTTCCATGGTGCGATCGCCCGAAACTTTGCCGTAGCTCTTGCCCGAGAGGCCGAAGGATTTGTCGAATTTCCTGATGATATCCATCAGCGTCAGACTCGGAGGTGCTCCCCACGGGTTGTAGTTCTTGAGAAGGGCGAGGGCCATCATTCCGTTCGAGAACCATTTTTCGCGGCCGGCATCGGTGATCTTCTGCATATCACTGACGAGCCCTGGGATGTTCAGGAACTGGGGGACCGGAGCGTACTCCTTGGTTTCTTTGTTGATCATCATCGCCGTGCCCACGCCGCAGTTGGGATGGCAGCCGCAGCTTACCTGACCCCAGTCGGCACCGGGACCGTGGACGAGATCGGCAAAGTCGGCGAATGCTCCCATCAGCGAAAGAGGGAACCAGTCGCGCGTAGGTTCAGTGACACCGACCTGCGATTTCACGTCATTGGCTAAATGCGAAAGCGTATAGCGCTGCCGCAGCCGGCGTTCGGGCGTGATGTCTTCATCCCGGCCGGTGAAGGACACCGGCTGGAAGGCGATGAAAGCGATCTTCTTCGGGTTGTCCATCGCGAAGCGGATGATGGATCCGACTTGATCGTTATTCACTCCATTCACAAGTGTCACCACCAGAATGATCTCAACGCCGGCTTCGTGAAGATTATTGATCGCGCGCAGCTTCACATCGAAAAGGTTCCCGATCTGGCGATGGCTATTGGCGTCGTTTCCGACGCCGTCAAACTGCAGGTAGACGAAGCGCAAGCCGGCTTCAGCGGCCCTCCGGCAAAACTCCTTGCTTTTCGCAAACTCGATACCGTTCGTTGCAGCTTGCACGCTGGAATATCCGATTTTTCGGGCATACGCGACCGCGTCCAGGAAATAGGGCGAGAGCGTCGGTTCGCCGCCGGAAAACTGAATCGACATTTGCCGCCGCGGCTTGATCTTGATGGCGTTATCCATGATCTCCATGATCTCTTCCCAGGTCAGCTCGTGGACATAGCCCACCTGGTTCGCATCCATGAAGCAGGGATCGCACATCATGTTGCAGCGGTTCGTCAGATCGACCGTCAGGACCGCGCCGCGGCCGTGCCGGATCGTACTGCTGCCGTGATTGTGAAGATCTTTATCGGCGTGTGCCGGAATGTCGCGACCCGGAAAATTCTTCTCGATCCATTCTAGGAATTTCACGTCGATCGCCATCAGATCTTCGGTTTTGCCGTGCTGCGGACAGTCCTTCACCATCCAGACCTGGCCGTTTCTCTCGATGATATTGGCCTTGACCTCCCCGACTTTCTGGTGGAGCAACCTTGTCCAGTCGGCGGCGCCGCTGATGATCGTTTCGCGCGCTTCTTTGACACACTGGGGGCAGAGCGAATCGGTTTGGCGCGGCCATCCCAGCACTGGTTTTGTCTTTTGCCAGGATTTCAGTAAGGGCTTTTCGGTCCATTTCGGCGTAAAGGAGGGGTTAGGACTGAAGCGATTAAAGTATTGGATGGTATCGAATGCCACGCTGGCGCCGTAGCAAACAGCGGCGTCAATGTACTTCATAACTCGCTTTCCGCGACTCGGCTTTACCTGGTTTCGAGCGGAGCAGTCGGCCTGTGGTGTCTCAACCAACGTATCTTCCAGAGTAGACAAGCAACCTCCTTATGAATATACGCGAATTTTCAGGTGTAATGGACTTCAGGGCCGTTGGTGCTGGCCATCAAAACGAGGGGAAAGGATAGCGCAATAAATTCAGGATCTTCAATAAAAATTTGCTACAAATTCCAAATTTTGAAGGGATTACCGGGAACGCACGATTTCCACAGAGACGTAGTTCACACGCGGCTCCAGGACTGGCGACATTTTCCTTACGAGGATGCGGACCCGTGGCGCAAGAAATTCGGCTAGTATCCGGCCAGCCAAAAGCTCTGCCACCGTCTCAATGAGATGAAAGTCGCGGCTTCTACAGACCTCCGTGACTACGGTTGCTACCTTGGAATAATCGAGAGCGTCTTTCAGGGAATCCGAGCGGGCGGCTTGGGATATGTCGGTTGCGATTTCCACGTCGATGGAGAGCCGCTGCTTCATGGTCCTCTCCTCGGGAGTGACCCCGATGGCCGCGACACAATCGATGCCGGCGATCAGAATCCTATCCATACGATTGGTCACCTGTCGCTTTCCTCCAAAGGTTCCCTTCCGGCAAATCCAGTCTCCACATCGTGCCAGTATCCTATCCTGTCCTCGCCTAACTGCCAGCAAAGGTAGACCATCCGGCCACCCTTTATGTACGGAAAATCGCAGAGGCCTTTATCCGCATCCTTGAGTAGCACGCCCATGTCCTTGATCTCATGGATCAGCGACATGAGGTGCGAGACCGACTCCACGTATTCCACTCCAAACTTGCTGTACCCGTTGAGCGGCGCATTGTCCCGAGCTTTCTGGATTTCGGGGTTCAGCGCGCTGATGCGTTTCCATTCCTGGCTGAGTTCTTCCAGCAGCGTTCGCAGCCTTGGAAGAAGGCTTTGCGCTTCCGCCAATGTGAAAATACGCTCTTCGTCCATAAGAACCTAATCACCCTCTCCCTCTGGGAGGGGGCGCGAAGCGCGAGCCCGACAGGGCGAAGCCTCAAGAAACGGTGAGGGTCTCAGGTCTCGTCAAATCTTGCACCCTCACCCGGCGCGCCAGCCCGCTGGCTGTCGCGCCGGCCTCTCCCAGAGGGAGAGGCTGGCATCAGTGTTCCAGCCAACGCTCCGCCTCAATGGCTGCCATGCATCCTGTGCCGGCGGCCGTAACTGCCTGCCGGAATACCGGATCCTGAACATCCCCACACGCGAACACTCCGGGAATGTTTGTGCGAGTGGAATCCGGCTGGGTCTTGATATAACCGTGGCTGTCCAACTCAATCTGACCTTTGAAAATATCGGTGTTTGGATTATGACCAATCGCAACAAACAATCCATCCACCTTGAGCTCGGAGGCTTCGAGGGTCTTTACGTTCTTCAGCTTCAATCCAGTCACACCTGTCTCTTTCGTTCCCACGACATGGTCCACAACGGTGTCCCAGATGAACTGAATCTTTGGATTGCCGAATGCGCGATCTTGCATGATCTTTGAGGCTCGCAGCACATCACGGCGGTGGATCACAAAGACCTTCGTGGCGAATTTCGTCAGAAACGTCGCCTCTTCCATGGCCGAGTCACCGCCGCCCACGACGGCGATCTCCCTGCCTCTATAGAAGAAGCCGTCGCACGTCGCACAGGTTGAAACGCCATGCCCCATCAGTTGGAGTTCGCTTTCGATTCCGATGAGCTTGGCCGAGGAACCCGTGGAAATCACAACTGTCTTCGTGGTCACTTCCTGGTCCGCAAAATAGACGCGAAACGGATACTCCTTTAACTTCACCGCATAGACATAACTCGTCACGATTTCAGTCCCAAAGCGCAATGCCTGCTTCCGCATTTCCTCCATGAGTTGCGGACCCATGATGCCTTCGCCAAAACCCGGATAATTTTCGACAAGCGTGGTTAATGTGAGCTGTCCGCCCGGCTCTCTTCCTTCGATCAGAAGCGGCTGGAGATTCGCGCGCGCCGCATAGACGGCTGCCGTCAAGCCGGCCGGCCCGGATCCGATGATGACCATATTCCGCATGACAGCTACCTCGCTGGCGTCAGAATCCTATAAATTACCACACCTATGAATTTCTCAAGATTTGCATTGGAACGATGGCAGTCCACATATGAAAACTCGGTCGAATACAACTTATCGGAAAGCGGCGTACATCCACTCACGCTCGGCGAGCTCGGTATTGATCAGGAGGACCTGGCGAGGTGCCGGTTGGGTTACGGCGTTTCAAATGGTACAGAGCAATTTCGGTCACTCGTCGCGTCCTTATATAAAGGAGCGACCGAGAGGAACGTTCTAGCGACGATCGGCGCAGCGGAAGCCAATCTGATTTCCATCCTGCGCTTACTTCAACCAGGCGACGAAGTGGTCATTATTTTGCCGAATTACATGCAGACTTATGGACTCATCGAAGCGCTTGGCGGCCGCATCGTCCCGATTTGGTTGCGGGCTGAAAACGAATGGCTTCCCGATCCCGAAGAAATCGCTTCACGCGTCGGACCACAAACGAAGTTCATCACGTTCTCGAACCCGAACAACCCAACAGGCTCGGTCTTCGGACACAGTACAATCAAGGCTCTGACGGCGGTGGCCGACCGCCACGGTTGCTGGATTTTGGCCGACGAGGTCTATCGTGGCGCCGAACGCATTGGCGAAGAAACGCCCTCGTTCTGGAACGAGTACCCGAAGACGATCGTGACCAGCAGTTTGTCCAAGGCATACGGTACGCCCGGACTTCGCCTGGGCTGGGTTCTTGCATCGGAAGAGACAATACAGGAAGTTTGGTCCTACGCCGATTACACCAAGATCGCCCCACCTGCCTTGAGCGACCTCGTCGGCTGCCGCTTACTGGAGCAGCGCGCTCGCATTCTCGATCGCACGCGCCGGCTCCTGAACCAAAACTGGCCGAATCTAAAGAGTTGGCTGGACTCGCGGCCCGGCATGTTCGAGTATGTCCCTCCGAAAGCCGCCGCGATCTGCATGACGCAATACCATGCGCCGATCAATTCGAGTTCGCTTGCCGAGCGTCTCCGCACCGAACGCTCGACATTAATTGTTCCCGGCGATCACTTCCTGCTCGACGGCTACATCCGCTTCGGCTTCGGCAACGAAGCCCCGTACTTGCTCGCCGGTCTCGACCGCGTCGGTGAAATGCTCGATTCGATTAGGTGATAAAATCTTTCTCACGCGCCCGTAGCTCAGCTGGATAGAGCGCCGGACTTCGAATCCGTAGGTCGGGGGTTCGACTCCCTCCGGGCGCGCTTGATTACAACCGTTCTGCTGTTTATCGTTTCTTTGGTTCCATATCCTGAAATCTATCCATGGGCGCCGGACGCCGCATGTAAACTGAATCCGGCAAAGCCCCAAGGTCTTCACCCGGATGCCTACGCCGCTCTCCGCAGTCTGGCGCTCGCACACCGGATCACTCAGGGCATCAATCACTCGCAGGAGAGAGGAAACGTTCATGACACGGATGGAACCGTCAATGGGAAAGCCTACACGGGAGCCGTGGATATCAGCGTTCGTTGCCTCACCCAGGCGCAGATCCGGACGCTGCTGGCGCGTTTGGCCGCTGCCGGTTTTGCGGCCTGGTACCGCAAAGACGGTCAAGACGGCTGGTCCGGGCCCCCGCACATTCATGCGATATGGGCCGGTTGCCGTCTGAAATCCGTTCTGCAACAGCAAGTCGAAAGCTGGCTGGACGGCACGAATGGGCTGGGCTCAAACCGGCCTTACCAGTTCTGGCAAGCCTCGGCGGAAATGAAAGACAAGGTAAGCAAGCTTTATCGCTCTTTCAATTGGGGTCCGCGCGGCCACCGCGTCGAAAAAAAGGGTCGAAATGCGCCGCTGACAGCGACTGAGATAGGTTAGAACCAGCTTACGCGCCCGTAGCTCAGTCCGGATAGGCGTTGCTGGATCTCGGGCGATGCGATCGGCCTGAAAGGCGTGGCTCCCGCGAAGTGTTTCGACGGCCAAGGCTTACGAGCGCCATTTCAGTCGGTCGCCGATCCGAAAGGCGGGTTCGGAAAGGCGAGCCTCCGGGATTACTCATCCGGCACTCGACCAGGCCAAGAGAATCGTAGCCGAAAGAGACAAGAGCGGTTTACAATCGCCGTCGCCGATTCAGTGAGGAGGAACAGATGAACGGAGTGATTTGGGCTGCTCTGGTTGTTATCGCCTGTCTTGGTTGCGAGGGATACTCACAAAGTGACAACGACAATCGAAACACGCGGCACGTATTCCCACAGTTTGCTGATGGGAAGTTGCCGGATGGCGCATATTTTAAATCGACTTTAATGCTGATCAACGCCGATACTCAGTCGACGAACAATTGCAATTTCGCTCTGTATGGTGACTTGAGGCCTCGTGTGGAGGATGCTTTTGGACACTCCAGCAACGCAGATTGGTCGATCGATCTTGGACCTGGTGGGTGGCAAATGCTTACGTCAACGGCGGACGGGCCACTCATTTCCGGACCGGCTACCCTCATTTGTGACCACCCCGTCACCGCACAGGTTCTATTCTCCTTTTACAATCGAACCGACGTGAAGCTGTCCGAGG
>WNGK01002969.1_pt1 | contig 18404 bp, 18 predicted proteins | sample 5400601 | NCBI WGS metagenome assembly WNGK01 (sample SAMN13153376, study PRJNA577476) | soil metagenome | isolation source: 60 cm soil or saprolite under Garry oak tree replicate 1 | place: USA:California | collected 2016-06-15
AGTTTCGGCCCAATGGTGCGTATCGCGGACTCAACTACTACTTCGCAAAGGGGAATGGCTGCGGCTATTGCGGCGGCGGCGTGACGTCAACCGTCAAGCTCGCCAACGGGCGGCTCGCAGGTTCGCTCAAGTCGAGCGACGACAACATAACCTTTGACGTCGTGCTGAATGTCCCTATTACGTCCGACGACCACGGCGCCGCGCTGCCGGCCGATGGGGGTGCGCCTGGAAAGGTGTACTCGGGCTACCACGATGCGCTTACGAAACGCGACGCGAAGGCGTTGCGGCCGTTCCTCTCGGATGAATTGCGCCAGACGCTGGCCGAGGCGACGAAGGATGGCAAGGCCGCCAAATACATGAATTTCCTCGCCAAGGAACATCCAGGCAAGTCGGTGCACATCACCAAAGCGTTTAGCAAGGGCAACCAGGCCGTCTTGCTGATCGCAGGTGAATCGAGCACGACCAAACTGACCGGTGAAGTCGTGCTCCTGAATCAGGGTGGGAGCTGGCGCGTTGACGACGAATTGACCGACGTCGTTATGCAATAGCGACGGCGATGCCGGCGCGGCCCGGCGCCTTCACAGACTCGACGCATCGACAAGCGCGGCGTCGAAATGCTCCCTTGCCTGCTGCGCCGCGCTGGGTTCGGTCGGGTCCAGCATCAGTCCGATGCCGATCAGCGCGGCCGCAAGCAGGATCATCATGACGTTCGGAGTTGCTGCAACCGCGGCGAGCGCAATGGCTGTCGTCGACGTTACGATCAGTACGTCCACGACGAATCGCTGCCAATACCACGGCGATGCACTGCCGCCATTCGTCATTGAAAGCCCCGCTTTCGCGCAATCTACTACGCATTCAATGTAGGCCAGGGGTGCTACTGTGGGAATCAGCGGGGCGCTGATTTACTTGTAGGAACGAAGGCGACGCCGGGCCGGCCCGTCTATCGCAGGGCCAGTGGGATTCCGGCAGTACATCTGTGGCTGACGATACGTTCGCGACAAGTCGGGTGGCATGGACCTTGCGGCGCTGCGTTGATGGACGTCAGCCCACTCCCTGGCAAACCCCTGGCGCTCGCACCTGTAGAGGATGCAGCCCCCTCCAACGCGGAGGCCAAACGCGATCTTCGCATTACGACCGCCGATGAGTTCCTCATCGCGGCGGCGAAGGAGTATCAGGATCGCCAGATAGACCAAGCGCTCTGGCGCCGGGCCGTGGACCAATGCGGCGGCGATACAGCGTCGGTGATTCCTGCGTATCTGCGCGCCCGCGCGACGGCATTGAAGCTGCTGCAAAAAGAAGACGAGCGCTCGCGAAAGCGGGCGGATAGCGCGGGGACGGCAGGCGGCGCGAGTGACCGGAGGATGGAGTCTGAAGCGTCCCTGGAGAGCGTATCGAAGAAGATTGCCGGTGCCCCTCCCCGAGACGCGCGACCGGGGATCAAATACGCTGCAGCAGGTGCGGCGATGTTTGCATTCATCGTCGCGGTTGCGTGGCTGATTGCTTCACCGCGGGAGAACGAATCGGTCCGACTGCCCGGTGCCGCCGCGGTACCTGCTCCCAGCAGGTCGGCGCCGCCCACGCCGCGCGGCAGCGACCAACCCGTGGTTCGCGCGACGACCCAGGACAGTCTGGAGCCCCCGCTTGAAGTCAGGATCCAGGAGCTGAAGAAGGCCGGCAACTGGAATATCCTTGTCCTCTACGCGTTCGAGTGGACTCGAAAGGACCCGAAGAATGCAGCCGCATGGCACGAGCTCAGTGTCGGGTATGCCAATCTTCGTCAATTCGGAGATGCGCTCGACGCTGCCCGGGAAGCAGTAGAGCTGGCGCCGGAGGCCTCGTCACTTTGGAGCAACCTCGGACGCGTGAACCTGGCTGTCCAGCGCCTGCCCGAGGCCGCAATCGCATTCGACCGTGCGCTCGCGCTGAGCCCGGACGATCCGGACGCGCTGTGCGGAGCGGCGTCGGTAGCGCAACGACAAGGACGACCGAGCGACGCGGCTGCGCTTGCGCGGCGGGTCCAATCCGCCGATGGAGGTTGTCCTGACGCGAGCGGTGCCGCGAGCGTGACTGCCACAGCAAGCGGTTTCGTGACACGTAAGCCTGTCGGCTCAATCGGCCGCTGACCTGCGGAAGACCGTTTTTCCGAGGGCGAATACGAGCTGCGCGCCCGGCTGCTGGCGGGGCAGCTTACGATCCGCGCGGAATAGCGTTACGCTCTGATCGGAGTGCGTCCCGAACGATTCCCTCCGCCACCTCGGGAGTAATGGCAATTGACAACAAAACTCGATACCCCGCTAAAGCGAGAATTGAGCCTTCAAGGCAAGCTGTACACTCTCACCATATCGCTGACAGGCTTGAACCTCGCGCCGAAGGGACGGCGTAAAGGGTACGAACTGGCATGGGTCGACCTGGTGAGTGGCGACGCGGCGCTGGCCACGGCGCTCAATGCTTCGTTGGCGCGCGGACCCAATCCGGAGTCCGTGCCAGGGAAGACTGGAAACGCGAAGCCGACGGCGCCGCGCGCCAAGCGTTCGAGTCAAAAGCGACGGAAATCGCGATAGCGGCAACGCGACCCGTGGCTACACTTCGCTGCGTTTGAGGATGTAGTCGAGACCGCCCACACGGTACCAGCGGTACCCGTAAGGCTCCAGCAGAATATGATGCTTTCCGGCCGCGTCCGAGCGGCTGTGATTTTCCGCGAGAAGGTTGACCAGCAGCGCGCCGTCCTTGCCGACCGCCGCGGCATTGACAGTGAGCTCGCGCGGCTCCGCGGCAAGGTTATGGACGAAGAAGACAGCGTTGTTACGCCATTCATAGAGAAGCATCAGCACGGCGGGATGCGGGGATCGAAGCATCTTGAAATCTCCCCAACCCACCTCCGGAACTTCCTTGCGCATGCGGCATGCTCGCTCGAGCCAATTGAGCATTGAATTGGGATCTCGCCGTTGCGCCGCAACGTTCAGATGCTCGAAGCCGTAAGCCCCGCCGCTGATCACCGGCATCACCGGCTTGTCCGAAACGGTAAATCCCCCGTGCGGCTCGTCCGACCACTGCATGGGCGTGCGGGCGCAGTTGCGCTCGGGCAGACTGAGGTCGTCGCCCATACCGATCTCGTCGCCATAGCGCAAGACGGGCGTCCCAGGCAGCGTCAACATCAGGCTATAAGCGAGCTCCAGCCGGCGCCGATCGCTCGCGAGCATGGGTGCCAGACGGCGCCTGATGCCGCGATCGTAGAGTTGCATCCCCTTGTCGGGTGCGAATGCGTCGAGCACGCGTTGACGCTGCGCCGGTGTGAGCCGCCCGAGGTCGAGCTCATCATGATTGCGCAGAAACATTCCCCATTGCGACGTGGCAGGCCTGGCCTTGGTCTTGGCAAGCGCCTTCAGCAGCGGACGGCTGTCCGCCGTCGCAAGAGCGTAGAAAAGGTATTGATTGACCTGGAAGTTGAACATCATGTGCAGGCGCTCGCCATCGGCGCCAAAGTATTCCATGTCGGTCGCCGGCAGAACGTTGGCTTCGCCGAGGATGATGGCGTCGCCCTTCCGCCATTGCAGCAACTCGCGGAAGCGCCGCAGCATGTCGTATTGCGGCTTGGGCTTGGCGGCCTCCGGTCCTTTGGTGGCGATGATGAAGGGCACCGCATCCATGCGGAATCCAGACACCCCGAGCTGTGTCCAAAATCCCATGACCTTCAGGATCTCCGCACGGACGAGCGGATTCCCGGTGTTGAGATCCGGCTGGAATTCGTAAAAGCGATGGAAGTACCAAGCCTTGGCGAGCTTGTCGAATGTCCAGGTCGATTTCTGTACGCCTGGGAACACCACACCGCTGTCAGCGTGCGGCGGCTTGCTTTTCGACCAAACGTACCAGTCGCGATACTTCGAGTTTGAATCGCGCCGCGCCTCCTGGAACCATGGATGCTGGTCGGAGGTGTGGTTGACGACCAGATCGATCAGAACGCGCATTCCACGTTGCGACGCACCATGTGTGAATTCGACAAAATCGCCGAGCGTGCCATAGCGTGGGTCCACGTTGTAGTAATCCGCGATGTCGTAGCCCCCGTCACGATTGGGAGAAGTCTGAAACGGCATGAGCCAGATCGTCGTGATACCCAGGCCATGCAGATAATCGAGCCGCCGCGCGAGGCCCTGGAAATCTCCTATGCCGTCGCCGTTCGAGTCCATGAAGGTCGCGACCGACAGGCAGTAGACAATCGCGTTTTTGTACCACAGGTCGTTGATCATGCTCGGCCGCCCGCTTGAAGAAAGGAAGAAAGGATCGCCATGTCCAAGCCCCTCTGGTGGAAAACCGGAATCATCTACCAAATCTACCCTCGCTCGTTCCAGGACAGCAACGGCGACGGCATCGGCGATCTCGAAGGCGTTCGAAGCCGCCTCGATTACCTGGTTCGTTTGGGTGTGGACGCCATTTGGCTGTCTCCTTTTTATCCGTCGCCGATGGCAGATTTCGGTTACGACATCTCGGAGTATTGCGACGTCGATCCTCAGTTCGGATCGCTCGACGATTTCGATGCGCTCCTGGCGGACGCGCACGGGCGCAAGTTAAGAGTCATCGTCGACCTCGTGCCCAATCATACGTCGGACCTGCATCCATGGTTCATCCAAAGCCGCGCGACCCGAAACAATCCCCGACGCGATTGGTATCTATGGCGCGATCCGAAACCGAACGGCGGCCCGCCCAACAATTGGCTGAGCAATTTCGGCGGCTCCGCATGGACCCTCGACCCAGCCACCGGGCAGTATTACTTCCACGCATTCCTGAAGGCGCAGCCCGACCTCAATTGGCGTAATCCCGACGTGCGTGACGCGATGTACGACGTCATGCGCTTCTGGCTCAAACGCGGCGTCGACGGTTTTCGCGTCGACGTGATCTACCATTTGATCAAGGACGATTTGTTCCGCGACAACCCGCTCAATCCGGCGGCGGGGCCTGCCGAGCAATCGTCGCACGCGGTGATTCCGCTCTACACGACCGATCGTCCCGAAGTGCAGGACGTCATCGTCGAGATGCGGCGCGTCACCGATGAATTTGGTGGCGCCGATTCGCAACGAGTGCTCATCGGAGAAATCTATCTTCCGTTGGCCCGACTGATGGCCTATTACGGTCGAGACGAGAGCGGAATCCTGCGGGGTGTGCAACTGCCGTTCAACTTTCAGCTCATCGCGGCAAAGTGGGAAGGTCGCGCCATCGAACGTCTCGTTCGCGAATACGAATCGGCGCTGCCGGGCGGCGGCTGGCCCAACTGGGTGCTGGGCAATCACGACAAGTCACGGATTGCATCGCGTGTCGGCTTGGAGCAGGCGCGCGTGGCCGCAATGCTATTGCTGACCCTGCGCGGAACTCCGACCATGTACTACGGCGACGAAATCGGCATGCAGGACGTGCCCATTCCGCGGGATGAGATTCAGGACCCCTTCGAAAGAAACGAGCCCGGAAAGGGCGTGGGGCGCGACCCGGAGCGTACGCCCATGCAGTGGGACGAATCACCGAACGCGGGCTTCACGACTGGCAGGCCGTGGCTGCGGCTTGCCGAGAATTGCGGGACTCGAAACGTCGCAGCCGTCGAACGCGATCCGCAATCGATCCTCAGCTTGTACAAGCGGTTGATCGTCCTGCGGCGACAGCATGCTGCGTTGACCGAAGGCGCCTACGAGCCGATCCGTACCGAAGGTCAATTGCTCGCGTTCGTGCGCGTGCACGACACCGAACGTCTGCTGGTCGCCGCCAACTTCGGCGCCGAACCTGTAGCGATTCCGGCAACGCTACTGCCCCCCTCCGCGGTGGTGGTGGTGTCGACGCATCTGGACTGCGATGGCCCGGTCGCACAGCCGCTCATGCTGAGGCCGAATGAGGGGATGATCATTGCATCGCCATAGGAGGGCTGAAGTTTCGAACGACGAGGCCCCTTGGCGAGATTGGCGGATACTATGGGATCGTCCCGACTGTCGAACGATGATCAAGCCCTAGTCAGGAGCGCACGATGACCGATCCCTCTGCCACCGCCGACGGCAAGCGCAAGATCTGGCTGCGCGGCTTGTTCATGATCCTGATGGCGATCGCGTTTCAGATTTCCGGAACGCTGCTCGCCATCGGCGCCATCATCCAATTCGTGCTCGCGCTGACCGACACGCCTAATGCGCGTCTGGTCGCGTTCGGCCAGAGCCTGGGTTCCTATCTGAGCCAGATTGCTTCTTTCGTCAGCTTTGCGACCGAAGATGTTCCGTTTCCGTTCAGTGCGTGGCCGTCTAGCACGGTGAGCTAGCAATGAGAAGATGTAAGCGTTCGCGTCCGTACCGCAGTAAGTCGTGCGCGAACGATAGACGCCTTTTCCGAGACGGCGTAATCTACGCCGTCGCAGTGTTTCATCGGCACAAAGGCCCCGGAGATCGGCCGCCGCTACTGGAAGGGAGAAGCCATGAACGCGTTTCGTCGTGCGGCCTGTGGCCTGCTCGTCGCCGTAGCGTTGTTCGCACCGCCGCCTGTTAGCGCCACGTCGTACTCGACCGATCAGAGCGACTTGTGGTGGGCGGACCCGCCTGATTCGGAGAATGGCTGGGGGTTTCAGCTCGTTCAGCGTGGCTCGGTCATCTTCGCCACGATTTTCATCTACGGACCGACGGGCGCACCGACTTGGTACGTCGCGACCATGGGGCCCGCAGGTGGCCAGTCTGCTTGGTCGGGCGACCTCTACACGACAACGGGGCCCTGGTTCGGTGCGATACCATACAACCCGGCGCTGTTTACGTTTCGCAAAGTCGGGACGATGACCTGGGTGGCGCAGACGAGCACAACCGGCACGCTGACCTATGACGTCGACGGCCTTACCATTGTCAAGAATGTGACCCGTCAAACGCTCGTACTCGACAACTACAACGGTACGTACCTGGGCGCGATCCACTTTACCGCGACCGGCTGCACCAACCCCTCTGACAACACGCCCCCGACCGACGCCCCTTTCACCACGATCTCGGTAACGCAAAGCGGACCGTCCATCACCATCACGATTTCGGTTCTCGGCTTGCAAATAGCAATCTCTGGGACCCTGAGTCAAAGCGGCCAATTTGGCAGTGTTCTCGGCACCTATGCCGCGACCGGTGGCGAAATGGGCAACGCGTCCGTCTCGGGCATGAATGTCCAGGTGAATTCGCTGACGGCGACGTATGCGCTATCGAGCACGAACAATGGCTGCCTGGATACTGGTTACATTGCCGGCATGCGAAGCCAGCCATGACGAGCGCCAGCGACGACGCTGTTTGCTTGCACGTGTCAAACCTATCCGCGGAGAGTGCCGGTTCGCCAGACGGCCAACTATGATTGGTCAGGCCGAAGCTGTTGCGTGGGCGCGCGCGTATTGCTTTGGACATTGTCAGCTCGCGCCCTATACTCCAGCGGCGCCAATCGACGAGCACCCTCCGGATCATTTCTTTTTCTTCGCGGTGATCGGCGCAGCGTATCGCGCTGGAGAGCACATCATTGCGGTTCGCAAGACCGATGGCAGGATTTCGTGCTGTGGGATCGTGGGCACGAGCAGCCCGGACAGCCGTCTACTCGCCGCAAGTTAGCGTCAGTACCGCGACCGGGCGGGCATCCTCGGCCGCGTCCGCACCCGATCGGCAGCATCCTGCGTGAATTCCACGGCCGCAATCCGGGCGCGCCGAGCCTTTGATCTGAGCTAATGCGCGTCGGTGAATACTCGCGTTGACGGCTCCGTGCTGACCGCCATATCGTCGCGCCAGACCAAGCCGGTCGAGCTTGCGTCGATCCCCATCCAGGCCCTTGAAGGAGCATGACATGGCGAACAGCAATCCCATCCGCATTCCCATCAGCAACGTTCTGCTCGGCAACGACTACACCGGCAAGCTGTACGTCGGCTCGCAGCGCAAGGAGGTCAACCTCTTGCTGGACACAGGCAGCAGCACGCTTGCGGTCGATCACAAGAGCTACGACCCGCGCAAAGATCCAGCGGCCAAGGTGACAGACCTCGTGCAGGAGGTCCTGTATGGAGACGGCAGCAACTGGGTAGGGTCCGTGGTTCAGACGGACATGACCGTCTCGGCCAGCAGTAAGGCGGTCGATCTTCCAGGCGTGTCAGTCGCGGTGGCCTACCATGAGTCGGCACAGATGTTCGGCAAGAGCCAGGGCATTCTCGGTTTGGCTTACCAATCACTTGACGACGCCATCAACGTCAACAAACCCACGGTACCCCCCAAGTACTCGCCCAATGACCTCCGGGCCGGACACAAGGTCTTCGTGGAGCCGTACTTCATGCAATTGGAAAAGGCAGGGTTGGTCGCCAACAAGTTCGCTTTCTACACGCATCGGTCGACCGTTCACGCCTCGAGAAATCCTGCGACGGACCCATTGAACAACGGCTATCTGATCCTCGGCGGCGGCGAGGAAGCGAAGGATCTGTACACGGGTCGATTCAAGACAGCCGTCGTGCTCAGCGACGACTGGTACAGCGTGAACCTGAAGCAGGTGATCGTCGGTCAAGCGGGTCCGATCGCGGTCAAACCACCGACCCGCCAGAGCCGCTCACCTACCAACGCGATCGTAGACAGCGGCACCAATGGCCTCGATCTGGGACGGGTTCTGTTTGACGCTATCCTCGCGAAGCTGTCACCGGCGCAGGTGAAGCTGATTCGCTCTACTCAGGTCTCGACGTCGAAAATCAAGTTCGCCGAGTGGCCAACATTGACCTTTGTGCTCCAGGGAGAGGCCGGCGACATAAGCCTCGATGTGGAACCCGAGCACTATTGGCAGATGGATGCCTGGGAAACGGGCACAGCAGTCTGCAGCTTGTGGCGCAGCGACGATGAGCAGTCAACCCTGGGGCTGCCGCTCATGAACAGCTACTTCACAATCTTCGATTGCTCCGTCAATCATGGCTTGGGTGTCGTCAGGTTCGCGCCGGCCAGGTAGCCGCCTTGGTTGTCCGGCGACGCACCGCGCGAATTGCGCGCCCGAATTTCGGCGGCGCCGGACCCGCTCGGGGACTAAGATCCAGTCCAGGCGCATCAAGGAGATCTTACGATGTCATTTCGCGTTCTTGGGCTTTCGCCGGATCAGTTCCGTCCGCTCTTCGCCATGTCCGACGCCGAGCTCCATCGGCTGGGGGCTCGTCGCGTCATCGCTGACGATCCATCCATGCCATGCCGAGTGAGCATGGAGCACGCTGAGCTTGGCGAGGAACTTCTTCTTCTCAATTTCGAGCACCAGCCGGCAAACACACCGTACCGGGCGACCCATGCCATCTATGTGCGCAAGGCCGCTGATCGAACCTTCGAGGCTGTCGACACCATCCCGGAGGTGCTTGCGTCGCGGCTCCTGGCTATCCGCGCCTTCGACGGGCAGCACATGATGATCGATGCCGAAGTTTGTGAGGGTACTCAGGCTGCCGAGATGTTCGAGCGATTTCTCGCCAACCCACAAACCCGCTACCTGCAAGTGCATAACGCAAGGCGCGGCTGCTATGCAGCGCGAGTTGAGCGCGCATGAGTGAAAGACAATCAGCGCGGACCCCTGCGCTATTCCCGCTGCACGGTCGGGCCTGGGCGTCCCCCTAGCGCGCTGGTCCCATGCCGATCGGCGGCGGCGCCAGCTTGAGAATGCGGCCGTACAAGGCTTCGCATTCGGCCCCCGCCTCGGCACCGAGCAGCGGATCGGTGTGACCCAGAAACGCAGCGTCGATCACCTCCCAATCACCCACGGTGAGATGCTTTTCTGCCAGCGGCAGAACCTCCTTTTCCTCGGTTCCCATGTGCTTCCAATGGAATGCCGCGTAGGCTTCCACCGCCGCCATGAAGTTGGAGAATTCGGCCGCACCGCCCTGTTGGTAGCGCGTCAGCGCCTGCTCCAGCGTGCGGATCTTTTCGGCACCGTCCCTATGCTCCGACTTCAGCCGGTCAAGCAGCGGTGCCGCGTCCGGGTGGCGAAGGCGCAGGAACCGAAACAGGTACTCTTCCTCCTTCGGATGGTGGAATCGCTCGGGAATTGTATCGATGTAATAGATCATCGCTCCGAGCAGATTGAAATCCGGCCCGGCTCCTCGGTCCCGAATCTGGTGGACGAAGTAGAGCATACCGTCCAAGACCGCCGCCAGCGAACGGTGTTCGTTCCGAATGATGCCAATTGCCCGCATATCGGTCCCCTCCGCACGTCTCCCGAACGTCGTTCCGTTGGCGCTTCAGGGCGTGCGCTAACCAGCGCCAAGTGGACGGCGCGTCATCGGGATGGAGCCACTCGCCGTCACGCCGGCCTCACTGTTCCGCCAACTCGAAGGCGCGTTCCGCTCGTAGACTGTCGCGGTCGCGCGAGATCGTCGCCACGGCAAGCGTACGATCGCCGCGCTTGTAGCTGACGGCGCAGTCACGCGCGGCCAGCGAGCCATCGATCGCGATGGCGTCCCAATGCTCCGCATGACCGACGTAGTTGATCGCCACGTCGTAGTGCTGGCTCCAGAAGAACGGCACTGCATCGAACGGCTGACGCTGGCCGAGGATATTTCTTGCGGCTACCTGGCCCTGACGTTCGGCAACCACCCAGTGCTCGACGCGGATCCGATCACCGGAATGCCGATCAGGCCACCGTGCAACGTCGCCTGCGGCAAACACCCCACGCGCGCTTGTTTCGAGGTACGCATCGACGGTAATGCCGCGGTCGATGGCGAGGCCCGCCTGCTCGGCCAGCGCGATCGAAGGCCGCACGCCGACGCCCAGGGCCACGAAATCCGCATTGAGCCGTGTGCCATCGCTCAACGTTACGCGCGAACCATCAATCCGATCGACCGTCTTTCCCAGATGAAATGCAACGCCGTGCGACTCGTGAAGGTCGCGGACCAAGCCGCCGACGTCCCGACCCAGCACCCGCTCCAGGGGCACGCTTTCCGGCCCGACCACATGCACCGCGATTCCGCGCGCACGCAGCGATGCGGCAACCTCCAGCCCGATGAAACTGGCACCCACGACAACCGCGCACTTTGCTGTCGCTGTCTTGGCGACAATTGCGCGGCTGTCGGCGAACGTGCGCAGGTAATGAATCTGCGAAGCCGTTGCGCCGGGGATATCGAGTCGTACCGGTTCGGCGCCCGTGGCAATCAGCAGCACGCCGAACTCGACTTGCCTGCCGCCCTCGAGCTGCACGCGCTTCTGACGCACGTCGATCGACGACGCGCGCGAATCGAGCACGAGGTCGATGTCGCGCTCGGCATAGTACTCGGGCGCTCGCAGCGGGATCCAATCGTCCGGCGCGGTCCCGGCAAGAAAGTCCTTGGAGAGATTCGGCCGGTCGCATGGCGGGGAGTCGTCGGCGCTGATCATGGTCACGTCACCCTGGTAGCCTTCGCGACGAAGCATGTCCGCGGCGGCTAGCCCGGCTGCGCCTCCCCCGATAATCACGACCGACGCCGGCGTGCCGGCGGAGACTTTTGCTGGCGAGCTCCTTCGCGGCGTCGGACCGGCGAGCTTCTCGCGGACGAATGCCTTGTCGCCAATCCGCTCAACTCGCCAGCACGGGACCGGATCCAGCGCCGGCGCGCGTACCGCCTCACCGGTGCGGAGACTGAAGCACGCGTGATGCCAGGGGCAACGCACGGTATCATCGACGATCAGTCCCTCGGCCAGCGGTCCGTGGTAGTGGGTGCACTGCGCGCCTACGGCAAAAAACTCGTCGCCACGGCGCACAAGGATCACCTCTTCGGCCTCGACCTTCCCGAGGACGATCCCGCCATCGGCCAGATCGCCAAGCGCGATCCCGCTTCTCAAATCCACTTTTGGAGTGTTCTCCATCTCTGCGCTCCATGACACTGAGACCGGTTCATAGGACCCTGTCCGACTTTGGCGAGCGTCTGCACGACTCTGCAGCGCGGAGCGCGAAAGGTAGCGATCCCGCCACGAACCGACATTCGCAGTCGATCGAAGAATAGCTTAGTATGGCTTCCACGAAATTGACAGCCGCCTGCGCGTGAGGCTTACAGCAACTTGGACAAGATCAGCATTCAGTTCACCTTGTTTTCCGCGTTCTACTCGCCACTCATTTCGACGATGTCGGGCGGATTCCTCAAAGCGGACGGTCTGGATCCGGAGTGGTCGATTTCGCCGCCAGGCGGCTCGGCGCTTGCCGCCTTGAAGGATGGCTCCGCGCACGTCGTTCAATCGGCCCTGAGCCAGGGGTTCACCTCACTCGATAAGGGGGAGACGCCGGCTGCAGTCCATTTTGCCCAGGTCAACGAGATGGACGGGTTCTTCCTCACTGGACGAGAGGCGGATCCCGCCTTCACGTGGGACAAGTTGGAAGGCACCGAAGTCGTCATGTTCAAGGGCGGCCAGCCGAACGCCATGTTCAAATACGCCTGCTACAAGGCAGGCATCGACTTCAACAAGATAAAACCGATCTGCCCCGGCGGCCCCGCCGAAATCGACCAGGCCTTCCGTCACGGCAAGGGGCGGTATGTTCAGGAGCAGGGACCGTTCCCGCAGCAACTGCAAGCCGATGGCATCGGACATATTGTGGCTCAAGTTGGCAAACAGATCGGACCGTGCGGTTTTTCCAGCCTTGCGGCGACCCGTGACTGGCTTGAAACGGATATGGCGAAGGCATTCATGCGCGCCTACAAAAAGACCCGGATCTACATGAACGAGACGCCGGCCACCGAGATTGCCAGGGCGGAGAAACCGTATTTTCCCGACATCGATGAAAACGTCCTCGCCGATTGCATCGCAACGTATCAGCAGCTTGGATGCTGGACGCCACACGTGGAAATTACGCGCGCGGCCTATGAAAAAACGCTGGATATCTTCGAATACGTTGGCTTGTTGAAGCAGCGCTATCGCTATGAGCAGGTCTGTGCCGCACCGCCTGCAACCGATTGAGGGCGGGCCGGCTCGTTAGGCGGCAACGGGCATCGGGTTGGCGTAATTCCCCCTACGTCACGCTATCAATGATCAGCATTCGCGAAATCGACCATCTTGTACTGCGCGTCGTAAACATCGACAGCATGCTTCGCTTCTACTGCGGAGTTCTCGGATGCACCGTCGAGCGACGCCAAGACGAGATCGGCTTGGTTCAGTTGCGAGCTGGCCGATCTATCGTTGATCTCGTGCCTGTGGATGGCAAACTCGGCAGAGCGGGCGGCGCGGCACCTGGAAAAGAAGGACGTAACCTCGATCATTTCTGCTTTCGGGTAGACCCGTTTGATGAACCTAGCCTTCGTCGTCATCTCGAGGCAAACGGCGTCGAGGTCGGTCCGGTCGCCGTACGCTATGGAGCAGAGGGACAAGGGCCTTCTATCTACGTCACAGACCCAGAGGGCAACGTCGTCGAGCTCAAGGGACCACCAGAGGGTTAACGGTTCATCCAGCGGGACAAGCTGATCCGTTAGTGGGTTGAACGATGAACGCTCGTAGGTGTGTGCTTGCCGCCGCGGTCGCGCTCGCGGCGGCGGTCGTGCTCGGCGCGTTCGGCGGGCACGTCGTCAAAAGCCGGCTTGCTCCAGAATCGTTCGCTATCTACCAGACCGCGGTTCAATATCAGTTCTGGCATTCGCTGGGGCTCCTCGGCGTGGGCATCCTCATGGCGCAATGGCCAACAGCGCGCGCACTCGCATGGACCGCGTGGCTGCTGATTGCGGGCGTGTTCTTCTTCTGTGGCAGCCTCTACGCGCTGGCGCTGACCGGCACGTCCTGGCTCGGCGTGCTGACGCCGGTCGGCGGCGCAGCATTCATCGCGGCCTGGTTGGTCCTCGCCTGGGTTGCTCTGAGGCGGTGATAACGGCGTCGGTACTCGCTGCATCGATGTCGGCGAGCGCCTGTTAGCCGCGCTTCGGCGCGCGCCCGTGCCTTGGTTGGCGTACTACCGGCCTGCGCGCCAGCGGCCGCCAGGTGGCGCCGGCGCGCAGGCCGCGAGACGCAACCATATAAGCCGCCAACCGGCCGGTCAGGTCGTTCGCGGCAAAGGATCGTCCCGCCGGCAGGACGCAGGATGCCACCGTGGCGCCCGCCGCTTGCAACGGCCGCCGCCGGGTCAGAACCCAATGATCCCGATATCGATCTTCTCGCATCTGCGCTCTCCCCGATCCCCGCGCGATAGGTTTTCACACGGAACAGCGGCGTACAAAGTCCATCGGTCACGGGGACAAAAAGCTCAGCGTCGCATCGTAGCCATCGGGTTATCGGAGGCTTGTGCGTTCAGCATCCGAACGACCCACGGCAGCGTTACCGTTTCGAAGATCTTGCGGTCCGACATCTCCGTGGTGCGGCCCATGTGGCCGCCCTCCGGATTGAACCAGACCTCTTTCGGAGAGCCTGAACGCATCAGCAGGAAGAGATCGTCGGCGGGTACCTGCGTATCCTTCTGGCCGTTGATGAGCAGCATGGGTGCAGACGGCTGGTTGATAAGGCCCGATGTGACCAGCGACATGCGCGGGCCATAAGCGAGGAAGTCGTTGAGCGTGGAGGTGCCATAGATCGTCGCTCGTGCCTCGAACAGCTCGAAGAGGTATTCGCGCGTGCCGAGCGCTTTCCGCTGCCACTCAGGCGTGAAGTACCCGTGCACTGGGCCGCCCTGCACGACCGCACCCTTGAGTCGCGCGCGCTCGATGTACGCGAGCCGTGCCGACCAATGACCGCCCCAGGATCCGCCATAGACGACGACACGCTTCGGATCGAGTTCGGCACGCGTCGCGATGTAATCAAGGATTCGGGAGAATTCCCGCACCGCTTCCGGTACAACGACTCGGAAAGGCGACTGCCCGGTACCGGGCATGTCGAAAGCGAAGTACGCGACGCCATGCGCGAGGTAAGCCTCGTTGCGAGCAGCCGCGTCTTCCTTACGACCATCAAGTCCACCGATCGTCACCACAACGGGCGCCGGACCGACGCCCTTCGGTACTCGCAGGTAGCCCACGATTTCCTTGCCCTCAAAGGGGAGCCGCACGATCTCGATCGGTGGGTCCAGCAGGCGTGCGTAAGCCGCGAACGCGGCCAGCGCCTTTTCATAGGCTCGCTGCTTGCCCGGCGAGTTTTCAAGCGGAAAGCGCGCGAACATGTAGTACTCGACCGCGGCCCGGTACTGTTCGATCGCCTGCGTACGGTCATTCTCTTCAGCAGCTTGCGCCGCCGTCCGATGGCGGTCGCCAATGCCGGACCAGACGGCCGCCCACTCGTCGCGATCGAGACTGGTCAGCTGCGCAAGGGCTTCCCGGACTTCGCTTGCATCGAGGGTGGCGACCGGGTACGCCTTCCGGTCCGCCCGGAGCTGTACCTCCGCCTTGAGTTCGGCAAGGGTGCGCGGTACCGCCAGCTGCGCCACCGCGGGCGTCGCACCAGCGGCAACAAGCAGCACGATACCGAGCACGAGCAAACGTGCATGGGCGTAAGTCCGCATGATCAACTCCAATCGATGCTGCCGGTTTTGCAGTCGCTGCCATTGTTGCGCGTTCGGCGTGTCAACGGAAGCGATCCGTCGACTGTCGGCTCCGCCCTCCGCTCCTGACACTATCGCACCGTCTGGGAGCGGACTCGCTCTAGCGAAAAGAGACGCACCGCGAATCGCCCCGCTCCGGTGGACCGCAGGCGAAGAACCTGCTCGCGCATCGTCGCGGATACTTCGTCGACCTCTGGGTAGGCAGCGCAGCAGCCTGCCGGAAGCAGAACGGGTGCTGCCAGCACGGCGAGCGCCATGCACCAGAACCGCCCTTCGAGTCGTTGCAATCCAGTGCAGTAACGGTACGCGTGGCTCTTCCGTATATGGCGGCGAAAGCCAGTCACGCTGAGATCGGGCCCTGCTTCCTCCGGCGAGCGACACGAAGCGGGTGTCGAAATAATTTACACTCGCTGCGGCGACTCGCGCTCGACTCAATGCCCCACTATTTAAGAACAATGCATTAGCTCTCGGGGCATGCGCTATGCTTCCCGCATGATGTCGACGGCCGAGGGGCCGTGAAGACGTCGAAGGAGGGCTATCATGAAAGCGCGCGGGTTCTTGCGGGGCGGTCGGAGGCTAAGGCTCTTTGCTGCTGCGGGTGCCGCTGCGCTAACAAGTTGGGCAGGGGTAGCAAGCGCCGCCCCTTTCTGCTTTGACATTGGCGCTGCCAACCCCGGGATTGCAGGCTTTCCTGGCCCGTATGCGGAAACGTGTGTCGCTCTGACGGGCAGCAACACCGCAACCGTCACCTTCACCTCGGACGAGGTCGCCGGCAACATCTATCTGATGGGCGACGGCGGCTCCGTCGACGTCAACGTGAACGCGACCACCTTTTCGATAAGTGGCATTATTCTCGGGACGAACGCTGGTACCGGTTTTGCGCCTGGCCCCTTCACCCAAGGCGCCGGCGGAGCCGTGGATGGTTTCGGGAGTTTCAATCTCACGGTCAATGACTTCGACGGCTACACGCATTCAGCGGATATGATCACCTTCACGCTGACCGATACGAGTGGCACCTGGGCGAGCGCTTCCGACGTCCTCACCGCAAATGACCTTGGATTTTTGGCCGCTGCCCACATCTTCGTGACCAGCTTCCCAGCCGATGCGAGCAACGTTGCCATAGCTGTCGGTTTTGCCGCTGGCACCGGCCCCAGCAGTCCCGTTCCGGAGCCGGCGACACTTGCGCTGGTCGGCCTCGGGCTCGCGGCCTTGGTCGGCGGCGCAGGCGCCAGACGAAAGTAGTCGACCGCGGCAAGCGCGGCTAGGCAGTTTCGTCCGACCGGCTCGCTGCTCCAGAGGGCTCGTCTGCGCTTAGTCGCACGCGTCGGTGCGCAAGACGAAGTGCGCGCGTGGCAGTACGTCGCGCACCGCCCCGTATGGTGGCCTTCGCTGAGTTGCTGTCGGTCATCGGGATGCGCGCGGATCGCCGCTGCGTCGCATGACGGCGGCCAGGCGCGCTGCCGGACGGTGGTCGCAGCAAGCGGACGCTTGCGGGGGGCCGCGCTTAGCGCGACGGGCCCGTCCCTCGCATCCGCGCCCAGACCTGTCGAACGCGCCGCGCGCGGTTCTCGAGCACGAACGAGCCGGCCAGCGCCAGCAGGCCCGATACCAGGCCGGTGAGCAGCGCCTCGCCGTACTCGAAGCCGAAGCGGCCGGGATGCGACCATGCGTCGGCGACCACCGTCAAGCCGCCCACCATCAGCGCGTTGCCGTAGCGATGCCCGAAGAGCCTCCCGACCGGCGTAAGCGTGAGCAGCAGCGCCAGGATTCCAGTGCCGACCCCGGTTTGCAGCACGATCTTCCAGTGCACGGCGCTCACCACGTTCGCGAAGCTCGGGGCGCTCATGCAGGTCATGCACGCGCAAGTGGGTTGCCGTAGGCGCTGCAGGAACACTCTTCCAGTCCATAACTCTTATCTCCGTCCCCTAGCTCGACAGTCGTCGTCGCGCGACGATCCTTTCAGCTTCGTCGAGCTCGCTTCAGTCGAGCAAGCGGTCGGCTTAGCTGACGCGCTCAGTCGTGCTGCAACTGGACCGCGCCAAGATCAGGGTGGACCGCGAGCGCGCAGCAATGGCGCAGGAGCGACAGCATGAGCCAGCTTTCAGGACCCGTTATCGTCTACGGCGTTGCAGTGCGCGATTCGGTCGGGACGGAAATCATCGACAGTTGGTGGACCACATTAGCAGAGGCGCAGACGCAGGCGGCGACGTTCGACGCCGCAGTCGTCGTCACTGCCGATGGCGTCCAGTCAGCACCGTAAAGACGAAAGAAGAACTTTCCAACGCTGTTGGAAAGCCTGCGGGGGCAGGAAAGTGGACGCGCCGACTCCGGGTTTTGTATCTCCTTCCTCGGGGTCGGTGCCGTTCGCTGCGCTAGCTCGGGCAGTCTCGGACAAAGTCGCTTGTTTTCAGAACAAGGTCGGTCCAACGCTCGCACGATTTCGTGTAGGCAGCTACTGTGGCGTGCGTCGTCGGAAACTTCTCCACCTCGTGTCGCGCCAGCACGCATTCCAAACCGGCATCCGCAAATTCACGCAAGAGCGAGGCCCACTCCTCCTCGATCTGCTTTATCGATCTCGGCATACCCATCTCCCGTTCTGCCGCCCCCGTCGATCAAGCCTGCGCGTCTTGGCGCCTTACGGCAAGCAACGATTGAACGCCTGCGGTCGGACGCAGCTAAAGTTTCCGGGGAGTGTCAGCCCGCTTTACACAGGCGAGATAACCTGACAATCACCTGACGCCACTTTGTAGCTAACATACTGTTTTCGCATCAGTTCGTGCGAATGGCCCAATCTATGCGTGTGCGTAGCAAAACGCGATATTGGCCTTGCTTCGAGGCCCGAGAAAAACACTAGGGGGAGCTATGAAGTCAAAGATTCTGGGACTGATTTCGGTGGTCCTGCTCGGCGTATGCGGTGTCGCAAGCGCAAGCATTATTTACAACGTCGATATAACGGACGGGAC
>WNGK01003282.1_pt1 | contig 18404 bp, 16 predicted proteins | sample 5400601 | NCBI WGS metagenome assembly WNGK01 (sample SAMN13153376, study PRJNA577476) | soil metagenome | isolation source: 60 cm soil or saprolite under Garry oak tree replicate 1 | place: USA:California | collected 2016-06-15
GACTCCACATCCGCCCCCAGCGCGGCACGGATCTCCACCGACAAGAGCCGTCCATGCTCATCGCGATGCTTGACGGTTTGCGTCAAGGTGACCGTCTCTGGGACGACCCACCGAGGACGCCCTCGTTTGCCCGTGAGCACAGGCTTTCGATAGGTCCGCACCAGGATGCTTCGATAGCCGTGCCAGCCAGAGCTCCACCAGTGCAGTTCGCGCTGGTGGGTCCGTGCGACCGTGGCAGTCACTGCCTGCTCGATCAGGGCCTCGCTTAACGCACCGGTGGCGCAGGCGACGACGAAGCGACTGCCCCGGTCTTGCACTAGGCATCCCCAGCGTTCTCCCACATCGGGTTGGCAAGCTGCGCCCTTTTTTTCTGCACGAACGCGGCATTACTCATCGATTTCCACCTGGTTCAGGTGCAGCTCGTTGGCCAGGACCTGCGTGATGGCCGCCGCATGGGTCGCTGCCCGTTTGAGCCACACGCTGATGGTCTCGTATTGGTGCCCGGTGATCTCTTCGGCGGCACGCAAGCTGCCCCATCACATCAGGATCAACAGGGCCTGGGCCACCTCCGCAGCAGGCGTCTTCAGGTTATACATGGGGGTTCCTTCCGTTTCCCCAAAGTAGGTCTTGCAGCTGCGGCAGTGATAACGTTGTCTGCCACGATGGCTCCCATTGAGCACCACGTGGGACTGCCGACAATCGGGATTGGGACAGGGCGGCAGACGGCTCTGCTCCTGCCTCTCTGGCCTGGTCATGCGTCACCTCCGCTAGGGAGCAGTGAGTAAAGGCCGTAGATGCAGAAGGGAGCGTGTTCATCCACCCGCTGATCGGTCATCCGCTTAAACTTGATCGCCTGCCTTCTCTGTGTGAAGAGATGCCACTCGTTCAGATACAGCTCCCAGCCCTGCCTCAAGTGCAGTTCATCAGCTTCGTATGCACAATCTGACTGGCCGCTGATGAAGCCTTCATCTGCTACGTCGTAGCCCAGGAACATCCACTCCTTGGTAAGCGACGCAGGAACCGTTGGAGCCAACGAAGCCCACATCTCTTGCTCGTGCACGGGAAGGACATTTCGCAGCAGCGTGATCCCCATCACCTGATACGGACGCCCAATCGCCTCCGTGTTTTGCTGGAGGTACTCCCGTAAGTGGTGTAGGTTTTCCCACAACCCCAAATCTCTCCACTGGGTAGGGGCTCTCTTGTTTTTCTCCAGACCAAGCACCACCCTTGGCCACACGAGTGAATCGACTGAGAGGACCTTTGTGACATCGGCACGCAACAGATAGAGAGCTTTTCTCGACTCAGGCCAGGTGGCGTCCATCTGCGACCACATCTCACGAATATCGAAGCCAAGGAGCTGCTCCTCATTCTTCATGGTCTGCCTCCAACTCGGAAAAGGTTAGGAACAAATCAGCAATCATGCGTATAAGCCATTTTATCACTCCCTCACAGAGTCACTACCCACATATCGACATCCTTCTTTTTTAAGGAGACCATTCATAATTGGGAGTTGGCCAATTGCTTGAGATGTGGTGGAGACCATTCCAAAGCAAGGGCACACTGATCCCTTGCTTTGGAATGGTCTCCAATTGTTCACTACATCGTCTTCTTGCGATCTGAGCTGTCTATCCTTCATTTCAGGAAGCGACGGCACCCGCATCGACCAGTAGTGTACTTCCCGTCATCAGCATCGAGAGGTCGCTCGCACAAAAAAGGGCAACACGGGCCACATCATCGGGCATTCCGGTGCGCCTCAGCGGCAGGTGCGCGTCCAATCCCTCGCCTAAGGCATCAGGCACACCTGCCGCAGCGAGGGCCGCGCGTGCCTCTGCAATGCCAGGGGTACGAATGAGTGTCGGCGCCAACGCCAGGACACGGATGTTCTGGGGGCCGAATTCAATCGCAAGGCTCTTGGTTAAGCCTCGGACCGCGTGTTTTGACGAGACATAATGCGCAATGGCCGCTCCACCCTGGTAGCCTGCCGTCGAGGCAAGATTGATGATCACACCTCCTTTGCCAGCTTGCACCATGTGCCGCGCAGCCTCCCGGCATCCGATGAAAGTGCCACGCAGATTAATATCGAGCACCTTATCCCACATGGCGTCGGACATCTCCAGGACCGGGCTCAATGGATAGATGCCGGCGTTGTTGACCCAGATATCGATGCCGCCCAATGCATGTACCGCCTGCGTTGCCACCGCACTGATCGAGCCACTGTCCGCTACGTCAAGCAGGGTAGCGATGATTTTGACACCGTGTTGCTGCGCGATTTTCTCAGCCGCCTCCTGCGCCAACTGCTCGTCCAGGTCGCCAATCAAGACATTGGCACCTGCCTCGGCAAACCGCTCACATATAGCCAGTCCGATCCCTCGTGCTCCGCCGGTCACCACCGCGTTACGTTCCTTGAGAGAGATCAGTTCAGCAATAGACTTGCCACTGACATCGGGAATTGCCATCCCTGCCTCCTTCCCGTAGGGGTTCTAAAGAACGCCTCTGTGCTTCAAAAGCGTATATGCAGAAGAAGCCTCTGTATTGTACCACCACATGCTGCGGGTAGTGTGGTTTGCCTGTATGAAGGGCGTATTTGGAGACCATTCCAAAGCAGGGGCGCACTGAGCGCTTGCTTTGGAATGGTTTCCTCCATCGTTGTTGACCTGCACAATGAGCCACATCTCGATGAGCTTGGTCAGGTCCAGCTAGACGCCATCACCGAGGGCAATGACGGAGGCAGCCGATGTATCAACGCTCGCCTCGGTCATCGCCATGCTGCTCGCCCCCTTCGATATTGCGGATCTGGCGGAGCTTCACCCTGATTTGCTCACGCCCGACCTGGGTATAGTGTGCGGTGGTTTGGATCGAGGGCGTACCATCGGCATTGACGTGCCCCAGGTAGTAGGCCACCTCTTCCAGTGACCAGCCCTGACCGCGCAGGCGGTGTCCGAAATCGTGGCGCAGGTCATGGAAGGTAATGTCGTCGATCAATCTGGCCTCCTTGACCGAGGCCTTCAGGCGTACCTCCTGGAACCACTGGTGGATGCCGTCCTCAGTCAGCCGCCAACCATCCTCGTCTCCTACAGGCAGTGCCTGCTTGGCCCGCTGCGAGGTGAATACGTAGGCTGACCCACCTTTGCGCTCGCCTTTTTCCAGGTAGGCATGCAGCGGGCCACGCGCCTCGTTTAAGAGATCGAGGTCGCGGTAGGTCTCGCGCTTGTGTCCCGCACGGATCCAGCCAACTTTCGGCCCCACATGCGTATTACGCACCAGCAGATGCGACACATCCGAAATCCGCAGGCCCGCGTAGTATCCAAGCGCGAAGATGGCCGCCCCGCGCAGGTCGCCCGGGGTAACTTGACCGCGCCTGACGGTGGGATTGGTGGCGCGCTCGACGACGTTCTTGAGCGCGAGGCGCTGCTCCGGCGACAGCTGCCTGGGTGGGCGGGCCGCCATACGCGGGATGGTGATGCCCCGCACTGGGTTTACGGCCAGCGCGCCCTGCTCGATCAACCAGTCCGCAAAGCCGGAGAGGGACACCTTCATGCGGGAGAGGGTGGTCGGTGCGTAGCGCAGGGGACGCTCGGATCCCCGCAGGAGCGTCCCCTTGCCCTCCTGTTCCGCCCTTGAGAGCGGCTTTTTCTCGGCCTTCTTGGCATCGAAGTACGTCTTCAGCGCGATGCGCGTCATGTCAGCAGGGTGGAACTGGTCGCGGCCAGCTTGCCTGGGTAGCCAGTGCGCAAAATCCAGCAGGATGCGCGTAGGCATCCAGCGTCTGCGGATCTTTGGTGGCCAGGACGTCCGTCAGGTATGCCTCTACCCAGTCGTGGCTCCCCTGATCGGGCAAGTGGATGATAGCCACGGTTCCCTTGGGCACGAGCCAGGCAATGCGTCCTTGAAGAGTTCCCTCCAGAGCCATATAATGAGAGCAACACTCAAAGAGGAGGGAAACACGATGGCAGATCAGCAGCACCTCGCTGTTCTCAAGCAAGGAGTCGCGGCGTGGAATGCATGGAGAAGACAGCATCTTGAGATCCCCCCGATCTCAGTGAGGCTGATCTGAGTGGGGCCGACTTGAGGCATGCCAACCTCATGCGAGCCAACCTGAGCCATGCCTATCTGAGCGAGGCGAGTCTGGAGGAGGCCAATCTCCGAGATGCCGACCTGACTGGAGCCAATCTCCGAGAGGTCCTCCTCTTACGAGCTGATCTCAGACAGGCGAGTTTCAGCCATGCCAATTTGATCGGAGCGCAGCTCAATGGAGCCCAACTGGGTGGCGCAGAGTTTCGTGGGGCCGACCTCAGTGGAGGTAGCCTCAGTCGGACCGGCCTCCACGAGACGGACTTCAGCGAGGCGAACCGAAGCCTGGTGGTCATCACCAGAAAGTGGTAACCGCCACCTCAAGCGTTCCCACCAGAAAGGAGACGAGAGCCGTTTCGTGAAGAGAGCAGGAGCAAGGAGAGAACGATGGAAGCGGAACAGCGACGCGCGGCCAAAGAGCAGATGATTGCCCTTATGCAAACAGGTCATCGGTGGCAAGAGGCTTCTGCCCAAGCCGGTCTCCAGGTCAGTCGTTCGACGGCCTATCGGCTGCTGCGCCAGGTGCGGAGCCGTGGGAAAGCTGCTTTCGAGGATGGAAGACACGGGCACCCTGCCAAGCTGCGAACGGACGAGCGGGCCTAGCTGGAAACCTACTGCCACACGTCGCCTGGCACGCCAAGCCGTGTGATGCAGACGGCCTTCCAGGAACGATTCGGCATCCAGATCAGTCATGGCTATCTGAACCAGGTCCGTGCCAGTCTCGGCCTAGGAAGCCGCACCCACGAGGTGGAGAAAAAAAACGCGATTCGTCCCTGCCCAGTGAACCCCAGCGGCAAGAGGATGCAGGGGGATTGCTCCTGGTTGCGGCAGCCGAGGCGTCTGGTCTGCTCTCCACGCTGGAAACCGCCGTGTCTGCGTGTACTCCTCGTGCCGATTCGCGCCTGGCGCATCTTTCAGCGCGGTCTCGTCACATGCTGGTGCGAACCCTGCTCTTTCTCGGGGCGGTCGGACTGGATTGTACCTGGGATCTGCGCAGCTACACGGGTGATGGGCTGGGCGTGCTCACGGGCAGACCTCGGGCCTATGGATATTTCCACACCGAACGCTTCCTCTCACAGATCGCTCAAGCGAACGGAGCCGACACCTTCACCGATGGGCTTGCACAGTGGACAGCGCGCCTGTGGAACCCACCAACCGCTCCAACACAAGAGGTGGAGCGTCTCTACTTCATCGATGGGCACCGCAAGCCTGTCTACGCTGACTCGTTGATCCTGCGCGGGCTGATTGGGAACTCAGGCAAGATTCTTGGCTGTCGTGCCCTGGTGCTTCTGCACGATGAGCAGGGTCATCCCCGGCTCGCCACCACCCATCGAGGCGACCAGCACTTGACGGTGGGTGTGCCTGCGATCCTGACCCGAGATGTCCAGGCGACGGGAAAAGCGGCGCAGGCGCGGATCATCGTGGATCGTGAAGGGATGGCAGCTCAGTTCCTGGCGGACCTCGTCGCTGCGGGCCGAACGGTGGTGACGGTGTTGCGCACGGATCAATACGAGGGGCTCTCGTCCTTCACCGAGGTGGGAGCTTTCGTCCCATTGGAACACGACCGGCAAGGCAAGCTCATCAGCGAGGTAGCAGCAGCCTGCTTTGCCTTACCGCTTCCAGATCAACCTGGGGCATCCCTTCCGTTGCAGGTGGCGCACGTCGCGTGATCTGCGTCGTCAGGTTCCCTGCAAGCCTGAGGAAGAGCCTGCGCGTCGCTGGGATGCTGACCTGGATCTCCTGAAACAGGCGTGGTGGGAAGACGACTGGCAGGCCTCTCCTACGCCGGTTCCTCCCACCACGCCCAAGTTGATCCCCATCGTGACGACAGCTGCTACGGCCGATGCGGTGACGCTGCACAGACGTATGGTCGAGGGTGGCCCGCCCAAGAAAATATCATCCGCGATTACTTGCTGGCCTTGGGCCTGGACACGAACCGCGGGTATGCGAAGACAGCAGTCGTCAACTCGGAGGTAGCGAAGCGACGCACCGCTCTCGAGCAGCGACTGGCAACCCTCCGGAGCTGGACAGAGTCGGCACGCGTACGCTACCAGCACGCTACGGCGCTCTCTGATCGGCTCAGGAAACAGGCCAAGGCCCGTGGGGAGACCCTCTACCGTGGCCTCAATGAGCGTATGTTTGCCCTAGAGGAAGCGAGCGCAAAGCCACGATTGATGCTGAACTGCAAGGGCTGTGGCAACGTATCTACCGGGTCGAGGCCAGGCAAGACCAGGATTGGCGCAAGCAGGAACGAGACTCTCGCGAGCAGCGTGAGGTGCTGCGGGCACTGGAGGACCTGGCCTGCAAGGAACGGGAGATGTTTGAGTTGGACAATCGCAAAGATCAGGTCATGACCGGATGTCTGGTCGCACTGGTGAATTTGGTGATGTGGACGCGCGACCAGTATTTCCCTTTCACCTATGCGCACGCTACATGGAAACGTTTTGCACCCTTTTTTCACCTTCCAGGGCGGGTGACACGAGGACCCAGAGCGGTGTCAGTCGAGTTGCGTCCCTTCAACGATCGCCAACTCAACCACGATCTCGTCGCGCTGTGTGAGCGGGTCAACCAAGCCTCTCTCCAGTTGCCAGATGGGAGGCAACTCCTCTTCTCGGTGTCTCCCTTATTTGATCGGCAAAAGCGTCGACAAGACTGCGCGCTTGCAAGCACGGAAGGATAGCTAGACAAGGATTCTCAGAGGTGCTACACTCCTGCTGACATCTGCATGTTGGCTGGCTGCACATCGGTTGACCATCGCGGTGTGCTGCCTGGCAGCTTTGGAGTAGGATAGCACGGAGAGAGACATGTCCGAGATTGGGCAAACCTATCATGCCTTCTGGGCGAGTTTACTCCCACAGTCGAACCGCCAAACGGGTTTCTCATTGCGAAGTCCGACCCGACGCTCCTCTGTCGAGTACTGCCGCGTCGGGCTGTGCTTCCACTATCGTCTGGAGTATGACACTCCCAATGCGCTCGTCGAATTTGCGCTCCTGCGCAGTGATGGCGAGCAGATCTACCACAGCCTTGTTCGTCGACGCAAGCAGATCAACGACGCTTTTGGTGGGTCATTGCTCTGGCTGCGAGACGCGCACAGCTCAGAGCATCCCTGGCCATACCATGCCATTGCCTGGACGATTGCCTGCCCAAGCCTCCGTGAGTTGAACCGCGAATCCTGGTCGGCAGTCCAATCCCAGATGATTGACGCCATGGTGCGTCTGGAGCGGGCAGTTGCGCCCTATCTCCAACGCTGGCTCGAAGAGGATTGAATCCTTATGCGGAGGCCACTTGCCTGGTCTGGCTGGCATACCTCTGCGATACACCAGGGGCTTGGATTACCGCTTCCCTTTACAAAAGGAGGGGTGGTATGTTCCTTCTGAGCGTGAAGATGGGGTCACGACATTTTTCCCCGCATAATCCCCGCTCAGGTCCCAAGGCCTGACCGTGGCCAGCATCCTCCCCGCGAGGTGTTGATCGTGTAGCCTTCCTTTCCCATCTGCCTCGGTTTCTCTTGCGTGGAGAGCTCGCCTGGTCTATACTTCCGGGGAAGCCATATGGTCAGAGGGAACGATCCGACCACGCACCCATGCCAACTCTCTGCGCATCCCAGTTCATGCTGCACAGTCCCGCCAGGCAAGCATGTCTTGAAGAGGTGGGGAGACCAGCGCGCTTCCCTCGCTCGTTGCTCTCCGTCTGGGGAGTGACCAGCAGACTCGTCTCATCAGGAGCAGGTGACCATGCCGAGAGCAGCACTGACCCGACCCCACGTGGTGATGGGTCTCATGTTCTTCCCGCGTGGTGGCTCTGCGCAGGTGGCACGCGGGTTGGCCCAGGTGCTGGCTGGGCAGTGGTGGGATGTGACCATCGTCTCTGGCTCCCTCCGGCTGCCCGGTCGCCCAGGTGATGCACACCTGTTCTTTAGCGGGCTTGACGTCTCTCCCGTCGACTACACCGCTGCGCTCTCGGCCGCCGACCCGTGGCGCGCTGACTCCCCACTGCACCCATCCTACGAGGACCGCCCCGGCGCACCCGACCGGGTCTTCGCCACCGTCGACAACCCTACCTACGAGCATCTGGTCGCCTCCTGGGCGCGAGTCCTGCGCCAGGCGGGTGCCGCTACAGCCGACATCCTCCACCTGCATCACCTCACTCCACTCAACGAAGCTGCTGCACGTGTCGCCCCCGATGTGCCTGTGGTCGGGCATCTCCACGGGACCGAACTCCTGCTGCTCGAGGCGATCGCATCCAGGCCTCCGGTGCACTGGGTTCATGCCGAGGTGTGGGCCCAACGCATGCGTCGCTGGGCGAGCGCCTGCCAGCGGCTTGTGGTGCCATCAGCTACGCAACTCACGCGCGCTCAGGAGCTGCTGCAGCTCGACCCTGACCGCTATGTACAACTGCCCAATGGCTTCGATCCGGGGTGCTTCGATCGGCGTCCGATCGATCGCATACCCTTGTGGCGCCAGCTCCTCGTCGAGCGCCCTTGCGGGTGGGGTCCCGGCGGCGAGCCGGGGTCGGTGGCCTACGCGCCCCACCTGCTGCGCTCCTTCGCCCAGGGGCCCGTGCTGCTGTACGTGGGGCGCTTCACCGCGGTGAAGCGCCTTGGCCTGCTGATCACCGCCTACAGCCGTGCGCAAGCATCCTTCGCGGTCCCTGCCCCCCTCGTCCTGCTCGGTGGCTTCCCCGGCGAGTGGGAGGGCGAGCATCCACTCGACACGATCCAGCGCATAGGAGCCCGCGACGTGTTCCTGGCTGGCTGGCACGACCACGACGAGCTGCCGGACATCTTTGCCGCCTCCGATGTCGTGGTGCTGCCTTCGGTGCGAGAGCAGTTCGGGCAGGTCCTCGTTGAGGGCATGGCCTGTGGACTGCCAGCCATCGCAGTCGCCGCTCATGGACCCAGCGAGATCGTCGAAGACGGACAGACGGGGTGGCTCGTGCCACCTGACGACGAGGATGCACTGGTGGCGGCACTGGTGATGGCGGTCAACGACGCCCACGAGCGCCGCCGACGTGGCACTGCCGCGTATGCCGCCGTGCGCACGCGCTACAGTTGGCCAATCTTGGGAGCGCAGCTGGCCTCCATCTACGAAGCGCTGCTCGGTCTGTCTCCTGTCACCTGACCGAGAGCTCCCCAGCAGGGGTTCCCTGCACTCCAGGAGAACACTGGGAAGTGGGCTTCCCATTTCGACCCTTTTCTCTCTGGTTATCTACGTAGCGGGGATTGTGCGGGGAAAAAATGTCGGGACCCAAGATGACCTCCAGTTCCATTCTAGAAATGCAAAGGTCCGAGCGGCCTGAAACCCTGGCAAAGCGTTCTGCCGACCCGCTCGGCATTGACCCATCACAAACGACCTTTGTTTTTGTCACTCCGCGCCGCTGGGCGGGGAAAGAGGGCTGGGCCACCGAGAAGCGAAAGGTCGGACCTTGGCGGGAAGTTCGTGTCCTGGATGCCGACAACCTGGAAGCATGGTTGACTCTTGCCCCCGCCGTTCATGAATGGATTTCGCGCCTCCTGGGCAAGAATCCCGGAGGTGTCCAGGATTTGGAATCCTTCTGGAGCAATTGGCGGGAAGCCACCCAACCGCTGCTCTCAACAGAACTCATTATTTCTGGCCGCGATGCTGTGGCGGACCATCTCCTTCAGCAGCTTCAGGCACCACCCAGCACCTTGCCTGTGCAGGCTGATGCGCCGGAGGAAGCACTTGCATTCATTGCCGCTCTTTTTGAACAACAGCCGAAAGCGAAGCGTGATACACTCTTCGCCCGCACCGTGATAGTACACAGCCCTGCCGCCTGGCGGCAGATGGTGTATGCAGCAGAGCCGCTCGTGTTGCTTCCAACATTTGCCCTCGTTGAAACCCACCTGGCCACTCGTCAGGGCCATCATGTTCTGATCCCACTGGGGCGTGAAACCGCCGGACCTGATGGGATGGTGGTGCTTCCACGTCCATCTCGACAGGAAGCCGAAAAAGTTCTTCAGGCGATGGGGTTCGATCGGGATGAGGCCTCGTCGATGGCCTTCATCGCCCACTGCAGCCTGCTCTCGCTGCGCCGTCAGCTAGCATTGAATCCCGCCATCCATCAACCTGCTTGGGCAGCACCGGAACAAGCTCGCCCTCTCCTCCCTGCCCTGCTGGCGGGAAGCTGGGATGAAACGTTCGAAGGAGATCAGAGCATTCTGATGACTCTGGCCGGGCGCCCGTATAGGGAGGTCGGCGAGGATCTGGTTCGCTACGCGTATGTCTCCGATCCGCCGGTGCGACAAGTTGGAACTACCTGGCTCTTAGCCTCCAAGGAAGATGCCTGGCGACTCCTGGCACGGTTCCTGATCAGGCAAGACCTGGAACGATTTCGTCAGGCCATCTCTGCTGTACTGGCGAGTTTAGATCCTGCCCTGGAACTTCCCATCGAAGAACGATGGCGGGCCAGCATCATGGGGCGCTCTCGCCCACAGTCACGCTTTCTACGTGAGGGGCTGGCGAATACCCTCGCGCTGATGGCTACCCGGACCGGCAACAACCTGCTAGGTGGCAATGTGACCGGCCAGAATTTTGCAACCACTATCGTCACGCAGCTCCTTCGACAGGCGAATGACGACCGGTCGGGACAAACCTGGATCTCGCTCGCGGATGTCCTGCCGTTGCTTGCTGAGGCTGCCCCCGATGCGTTCCTGAGAGCGCTTGACACAGCCACGAGCGGGGCTAACCCGGTCATTCAGCGACTTTTAACCGATCAGTCAGGAGATTTGCTCACCACCCGGTCAGCCCATGTATACCTGCTCTGGGCCCTAGAACGACTGGCCTGGTCACCCGACTATCTCAGTAGAGCGGCCTTATTTCTGGCTCGTCTGACTCGACTGGATCCAAAGGGCCGGCTGGCAAATCGACCCGGAGGCAGCCTGCAAGGGATCTTCGTCTTCTGGTATCCCCAAACATCCGCCACTTTTGAGGAGCGGCTGGATGTCCTTGATAAACTCCGTGAGCAAGAGCCAATCATCTCCTGGAAGCTCATGGTCGCCTTGCTGCCAAGGCCATACGAGGCTGCCGATCCCGCTGATGTGCCGCGCTGGCGCGACTGGAAGCTAGAAAAGCGAGAAGATTCTTTCACCTATGACGAATTGTGGCGGGCGACCGAAGCACTGATCACCCGGCTCTTGCTAGATATGGGTGTGGACAGAAGCCGCATCAGCGATGTAGTGGAGCACATAGAAAATCTGCCTCCCCCATTACGGACTACGGTGCTCGACCATCTGGAGGCGCTAGATCCTGAAGTATTCGACATTGAAACCCGCCAGACCATTTGTGCAGAACTCCGCGAGCAGATTGCAAGACATCGTCGATTTTCGCAGGCAAAGTGGGCTATGCCCAGTGAGGATATTGATCGCCTGAGAGCCATCTATGGACGCTTCACACCTGAAGACATGATACAGCAGGTGCTACCACTTTTTACAGCCTCGCCGCAGTTGTTGGACGAGCCCGAAGAGTCAGACATGAAGAAGCATGAGGACGCTGTGTATCAGGCGCGGTCTTCTGCGGTCCAGCGGGTCTATCACGCCCACGGTCTAATTGGACTCTTGACCCTGTCTGAGACGGTAGAGGGGCCATGGATGCTCGGTTGGGTTCTGGGCAAAAGCGGGCTGGTGGAGCGGGAAGAAGATCGCCTGCTCTCCGAACTGGGTGAAACCCATCCCAGACGTCGCCAACTGGCACAAGGCTACGTCGCGGGAAGATTTCAGATACGTGGATGGGAGTGGGCTGATGACAAGCTAGGGACAATCAACCGGTCACTTACCCCAACCCAACGCGCTGATTTTTTTCTGAGTTTGCCCTCTAGGACTGAAACGTGGAATCGCCTCGATCGGTTAGCTGATGATACGATCGGCCTCTACTGGACACAATTCAAGTTCCTAGTCGAGGAGCTCGCAGATTGCCTCCGTGCCGCTAAGCAGCTACTCAGGTTCGGGCAAGCGTGGCGAGCGCTGGATGTGGTCGCCCATTATTTAGATCAGGTTGCACCGAGCTTGGAGTTTGTCTTGATCATCCTCGAAGCGGCCATCAACACGCCGTACAACGGCCACATCGATCAATTCCTGCTGTATGAGATTTCGCGATTGTGGGAGTATCTCGAGCAGGCAGCAGGGGTAGATGAAAGTCGGCTGGCACAAATTGAATGGAACTTGTTGCCACTCTTTCGATACGAGAAACGTCCGCTCAAGATCTTGCACCGCCAACTTGCTAGGGATCCGAGGTTCTTTGTAGGAATGGTTTCGCTGGCCTATCGGGCAGCTGACGAGGAGCCCCACGAGATAGATGAGCAAGCGCAAGCGCGCGCAAGAACAGCCTACGACCTCCTTCACTCCGCCAGTGTGGTTCCTGGTACGCTGGCGGGAGAGCTGATCGACACGATACAGCTGACTGCCTGGGTGGAGGAGGCTCGCCAACTCCTAGAAGATTGCAAGCGGGTGAAGGTCGGTGATCTATGCATCGGTCAACTATTGAGTCAGGCCAAGTCGGACGCCGATGGAGTGTGGCCTCCCAAAGCTATCCGCGATCTGCTCGAAAAGTTGTGCAGTGAGGAGGTCGAGCATGGAATCGAACTCGCTGTGTACAATGCGCGAGGAGTGATCTGGAGGAGCCTGACCGACGGTGGAGCACAAGAGCGGCAGCTGATAGAGCGGTATAGCGCCCAGGCCAAAGCACTGCAATTCAAATGGCCTCGCACGGCTGCCATGCTGAGAAGACTGGCACAAGCCTATGCAGAGGAAGCGCAGATGCATGACCGTGAAGCCGAGCTAAGACAGAGTGGTTGGTAATCTCCAGCTGAGCGAGATAGAAGGACATGGGGAACCACCGAAAGAAATGTTTGGTAAGCTACTGAGAATGGGGACATCTGCCGGACGCCGGCAACGGGCATACAACAAATGAAAATCAGTCGTTGCGCGTATTGGCAAGCTTGGACACACCTGGCTTGGGACCCTTTAGCTACACCGCGCAGGTACAGGAGAGACGGTGAACGAGTACAGAGGAGGGCTGACTGAGATGAGTGACCGAACGGGAGAACAGTTCGGGCTGTATCGACTGGTGCGCTTTATCAAGGCCGGTGGCTTTGGGGAGGTCTACGAGGGCACCCATCCACGCCGAAGTCAGGTGGCGCTGAAGCTCTTGAATATGAGACTGGACGAGCAGGGTCTGCGCTACTTCCTCAACGATGTGCGCGCCGTGCTGCTTCATCATCCACAGATCATCGAGATTGTGGACTTTGGCGTGGAGGGCCAAACTCCCTATCTGGCAATGCCGTATTTCTCCAATGGCTCTGTGCGCGCGCGTCATCCGCGTGGAGCTCGGCTGCCGCTGCACGTAGTCGTGAACTATGTGCAGCAGATTGCCGGTGCGCTCCAATACGCGCATGACGAGGGAATCATCCATCGGGATGTCAAACCGGAAAATGTTTTGTTAGGGTCGGGTGGCCAACTGGTACTGACCGACTTTGGCATTGCCGTTGTCTTCGACCAGAGCAAGACGCACCAAGCGGTAGATTTTGCCGGCACGCCTGACTACGCCTCATCGGAGCAATTTCTCACCCGGCCCCGCAAGCGATCAGTATGCGTTGGGCACGATGGCCTATGAGTGGCTGATAGGCAACGTACCCTTTCACGCCGAGAACTGGATGGCACTGGGGATGAAGAAGGTGCAGCAACCCCCACCTCGGCTACCCAGTGCCCCGGCGGTGGTAGAGCAGGTGGTGCTGCGCGCTCTTGCTACTGACCCCAAGGACCGTTTCCCCAGCATCTGTGCCTTCGCGGAGGCCCTGGCCGCCGCCCAGCCAGCCACCGGAAAAGCCGCGCCTGACGAGAGGCAATCACGCTTAACTGTACGCTGGTGCCTGCTACCACAACACTCCGTCACATGATCAGGGTCCTCAGCAACTTCCGAAGGCGCTTATCAAGACTGGGACCGGAAGTCATGATTTGTACTCAAAATGTGTACCAACCACCTCAGACTTGATAAGCAAGAACGAAGAATGCCCAACACCCTGCTCGAGTAGAGATACCTGAGCTGTTACAGACGAGACAGGTCTGAAGGCTTTTGTCGTCTACTCCTCCTCGAACCCAAAACCCTCGAACCGCAACGTCCGGCAGTTCTCCGTCACCGTCCTCACCGTCGCGTCCGGCACCCCACCCGGTATGGTCGCCTGGATCTCCAGCGTCACCTGCACGTTTGCCCCGTAGAGCGTCGTCAGGTGCTTGACGACTTCCTCCATGATTTTGCCTGCGTCGCCCGCCATCATGCGCGCGTTGATAGTGACCGAGCCATGGAAGCGGTGGAATTGCGGTCCCTTCTTCTCTGGTTTCATCGTCAAGAAATACGTTGCCTGAGCAGATTGTTCGATTGGCTCGAGCAAGCCTGCTTCACCGCGTTCGCTGACAGCCGCAGGAGGTTTTGTTTGCGCCTCGGCATAGGCTGCCAGGGGTTCTGCCGTTGCGGGTGGTGCGGCTGCTCGAGTCGCAGCCGCGTCAGCCGCCAGTTGTGCTGCCGCGACTTCCGGTTTGACCAGGACACTATGGGTATCGATGGTCACTTGCACGTGTTGGCCTGCCTTGAGGCCGAGATAGCGATTGCGCCCCGCGTCCCAGCTATCGGCATAGGCGAAGGTCTCGCTCTCCCACACCAGCGAGCGCAGTCCATCACGGATGGCCTCCAGGAGGACCTCAGTGTTCTTCAGGCGCGGCAGGTAGACGTAGCGTGCAAAGTAGTCTGACACCTCCTTGATATTGACGTGATTGCCACGCCACAAGGGGATGCGATCCAGCTCGCGGCGCAGGAGTGTCCCGGCATACTGGCTGATGAGTATCTCCTCGATTTTCAGCCTGCGGCTGGCGTTGGCAGCCAATGAACTCTGTGGCTGCGGTTGGAGTCTGAGTTCCACCAGTTCATCGGGCTGCCTGGGATCTGGCTGGTCAGGCACCAGCAGCCAGATGTAGGTTTCGGGGAGACGCGCCTCGATGCTCTTGCCGGCCTCATCGCGCTTGGTCCTGGCTTGATTGCGCCCGAAGGCATCCAGGTTCAGCGTCTCACTCTGCTGGTGGATCGACTCCCAGGCCAGGTACTGGCGCACACCTTGCTTCAAGTCTTCCAGGCGATTGCGGTCTGCTGCCAGAAAGACCAGGGTGTTGCGGTAGCCGCGGCGCGTATTTCCACGCAGGTCGAGCATCTCGCTGGCGGCATGCCTGGCCTGGCTCTGTTGATCGCGCAAGGCATGGGTGAGATGGGGCTTGAGGATGATTAAGCGGGCTGAGGTATCATCATCGGCGATGTCCCCACCTCCGGTGGGACAGACATGCACCCGGGCGAACTCTGCGCGATTGGCCTTGCTCAGCTTTGAGTCGCTGCTCGATCTCTTCCAGCAGCTTCTCTTCATCCACTTGAGCAGCACGATCCTGGGCCAGGCGGGTGACTGTCGGCTGGGTCGTATACCAGTAGCGTTGTCCATCCAGCGAGAGATGCGTGGACTGGTCCGACAGGCGGCGCAGGGCATCGCCGAAAATGGCGACCGTCTCGCCTGGCTGCACGCAGCCGAGCTTGACCTGGCTCTCGGCCAGGCCGCGATTGGGGTGGCGCAGATTGGGCGCCGACCCGAGATAGATGGTGCGGGCCACACGCCGGCAGGCCGAGTAGCGGCCCAGATTGGCGTTCTCGCGATCGATGCGCAGGGGCAGTGAGTGCGACCCATCGACATCCTTTTCGATGACTGGGGTCCAGTGATCTTCTAGATAGCGCGTCAGTTCGGCCTGCACCACCGATTCGTCAATGGGGACATTAGCAGGCAAGATCAAGGGGCTGGCATCCTGGCGTTCCCAAAGGGCGTGGACCACGGCGGCCATCAGGCGCAAGACCCTGCGCGTACGCTGGAAACTCTCGATGCTCGACCAGTCGGTGTAGAGCCGGTCAAAGAGTTCGGGGTGGATCGGATAGGCGGCTGTGATGCGCCGTTCGTACTCGGCTTCCCGGCAGTGCGAAGGGAACTCCTGGGGCTGGGTGCGATAGAGGTCCATGAAGGCTTTGGCGACGGTATCGCGCGCAATGAACAGCGCCGGTTCCGTGATGTTCTGGAACAATCTCCGCCGCACGATCTCGAAGCCCTCTTCGGCGTCGGCGGGTCGCCAGGGCGACTCGACCCGCCCAAAGATATTTTTCAGCCGTATCGCTGCTTCACACCCGCCTTCGCCACCGGTCTCCGTGTCAGAGGCAGGAATAGTGGCCACCACCAGGGTCTGCGGAGCCGCCTTGGCAGCCTCGGTCAGCGCCTGGGCAAAACTCAGATTGGCGTCAAAGGAGCCGCCGGGCAGGCCAGACACGTTGTACGACTGGCGCGCGTAGACCACCCACTCGTCGATGAGGATGAGGCAGGGCGCCGCCGTGGTAAATAATGCGCGCAGCACTTCGGAGCCGGGGCTGACGCCCTGCCGGTCGGCCTCGGCGACCATGGCGAAGCCATCCTTGCCCAGCAGTTGCCAGGCCAGTTCTCCCCACAGGGTATTGATGACACAGCCATCGGGTTTGGTGCGTGGCTGACCAGGAGAGAGTTCATAGCCAACCAGTACAGCACGTTGGGCCTGGGGGGGCTGCGAGAGGCCGGCGGTTTGCAGGACTGGTTCGATACCCACCAGGTCAGAGACGGGGGCGCTGGAAAAGAGGTGATAGAGGGCGAGCAGCGAGTGCGTTTTGCCGCCGAAGTTGGTCTGCAGATCAACCACGGGGTCGCCACCGCCTCCACTCAAGCGCTGCAGGGCTTCGACCAGCAGCCTGCGCAGCCCATGTGTCAGGAAGGTACGCTGGAAGAAATCGCGCGGGACGCGGTACTCGTCGGAGCCTGCGCCGCGATGCACCTGTCCCAGGTCGGCGGCAAACTCGGCGAACCGGTAGCGGCCAGAGGTGACATCGGGTTGGGGTGTGACGACCTCACGCCAGGGACGCAGGCCCACAGCCAGTTTACCCTCGATGGGAGCGATGGCTACCCTGCGTGTCTCGTGGCGGGCCTGTTCCTCGAAACGCACACGCAGCACCTCGTACTTCTGGCGCTCCACCTCGCTGGCCTCCTGCGCAGCGGAAACGGCGGAGAGCAGCCGCTGGATGCTGTCCAGGGCGCGATAGGCGTCATCGGTGCTGAACGCTTGCTGGTGTGCCCATTTATTGCGTACCTCGCGCAGTTCACTCACCAGCGAGCGCTCGGCATGGCCCAGCACATTCTTGAAGACCTCATGCCACTGGTCCCACATGATGAGCAGCAATCCCTGCGTGTCGAGATGAGGGCTGCCATCGCTCGCCAGGTGTTGCTCCCGCAGCGACCTGGCTGCTTCGTAGCGCCAGCGCTCTCCATATTTCGCCAGCATTTCCCGCTCGACGAAGGGTGTGAGTCCTGTATTCAGGATTTCCAGTGCTCTGCCGACGCGCTCGTGGTTGCTTCTGTTCCAATTCGTGGGCATCGCGGATATCGCGTTCAAAGTAATTGCGCTGCCAGATAATACCGGAGCGTTCCATGCCTGTTGCTTTGATGTGGCGAATCCAGGCAACTGTTGTTAATGATTTATATGCTCCTATTACATCGCCTAGTGTTACTGGTTTCTCGACATTCCCTTCTAACTCGATAATGAAATGGATATGATCGGGCATGATGACGAACTCGTCCAGAGTTGCTCCTACAAATCTCTCTGGTAATGATTTCCATGTCTCGATCAAAATAGTGCACAGTTCAGGTGTTTCGAAAATAGGTTCCCGTTGCACTGCACGAATTGTGACGAAATAGGTTCCCGTCCATCCATAATTGTGTTTTGGCATACGCAGTGACTGTCTTTTATAACGAATTGAGAGATCGGAATTGTATTTCTTTGGATGCATTTCACCCTCCTTAACTAAAGCCAACGGACCAGGGCAACCGCAAGGGTGCGTCCCGCCGGGTACGGCAAGCCACGGGTCCAGGGCAACCGCAAGCAAGCCACGCCGGGTACGGCAAGCCATTGGGGACAGCGAGCGCCACGCCGCATCCAGGCAACCGCAAGCCACCGGGGACAGCATCCAGGGCAACCGCAAGGGCCCACCCCGCGCCACCCAACCGCCCTTGCCCCTACCATACTACGGGGCGTTGTCCCTGGACTCGTTCCGTCAGGGCATACGCTAGCCAGGGCGGATTCTAGTATATACGGACGCATCTCGGGTCACGTTATCGTAGTATGGTAGGGGCAAGGGTGGCGGGGTGGCGCGGGGTGGGCCCTTGCGGTTGCCCTGTCCCCGTGGATTGCCGTATGCTTGCAATTGCCTGTATCCAGCTCACCTTTA